>Ga0074076_100052_pt1 | contig 23382 bp, 24 predicted proteins | sample YNPg_D_FD_63713 | JGI IMG/M metagenome (GOLD analysis project Ga0074076, IMG submission 63713) | Hot spring microbial communities from Beowulf Spring, Yellowstone National Park, Wyoming, USA - YNP_Beowulf Spring_D v2 (version 2) | ecosystem: Environmental > Aquatic > Thermal springs > Hot...
CTTTTTCGAACCGTATCCGTTTTTTGTGAGAAGCGCCTCTGGAGCGCACCTTTACGACATCGAAGGCACTCGTTACTTGGATTACGCCATGGGCTACGGAGCGCTGCTGTTTGGCCACGCCTACGCACCGATAATAAACGCCGTAAAGCAAAGGTTGGATACAGGAACGCTTTACGGCACGCCAACCGAAGAAGAAGTGGTTTTGGCGGAAAAACTTTCATCGCTTTATCCAACTCTCGAAATGAGTAGGTGTGTAAACTCTGGAACCGAAGCGACGATGCACGCAATCAGGCTTGCGCGAGGGTATACAAAAAGGAAAAGCGTGATAAAGTTTGACGGGTGTTTCCACGGCTCTCATGACACAGTGCTTGTCAAGGCGGGTTCTGGTGCATCGACGTTCGGCGTACCAAGTAGCGCTGGCGTTCTCGAAGAGCTATCCAAGTACACGATAGTCGCGCAGTTCAACGACGTTCAAAGTGTAGAGCGTGCGTTTAAGGAGCAAGAAATAGCCGCTGTGATAGTCGAGCCTGTGATGGCTAACTACGGGCTTATTCCACCAAGCGAAGACTTTTTGAAGAGTCTGCGCGAGCTTTGCGACCAAAACGACGCGCTTTTGATCTTCGACGAAGTTGTGACGGGTTTCAGGCTTTCAAAGGGCGGAGCGCAGTCTTACTACAACGTACAAGCTGACATCACAACTCTTGGCAAAGTGCTCGGCGGAGGATTCCCGATTGCGGTGTACGGGGGGTTACGCGAAATAATGTCAAGGGTTTCGCCATCTGGCGATGTTTACCAAGCTGGAACTTACAGCGGAAATCCGGTTTCTGTGACTGCGGCGCTTAAAGTGCTTGAACTACTGAGTGAAAGCTTGTACCAAAGGCTGAGAGAGTACACGAGAGAACTCACCAAGAAAATCGCGCAAATTGCGGAAGAAGCCAGAATAACACTCGTGACAAACCAGATTGAGTCGATGTTTCAGCTTTTTTTCACGAATAAACCAGTTCGTAACGCGCACGATGTAAGGGCGTGCGACATGTTTTAAAGCTTTACACAGCGCTTTACTCAAAGAAGGTGTTTTCTTACCCCCCTCGCAGTTTGAAACGAATTTTGTGTCCAGTGCACACACCAAAGATGAGTTAGAAAAAACAACAAACGCTTTTCAAAGAGCACTAAATAAATTAAAAACCCAACTTGATAAAACCGATTAGTCTTACCGCTTTTTGGGAAAATTTATAAATTTGTTTTCGTAATTTTGTTTTATGAAAGGTGTTTACTCGGTAATCGGTGTTATAATCTTACTTGCGGGAATAGGAATTTTCCTAATTCCACGCGCTGGATGGTGGGAAGCGGGTGCCACGATCTCGGTGATAGGCGCTGCGCTAGCAATCGCAGGGTTGGTGATGACCCCAAAAACAAGCTAATCCCGAAATCTTTTTAGTCATCTTTAGTAGTATAATTGTTATGGCAGTTTCAAGAACAAGGCGCGTGTTTGGCGCGGTGGTCATTGCGATTGGCGCAATAGGCTTCATTTTCTCTATTCTCACAACCTTCGGTCTTACTTACTTACTCACTACAAGAGAACTATTTGTCGGTAACGCTTGTGCCTATCAGCGGCGCGGTTGTCATGGTCGGTGGATTAATTGCAGGTCTCTGGGGATAACACACCCACACGCAATGCTAGCGTAAGCAAGTATTACGCAATCGCTGGTTTGATCTGCATAGGCTCAGTGTCTAATCCCTTGTTTTTGAATTTAGAAAGCTCTAGCGCCCCGCTTAAAGTGAGCGTCGACTCGATACTCGTGCTTGGCGGGGCGCTTGTGGGATACGCGCTTTTTCTTTTTCTGACCTACAAAGAAGGAAATTTAAGAGATTTTTACAAGAATCTTTTGCAAGCGTCCTTTCTTGCAAAGGGAACGCTGTTTGGTTGGATCATCCCTTCTGTGATTCTGATCGCTTGGTATTTGCCGCAAACGCTTGTTTTTTCGCTTTTTTCGGTATACGGAAAAGCGCTCGAAATTGTTTCAATGGTTGTTGCGGGTTTGTTCGGCGGGCTTGCGTGGGGCGGAATGTCCAAAGCGATGAAGAGCGCGACGATGTTCACGCTTTTCTTTATGAGCGGAACAATGGGCGAAATCTTTATTGAGTTTTCAACGTCTTTTGGAAATAGCATTTACCCCGTTTATTCGCTTTCTCAAATTGCGTACACGGGTTACACAATGTGGGCGATATCAGTGATTCCCGTTACGTACTTTTCGGTGAAGCTACTTAAAGACTTAGGTCTCTTTTAGAGGTTTTTCGTAACTCTTTTCAACAAAACAAAAAGCACAAACCGCCACCAAACTCCACTTACAGTTTTTGCTGGTCTTTGCAAGTTTTCAAAAACGTATATCAACCCCAAAACCATGACGAACATGTTTTCTCCAAGAATCGCGCTCAAACTCAGAGAAGAAGGGTAAAAAAGGTAAACCGACGCGCCAAGAAACATCGAAACCATCATCGTAAGAACGAACATAATCACAAAGAGTTGTGTGTAGTACACTAAGACAGGAGCAAACCTTATCACCCAAGCTATAAGCGCGACCATCGAACACGCTATTACTAAAAGAATCAAAAACAGCATAAAGCGCTTAACTGCCTTCCTTTGAAAGAACTTCCGCTTTTAACATCTCCACTATTAACTCAAGCGACGCTTTTGGATCTTCGTTTGCGACTCTTCTTAATAGCGATGTCTGTTTTTCCAAGATTTTGTTTACGATCGACTTCGACATAGCTTCTATCACTTTCTTAAACTTTTCATCGGAAATTGCCAAAACGCGTAGCGCCCTTTCCACTTCTTTTTGCCTTATCACCTCTGCATCTTGGTACATCGACTTGATGAGCTCTTCCGTCCAGCTTCTCTTTGAAACAAATCTTTGAACCGCTTCTTCCACGATTTCTTCGGCGCTCTTAAGCTGAGACGCCCTTTCCTCAAGTCCAAGCCTTGCCTCTCTTTTCACGTCCTCTAAATCTAGAATTGTGATGTCAGCTTGCGCTCTTAGTGATAGCTCCACGTTGTTTTGGGTGGAAAGGTCAAACAAAAGCTTGCCTTTTAAGTCGTGCAAATTCTTTTGCGTGATTATCGCACGCTCCGAAGAAGTTGCTGCGAATATCACATCAGAGTTTTTTATTAGCTCATCCAGTTCGTACATGAACGCGGGTTTGCACCCAAGCTTTTCGCAAAGCTCTGACGCCTTTTCAAATGTTCTGTTTGCCACGGTTACGCTAAACCCCTTTTTCACAAGTATGTGAGCGAGTTTAGAGCCTAGCGCACCCGCGCCTATCACAAGCGCTCGCCTACCACGAGAAAGCCTTTCCGCTAAGGAGACCGCGACGCTAGCCACCGACACATGCCCTTCGGATATTCTTGTCTTTTCTCTCACCCTTTTTCCAACCACGATCGCCACGTGAAAAAGGTAGTTGAGAGAAGGTGTGAGAAACCCAAGCTCTGCCGCTTTAAAGTACGCTTGCTTCACCTGTGACAGAATTTCGCTTTCGCCCAAAACCGCTGACTCCAAACCCGCGGCCACTTTAAAAAGATGCCTTGCAACGCTTTCGCCTTCAAAAATTTCAAAAGTGGGAAGATCACGGCCCACCAAGTCGCTCCAAACTTGTGGCACCTGATTCACGCTTTTTTGCTCGATGTGCAAGTAAAGCTCCACTCTGTTACACGTTTCTAGAAGCACAACGCCTTCACAGCCGTAGCGCTTTAATTCTTTAAAAAGAACGCCGTTTAAGTAGTGTTTTAAAAGAGAGTAATTCTGTAACTCGTTGATCTTTAAAGATTTATGAGTAAGCGTGACCGCATAAAGCTTTGCCAAATCCGATTTATTCACCAAAGCAAAATTGGCGCTCGTGTGTGTGTCACTTAATTCGCTCATTATGCACACTTTTCCTTACCAAGTATTTGAGTGTTTTTATAAAAAAAGCGAAAAATTTGCGCCTTCGATCGTAAAACGCTTAAACGCCGTTGTCAGCAGTTTCGGTGTATGGAGGTTTATATAGGTTTACGAAATATACCTATTGATGTGTGAGCGGGTGTACGCCCTCAGGCCGCGAACACAGGGAGGCTGTTCGAGGTGTTAAGGAGCTATTCACTCCAACACGAGTGTAGAGAGGAGCTCGAACCACTGCTACGAGCATACAGGGACGCTGTGAACAAAATACTTGGAGAGCTCTGGAGCCATATAGAGTGGAAAAAAAGGAAGCTACCAGGAAAGAAGCAGTGGAGGCTCCTACCCAAGTACAAGGTGGACATCCACAGCGGGAAGTACAAGAAGAAGCTCAGGGAAAGCCTCCTTGAGGATTGGGACTACGCCGCGCACTGGGTGGACTCAGCGATAAACCGCGTATTCAATACTAAAATCCTGGAGGAAAAACTATGTTAAAGGAGAAAGAAAGAGGAGGAGGCCCACCGCAAGAAGACTCTTTGTAAGAGCCAAACAAACACTCATAAAGCTTGAGGGTGAAAAACTCAGGGTAACCATTAAGCCCGCTGAGTACGTGTACCTCGACCTCTCAGCTAGATACTTTAAGCTACCAAGCGAGGTGTCCTCGTCTGCGCTCGGTGAACCCGTAATAACGCTTGAAAAGGTGCACCTCCCAGTACACTATGAAGACACTCAAAGCGGAAAACCCGCCGTTGCGTGGGACTTCAATCTTCTTTCCTTAGATGGCTACTCACCTGAAACAGGGTGGGTGAGGATAGACACTAAGAAGTTGGCATCGGTGCACATCTCATCATTTGAAAAAAGAAGAAGTGTGCAGAGGAAGGCTTCACACTCGAAAAAAGCAAAAAGAGTTCTTTCAAAGTACTCCAACAGAGAAAGAAACCGTGCGAGAAAACACCAGCTCGAGATTACGCGTGTGATCCAGTCACTGTGTGGCTCGGTGGGCCTCGAAGAGCTCAAAAAGCAGGGGATGTACACGCGTTCGCGTGTGTGGAACCGCAGGATTTCGAGGAGTGATTGGCGCTCAATCGCAAGGATACTCGAAGAAAGGCTCGGTGAAGCCAGAGTAGAGGAGCTAGACCCCTACGGCTCATCATCATACTGCTCTAGGTGTGGGTGGCACAATCAAGACCTGAATGGGGCAGACATCTTCGTGTGCGGTGGGTGCGGTCTCCGAATAGACAGACAGCTAAACGCAGCAATAAACCTGTACATGAGGATGAGCTTCGGCTACACCGAGAAGTGGGTTGGTGGAAAGAAGAGCATACAACTGAGGATGGAGGGCGCTTCCCAGAGGGAGTGGTGGGAGCGCGTGGTTCTACCCTCCCTCTTGGGTGGGTGCGTGCTGACAGGGGCGGAGCTGAAGGGGACCAATGAACTCGTGAGGGGTCTGCATGATGCTGTGAGGCCCAAGCTCTACTATGCGTATGATAGGTGTGCTGATGCGTACCTACGTATACCTACGTAGAGTGAAACCCAATTTCAAAACACCTGTTTTAACGTGTTAAGTGCCTACTTTTCAGGTTCAAGCGTAGTGTTAATCTAGAATGTAGAAATCGCTAATTCAAAAATGCTACAAAACGCGAAACGTTTGCGGGCACCTTGGTAAATCACAATAGTCTTTTGTTATAGTTTAATTCAACGACAAAGCTTAATATGCGCTTGAGCTTAAATTTTAGAGTTGCACATCAGGATAGCAAGTCGTGGAAGCGCGCTTGCACTAATTCAAACGGAAGAAGTTGCTAGTGTGCTCAGAAGATTGGGCCATGATGTGAGCGTCATCACGATTAAATCTATCGGCGACGTGGATCAAAGCACGCCTTTACACACAATAAGTCGAAGAGGAATCTTTGAAAAAGAAGTGGACAGAGCTGTTTTAGAAGGCAAAGCTGACATCGCGGTTCACAGCTTAAAAGACGTGCCACTAGAGCTACCAAACGAGCTAGAAATGGTCGCTATCCCAATGAGGCAACCACCTTACGACGCAATCTTTCCCGTTCCTCTGTACGTGCTTAAGCAAAACTCGGCTGTTGCAACAGGAAGCATAAGAAGAGCTGCCATGCTCAAGCTGTTTAGACCTGATTTAAGAATTTTGGGAATAAGGGGAAATGTAGACACCAGAGTGAAGAAGATTCAACAGGGGTACGCACAAGCCGTGGTTTTGGCAGAAGCGGGTTTAAAAAGGCTTGGGTTAAAAGGTTGGAAAAGGCTAAACCCCAAATTCTTTGTGCCAGCGGCTGGTCAAGGCGCTCTGTGCGTAACGTGTAGCTCTGAAGCTCCTCAAGAATTAAAAAAAGCTTTGAAAAAAATAGACCACAAGCGGACACACACGGAAGCGCTACTAGAAAGGCGCATCGCCAGCGAAATAGAAGCGGGGTGCACTTCACCTCTTGGTGTTCACGCAGAAATGGTGAACGAAAAAATCATTCAACTCACAATAAGCTTAGTAGAGTGGAACTTACAAAGCAGAGTTTTCGTTTCACTAAAGGCGCCCTTGGACAAAGTGTTTGAAAAAGCACTAAACGAGTTTGAAAAGAAGGGAGGAAAATCTGTTGTCAAACAGTGGCGCACGAAGGGTGTGCCAAAACTTTTTGACGAAAGCGCTTGAAAAAGTGTTCAATTAAGGAAGCCGAAAATCTTAAGAGTTTGCTCAGAATCACGAGTATCTGCTAGCGTGGGGATTCGCAAAGCGTGACGCAAGGGAGAGAAATGACAAGCTCCCTTCTTAAGCGGCGTGATCCACACGCTTTATCACACATAGAGGTGTAAGAGATGATTTCAATAATTGGTAGCGGAAAAATTGGTTCAAACGTTGCGGTTCACTTGGCACTCAAAGGCTTTGACGACTTGACGCTGATAGACGTCATTCAGGGTCTTCCTCAGGGTGAAGCGATGGACATACAGCACATGCTTTCCGCTTATGGAATAGACCTAGAAGTGAGGGGCTCAAACGACTACAAAGACATAGAGGGCTCAAGCCTTGTGATCGTTGCCGCGGGCTTTGGAAGAAAACCCGGACAAACCAGGCTTGACCTAATGAACTCAAACGCTGGTATAATAAAGGAGGTTTGCGAACAAGTGAAAAAACACGCTCCAGATTCTATCCTTTTAATGGTGACAAACCCGCTTGACGTGATGACGTACATAGCGTATCGCGTAACAGGTTTTCCGAGAGAAAGGGTTTTTGGAATGAGCGGAACGCTAGACGGTAGCAGACTCAGGCATTTCGTGGCAAAAGAGCTAGGCGTGTCCGTTTCTTCGGTCACGCCGATGATCATAGGAGAACACGGGGAAAACATGCTACCTTTGGCTAGCTACACCACAGTGGGCGGAATTCCGCTTTCCAAATTAGTCGACAAAGCAAAGTTTCAGGAGCTTGTGACGAAAACGCGAGGGGTTGCGGCGGAAGTCATAGCGAAGAAGGGCGCGACGATACACGGTCCTGCGGCGGCAGTGACCGTTCTTGTGGATGCAATTCTCAACGACAGAAAGGCGCTTCTTAACGCATCGGCGTTACTTAACGGCGAATACGGCTACCGCGACATCGTGATGGACGTGCCTGTGATAATAGGAAAAAAAGGAGTTGAAAAGATCGTAGAGCTTGAGCTCACGCAGGAAGAAAAAGCGGAGCTTCAAAAAAGCTACGACACTTTAAGGGATGCGATATCCAAGCTCAATATCGAGCTTCCAAAAAGAGGCTAGTGGTGACCAACAATTTCTTTTATCGCGTTGACTATTCTTTCTATCTCTTCCTGTTTTAAAGAAGGATGAACTGGCAAAGACAAAACGCTCTGTGACGCAAGCTCGCTATTCGGGCACATGCCTTTTTTATAGCCAAATCTTTTGACGTAGTACGGTTGTAAATAAACTGGAAGAGGGTAGTGAACCGAGGTTTCAATACCCTTTTCAAGGAGTTTTGCGGCAAGCTTGTCTCTTGTGATTCCAAGTTTTTCAGGCTCCACCCTTATCGTGTACTGGTGGTAAACGTGCCTACTCCACTTTTTTTCTATCGGCGTGACAATTCCGTCAATACCCTCCAATCCCTCGTTCAAAAGGCGCGCGTTCCTTCTTCTAAGCTCGATTAGTTCTTCTAGTCTTTTGATTTGAGGTAAACCTATAGCCGCTTGAACTTCGGTCATCCTGTAGTTGTACCCGAGCTCAAGTTGAGTGTACTTCGACTCCTGACCGTGGTTTCTTAGCATCGAAACCTTCTTTGCGATTTGGGCGTCCTGTGTTGCCACAAAACCCCCTTCTATTGTGTGCAGGTTTTTTGGTGGCATAGGTGCTAAAGCATCCCACATTACCAAGCGTTCCGACATAGCTTTGCCTAAAGGTTGAGCCAATCGCCTGCGCCGCGTCTTCCACCACAAAAAGCCCTTTTCGTTTTGCGATTGAAAGTATGTCATCCATTTTCGCTGAGTGTCCATAAAGGTGAACCGGTTCTATCGCGACACACTCTTCTGAAACCCTTTCTTCAACGCTTGCGGGATCGATGTTGTAAGTTTCAAGCTCGATGTCCGCAAAAACAGGCTTTGCGCGCGCGTAAAGAATTGCGTTTGCGCTTGCAGGAAAAGTGAAAGCCGAAGTGACCACTTCTTTTCCTTCGACGTTAAGCGCTTCAAACGCAAGGTGTAGCGCCGCAGTGCCGCTACTCAAGGCGACGACGTGTTTCACAGAAAGATAGCGTGCAAGCTCGTTTTCGAATCTTTCCACAAGAGCGCCGCTCACAAGCCTTTTGCTTCTCAAAACTTGAAGCACAAGCTGCTCCACTTCTTCGTCTATGAAGGGATCGGCGATTTTTATTCTTTCCATTATTCCTGAGCGTACGTTGCGTATCTTATAAATTCTTTCAATTAAAAACAACAAAAATTTGTGGTAATTCTTATTTTTGGCCAAACGCGCGTTGTATTGTGGCAACTTTGCCTTCTGTGGGATACCTTTTTGAGCGCTACTCAAGGTTTGTAAAGTCACATTCTCGCGTGTTTCTTGCGCTTTGGGTTTTGCTTCTTATTTTCGGTGCTCCGCTCACTCTTCACCTACCTAGCATCGTTTCTTACTCGATCAACGTTCCCTCATCAAACCGAGAATCCGCTTATGCGGAAAACTTGGTTTCGCACAACTTTAGAGGCTATCAGCCTTCCAACGCGACATATTACGTGCTTATTGTCACACGGGACGCGCTTTCTCCTTCAGTGTACAAGCGATTTTTACAGTTCAACAAAACGCTTTACCAAACGCTCAAGCCTTATGGGCTTTCAAACATTTCTTCGGTTTATTCACTCGAACTTTCGCTTCTGACATCGTTGGTAAACCAGTCGATTTTCGTTTTGAACGAGACGCGCGCTCTTGTGAACTCAACCTATCACGCCGAGTCTTCTTTGAGTGCAAACCTTAGCAAAATCAACTCGCTCGTTTATTCTCTAGCGTCCAACCTTACTAAGCTTGATGGACAAATCAGAAACTTCACCGCTTTGGTTTACTCGATTTCTCAGTCTGAGCACGCGCTTTTTGAGAACATAACTGTTCTCAACCAAAAGCTTTACTTGATTCGCAACGAAACGATTAGCGCGATAAACCAAGTGATTCTAGTCGCCTCACAGATTAATGCGACAAACCAAAGGGTTTACGCGCTTTACTACCAAATTGGTGGCTACTCACGCTTCGTGTACGAAGCGCCTTATCTTTTTGTGAGCTCGTGGCTAGCTTACTACTCGAACAACCCGAACTACACTTTGTCGCAGCTCGATTTTCTTGCAAACCGCTCGGTTTATTCGCTCACAAACTCGCTTTTCGACAACCCTTCGCTTGTGTCGTACTACAACCTCTTTTTGGGCGTTTGGAGCAATCTCACGCAGTCGCTCACCACAAAACAGGTGGCGCAGCAAGCGTTTGAAATCGCAAACCGCGCGGTTTACTTGTCGCTTTCCGTTTTTCTAAAAAGCGTGCCACAACAAGTGGCCTCTGTTTTGGCGCTCGTCGCGCAGTGGTTCAACATAACTGACTACACGAACACACAGCTACAGGCAAGCCTTACGCTTAGCGTCGCAACGCAAAACTTGACACAGCAACAGGCGCAGTTCGTTCAGGCGTGTTTTGAGCTAGGCGCAAACCCAAGCGCGCAAGCGATAGACCAGCTTGCGCTTTCCATTGTGACAAAAGACCTTCCACCTTCACAAGCAAGCTTTGTTCGAAGCGCTTTTTACGAAGTTCCAAAAGAGGGGATTGAGAACTTTACACTGAACTATTTGTCCAATGTAATAAACCAAACACAGCCTGCGCTTGCGTCTTTTGTTTATCGTAACTTTGGAGTCACTCTTTACACATTTCTTTCAAGGACTTATTCACTCGGCTTTCCCGCATCATACGATGGCACAAGGAACCTTACGCTGCAACTTGTGTCGCACGCGCTTCCGAAGAACATCACAGAACAGCTTTTGCGAGTGAATCTCACCGCACAAGCCTTTTTACAACAAGTTTTCGCACTGGGTTATCCGCCGAACAACCAAAGCGTCACAGCGTATGCTTTAAACGTTTTTGGCGATGCGCTCAAAAACGAATTCGCCAACGCAAGCGAAGTGGTGAACTACGCGTACTTACTTGGAAGCAATCCATCGCGCGCGCTAGCGCTCGACTACTCGATTTCAATTCTTTCGCCGTCTTTTTCGAATTTGACACAAAGCGAGTTTGCGCTAAGCGCACAAAGATTTTTGACGCTTGTCGCAAAGCTTGGAAATCCTCCTAGCGACTCCTCTCTTAAAAACGTTACACTTTACCTCGTCAACAGATCTTTTTGGGTGAATCACACGTCTTTTGTGTCCAACTTTTCTAGCCGTTTTAACCAATCGTTTTACAGCTTTTTAAGTAGTTTGTACCAAGCGAATGAGGTGCAACAAAAAGCGCTCTATTTGAACCTGAGCTTTGACGCGATTTACTACACACTATCTCAAGATCCGCTCCTTCAAGTGAACAAAACTTCTCTTTTGACAGTTTTACAAAGTTTAAACACCACGAAAAACGCGCGCGCTTTCGCAAACGCCTTGCTTTCCAAGATGGGTTTTGCGCGCGCTCCCGTTTCTCCGAGCATGGGATTGCTCTACCAGCTTATTGACCCTTCAAAAAGCGCAACGATCGTCACACTGCAGTTTTCTCATGAGCCTAGCAACAACGGCACAAAAGCGTTCGAAAGCGTCGTGGAGAGATTTAACACAAGCGATTTTGTCACCTACTACACCGCAGGTCCGATAATTTCCAAGGATTTGCAGGGCATCGTCGCAACGAGCGAGCGCGTTGCGATTCCTGTCGGATTAATCGCTGCAGTAGTGATAACCGGAGTTTTCTTTCTTTCGCCGATTGCGGCGGTAATACCCACACTCGTTTTCGCGCTTTCGATGACGCTAGGCTTTGGTTTGGTTTACCTTGTCATAGGGCGAATCGAAGGCCAAACGCTAAGCTATATAAGTCCTGTGGTGATCGCGCTACTTGGGCTTGGTCTTGCTACCGACTACAGCGTTCTCATAATGAACAGGTTCAGGCAGGAGCTTTCAAAGAGAGAAAAGGAAGCGGTGCGCCTTAGCGTAAGATGGGCTGGTGAAGCGGTTTTCACAAGCGGGCTTACCGTTGTGCTCTCTTACGTGGCGCTTGATCTTGCGCACATTCCGCTTTTCAGCGACGTTGGTTTGGCAAACGTTTTGGTCGTGTCTTCTGTTTTGCTGTGCACGCTCACGCTTCTTCCCGCGATTCTTGCGCTTCTAGGTAAGAGGGTCTTTTGGCCAAAGAGTAAGATCGAAAACAAACCTTCGGTTCTTTCTTCGATCACCAAAAAAGCGATATCCCACCCAAAAAGCGTTTTGGGCGCTCTTGTGGCTGTGACGCTACTCACCGCGGTGATCGCGGTAAACCTGCCTGTGAACATCAACTTCCTGGGTTTAACTCCGAACACGCCCGCAAAAGTTGGGCTTGACCAAATCACACAGCACTTCGGTGGCTCAACGCTTATCCCAACCTATGTTGTGGTCGAGCTACCAAGCAAAATCAGCACCGCTCCTGACTCGTTCAACACGAGCGAGATTGAGCAACTCGCAAACCTCACCAACATAATAAGGGGATTTCCGGGTGTTAGGGCTGTGTACGGCGTTACAACGCCGTACAACTACAGCATACCCTACGAAACAATGTCCAACATGAGTTTGGAACAAAGGCTTGCTTATTCCAAACAAATTCTCCAATATGTGAGTTTCGACAACTCCACGGTTTACTTTAAGGTCGTCTTCAATGGTGACGCGTTTGACAACCGCGTGCTCAAAGAAGCGCGCACGCTGAGCGAAAAACTTGCGCAGCATACACCAGCGGGATACCATATTTACGTCGGAGGCGCATCACTTGACGCACAGGACGTTTTGGATTACATCTTTCGAATTCTTCCAGAGCTTGTCGGCGTTCTTATTGCGGCGATCTACGTGGTGCTCTTTGTTCAACTAAAATCCGCTTTCACACCACTACGACTTATTGCTACGATAATGAGTAGCATTGCGTGGACGCTGTTTCTTGTGTGGCTGATCTTTTACAAGCTTTCTGGTTTGAGTGTGTTCATCTTTGCCCCGCTTTTTCTTATCACCACAATGCTAGGCGTGGGAATGGACTACGACATCTTTATGATTGTGCGCGTAAGAGAAGAGGCTGGAAAGGGTAGTGGCGATGAGCTTGCGCTCATCAAAACGTCTGAAACAACCGCCGGTGTGATCACCGCGCTAGGTTTGATCCTTGCCACAGTTTTTCTTTCGCTAGGTCTCACGCCAATCGTGCTACTAAGGCAAATAGGGCTTACGCTCGCACTCGGCGTTCTTTTGGACACATTTGTCGTGTGGCTGGTTTTCGTGCCGTCGATAATGGTGCTCGCAAAAAGGCTAAACTGGTGGCCTGGAGACCCTCGTAAAGACGTTTCTACCGACCTTCAAAAGCCTTGAGAAAGCGCTCCGCGTCTTCTTGAGAAGGTATCGCTTCTTGGTCTCCTCTTACACTCACAACAAGCGTTGCAGCGGCAACCGCGCTTTTTAACGCGTAAAGAGGGGAGAACCCCCTAAGATAAAGCGCGCAAAAAGCACCAGAAAGCGCATCACCCGCACCAGTCGGGTCTTCAACAGGTGCGTCAAACGCTCGCTGCTCGTAAACCTTTCCATCACAAGACAAAACAACGCCCTTTGTTCCCCGCTTGAAAACGAGTGTTCTTACGGGATATCCCTTAAGCGCCGTCAAAACTTCCTCAAATTTGCTCACACCAAAAAGAACCGCCGCGTCATCAGGGTCTGTGATGAGTATTTCAACTCTCTCAAGCGCGCGCAAGATCACCTCTCTTGCTTCTTCCTTTGAGGGCCAAAGCTTGAGTCTTATGTTCGTGTCCATTGAAACCCTTTTTGCGTGCTTCAAAGCCTTGAAAACAGCAAGCCTTGCGCTTTCGCTTATCGCAAGCGTTATGCCAGTGATGTGTAGCAGGTCGTAGCCTGAAACCACGCGCTCATCCACGTCATCAGGGTTGAGCCTTGAACCAGCGCTTCCCTTTCTGTAGTAAACGAGCTCGCTTTTGTAAGGCACGGGGTAGTGTCTCTGAACAAAGTACACGCCTGTCGGCGCTATAGGATCAAACACAATTCTTGAGACGTCGACACCCTTTCCTCTTAACCATTCAACGATGTTGTGCCCAAACTCGTCAACGCCGACGCGCGCAATGAGCGTGGCCTCGCAACCGAAGCGAACGCTTGCAACGCAAAAGTTCGCTTCGGAGCCAGCGACGTGCTTTTCAAAGAGGGTGACGTGTCTTAGCGGACCTGGATTTATCGCGTTGAGCTGTATCAAAGGCTCACCTAAAGAGAGCACTTTGGGCGAGCTCATTTTCTCTTATCAACTCTCTTATCTCTGATTTTAGCGAAAACCTTTGTTGTTCGTCAAGATAAAAGATCGGTTCACGCGGCACTCCCACGTCGTATCCCATGAGCTCCTCGGTCAGCACATAGTTTGCGGAAAGCGAGCCGTACTTTTTGGAAAGCTGTGTGAGTTTCGTGACCAAACTTTGAACTTTTAGCGCGTCTTGCGTTTTGTGCTCTTTCAAAAGCTCCCTTATTTTGACGAGTAAGTGCGGCACGTAGTTTCCAGCACCACTCACCACTCCGTCAAGCGCGCTCGCAAACGAAGACACGATGAGCGTGTCAGACCCTGTGTAAACTTCTAGCTTTGGTAGTAGATACTTGTACTCAAGGCTTTGCGCAAGGTCATTCATCGTGTTTTTGATTCCTTTGACCACGTTTTCTCCGAGTTGCTTTAACACGCTTGGTGTGACGTTAAACCCAGTGGCAAGCGGGTAGTTGTAAACGTAAATCGGGTGTTCATACGCGGCGTAAATCTTTTCGTAGTAACTCAAAACCCATCTTTCTGGTAGGTTGGGAAAGTAGTAAGGCGGATACGAAGCCACTCCGATTATGGAGTAATCCTTTGCTTCCTTCGCAAGTGTGAGAACGTTTTCGAGGTTTAGCTCGCCTATCTGAAAAATTATTTTTTGAGTGACACCGCACAAAGCGTCAAGCATTTCCTTTTTCTCTCTAAAAGAAAGCATTGGACCAAGTCCGGTTGTTCCCGCAAGAAAGATAGCGTCAACGCCCTTTTCAAGCAGATTGCTCACGTGCTTTTTGAGCTTTTCTGTGTCCACTTTGCCGCTTGTGTCAAACGGTGTTATAACAGGCACGATTATCTTTTGCATAACAACAAAAAATTTCCCACAAATAATAGTCTTCCGACTACTCTGGTGGAAGCTCCTTGAACGCTAGACTCAGGTTTATTCCCTTTTTTGCGTGGTACCATTTTGAAATCGGGTAAAGAAGCGCGCCGAGCACCCAGAAGAACAGCATTATTCCCCAAGAAAGATCGTTTATCCCGTAGTAAGGAAGCGCGACGAACATGTAAGTGAGGTACAAGAAGAAACCACTGGTCACAACACCGCACAAAACCAGCATCGCTTTCTCAAAACTAGAAGGCCTTTTTAGGCCAAACACGATCGCGGTTATCCCTATGAACGCGAAGAACAACGTGCCAAGCGCGGTTGTGGAATAAAGGCTTGTCCAGTTTGTGAGCGCAACGATAAACACCATCGGAATCGAAACCACAAACGTAAGAAGAAGTGAAGCGTAAGGTGTGTGAAACCTTTCGCTTACGGCGGCAAGCCTTGTGGGTAGCAACCTATCGAAACTCAACCCCAAAACGTACCTAGAAACCGAGAGAATCGTTTGCTGAGAAGCCGCAAGGTACCAAAACGAAAAGAGCACGCTGATCAAAACTCCTAGCAAGGGAGCGTTTCGAATCACAATGAGCGCTATGGTTAGCATGTTTGGCGTTGCCCCAGCGGTCGCAAGTTGTTCAGGCCAAGCGTTCGGTGCGTTCATCGCAAAGTCAAAACCCAAATAAGAGTAGTAAACCGCTGAAAAGAGCGCAAGGAGCGCGCCGCTTACTATCACCGGCAAAAACGTTCCTGTGATTGAAGACTTCTTGATGTCCTTTATTTCACCAGAAAACGCCGCGGCGTTGTTTATCCAAGGTAACGCAAAAGCGAGGTAAGGAAACAGAAGTGAAGTCGCACCGAGAGAAAAGAGGGGGCCACTATACCCTGACGCTATTTTGCTATATGAAGAACCATATGAAGAAAGAAGTGAATCGAGCGAGGATTTAACGCCCGACGCTCCAGCGTAAACGAACACGCCTAACATCATGAGCGTCCCCAACATCGCGATGCCAACCATCACACCAAGAAGCAAGTAGCCAATTTTTGGGGAAACGACGTCCACCAAAGTGATGACCCCTAAAAGCACTAGTGGAAGAATTATGAGCGAAGCTTGAGAACTAAGCGAAATGGCAAGCTGTGAAAGCGAAGAAACACCAGAAACAGCGCCTATAGAAGACAAAGCGGGATAAAGGGAAAGCGTAATGAGCCAGTTGAGCTGAATTGCGACAAACGGCATTCCTGTAAACGTGAATCCAAGAAGCAAAAAGCCAGCGGGAATGGGACCAAGCGTCCTGCTTATCCAAACGTAATCCCCTGCGGTTCTTCCGATGTATCTCACAACCTTGTAGTAAATGTACGCCTCAAAAAGTGTGAGCAAAGTGAAAATCAGCGTTGCAACTACAACGTTTCCGCCAGGGTTTCCGTTGGGGAAAAACGAATCCGCTTGATTCAAAAGGAGTAAAGTTGTTCCAAAGCCGACTTCTCCCACGTTTGCAAAAAACAGCGTCCAAGGGCCTAACGACTTGACCAAACCCGTCGCTTCACGCACAAACACGGAGGGTTTTGACAATTTCAAGCTGAATAATCACACTAACATAAAAACTTTTTGCATTAACTTGTCAATCTAAAGCCCTAAGCTTTCTAACCAGCTTAAATGTTTCATACCAAAGGCTTCCCACCGCACCGAGCGCAGATGCCGCAAGAAAAGGCACAAACGCGCGGTCGGCAAGGCTTCGATAAGAAAAGTACGCAACCAATATCGAAAAAAGAACAGAGAAGAATAGCGACTGCGGAACCAGAAGAAAACCGAGCTTTGTATAGTCTTCGAGCAGTTCATTAGAGGCGTCCTTAACGGCATAGTACTTTCCGTCTTCGTTTTGCTTTACATAGCCCGCTTTGACAAGCCTGTTTAAGTGGTAAGAAGCCAAGGATGGCGTTGAAAATCCGAGCGCTCTTTGAATCTCCCTGAGCTCGCATTCGCCATGCCTTAAAAGGTAAAGATAAACTCTGAGCGTGTTTCCCCTGATCTCTTGTTTTGCCATTTTGTTCAATTCACGACAAACTCAAAATAAATCTTTTCACGGATTTTTCACTTTTTTAAGCACGTGCTCGAGCACGATTTCGGCAAACTTCACCTTTGGTAGTTTTTGTATTTCCACAATTTTTTCTTCTTTTGAAACTAGAATTCCTTGGTTCGTGTCCCACTCAAACGCAGCGCCTTCGAGTGACGAGTCGTTTGCTACCACGAAGTCTGCGTGCGTTTCCTTGATAAGTCTTTTCGCAGAGTTCAGCAACTCTTCTTTTGTCACCGCGTGCTCCGCTTTAAATCCCACCAAAATCGCATCGGGTGAAAGCTTCTTTACACTTGCGACCACTTTGGGGTTTGCCACAAGTTTCACCGTTATTTCGGGGTTTTCGCTTGAACTTATCTTTTTTGCTTCACTCTGAACTGGTCTGTAGTCGCTAGGCGCAGCCGCAAAGATCACAACGTGGTACTTTTTTGTTTAAGCTCGCTTTCGACCACGCGCAGCAAGTCAGAAGTTGTGGTCACCCTTAACAGTTTGTCCACATATGGAGGTGCAATTTGGGTTGGGCCTGTCACAAGCGTGACGCTTGCTCCCCATAGCTTTGCCTTTTGCGCAAACGCGTACCCCATCTTTCCGCTACTAGGATTTGTGAAAATTCTTATCGGGTCAAGAAACTCTCTTGTAGGTCCAGCGGTGACAAGCACATTCAACCCTTCCATCTTCTTTTTTCCTATTTTTGAAATCACCGCGTAAAGCACTTCTTCAGGAGAAGCGAGTTTCGCCTTTCCTTCTTCAAGCTTTGGAAATACAAAGCCCACCCCCTCTTTTTGTAGCGCTTCGATGTTTCTTTTTACAAACGGGTTGTGGTACATGGGCTCGTGCATCGCAGGTGCGATCAAAAAGGGTATTCCACTACCAAGCGCCACGGAAACCAGAGATGTCACTGGTGTGTCGTCAACACCCGATGCGATTTTAGATATTGTGTTTGCGGTACACGGAGCGACAAGGACAAGCTGAACCGCGTTTTCAGAGGTTTTAGAGCCAAGCTCGACGTGTTCGATAAAACCGGTAAGCTCTGTAATCGTGGCGTTACCTGTGGCCCAAGTGAGTAGCTCTGGTGTGACCAGCTTTTTTGCGGAAGGAGTGATCACCGGAAAAACGTCCGCGCCATGCCTCATGAGTAGTCTTGCTATGTCCACCGCTTTGTAAGCGGAAACACTACCTGTGACGCAAAGCGCAATCCTTTTTCCTTCTAGCTCATCACCCCAACTTCCCCTAATTCCCTTTAGATGGCTTGCCACTTTTACCCAATTTTAAACTCACGTGCAAACTAAAGTTTATGCTTTTGGGTTTACAATTTCTTGTAAACCCAATATTTAAATATTCGAAAACTTCACGCCTGTTTGGTGAAAGCACAATGGGTTTTCTGGTTGCAACTCTTGCTTGGTTACATATGTTTTTTGCGACGGGGTGGATAGGAGGCGCTTTGCTTAGCACGATCGCGCTTGAGCCGTCTATTCACAAAATGGAAAATTACGCGATCGCGCAAACGCTCATGGCAAATGTGGGAAAGTTCATGGGAGTTTTTTCGACGCTGACAATCGCTTTTGGCGTGTTATTCTTTTGGGTTTTTACGGGTGGTCGGTTGTTCTTGATCGATTCTGGCTGGGGAGTAATGATGCTACCAGGAATAACGCTTGGGGTGGTCGCCTATGTTTTCGGTTTTGTTGCGCTTCTACCGCTTACCAAGCGCTTGGCTACAGCCACGCAAAAATCACCCAAAGATGTTTTCCCGCGCTTATGTCCAAAATTAGAACGCTTTCGCTCGTCGACTTGGTTCTTCTTGCACTTGTTTTCACCTTTATGGTGGGCTCAGCCTTTTACTAACCTGAAAGCTTTATAACACACCTAGTGAAATGCGATTCGGCGAGTATTTCGCTTGAAGAGCTTGAAAGCTACTGAAGCCAAAACAAACCAACCAGAAACACGAAAGGCTTTCGCCCTGCTTTCGCTTTTAGATGAAACAAATTTGAAGCTTCTTTTGATGCTACGAACATCACCATTATGCACAAGAGAGCTTGCGAAAAAACTTGGGATGGCCGAGCCGCACGTTTCTCAAAGAATACGCGCTCTTGTTGGCGCCGGGCTTGTGCGTGACGAAGGCTGGGTTCGCCTAGGCGGTCGAAACTTAAAGCTTTACTCGCTCAAGGTTCGATCACTGAAACTCGACTTTCAACCAGAAAGACTCGCGCTTACTCTTGAAAGCGCTTTGCCCAAAGAAAGTGTCACGCTTTCATACCCTTTAATGAGAATGGATCCGCCCAAATTCTTGTTCAAGTTCATCGGAAGAAGCGAACAAAAGAGAATTCTTAACCGCGCAAAGTCAGCGGTGGTTTGGGGGATTGCCGGAGTTGGCAAAACCACTCTTGTTGCCTCTTGGAGCGCTCAGCTACGCAAGAAAGGAACCAAAGTGTTTTGGCACACGATCAAAACAAGCGACTCTCTCGCTTTGGTTTGCACGAAGCTTGCGCAACTTTTTTCGGGCTCAAAGCGAACGGAGCTACTGAAAGCGATCGAAAGTTTTCAACACAACAAGAAGAACTCATTTTTAAAACTGTGGAATCTTTAAAAGACTTTAAAGGCGTTTTTGTGTTTGATGACTACCAAAACTGTTCGGATCAAAATTTGCGTAAACTTTTGCGAGAGCTTTTCGCTTATGGTTTAAAGCTCATCGTTTGCTCTAGGACTCGCCCAGAAGAGCTCGTCGCGCTAAACCGAGTTAGCGTGATAGAGCTTGGCGCTTTTAACAAAAAAGAAGTTTTCGAGTTTATTCGCTCAAGGTTACCCGAGTACAAAGACTTGAGCGCTTTGCTTTCCGCTTGTTCTCCGCTTAAGGGACACCCGCTTGCTCTTGAAGTGTTCTGTAACAGCGTGCGCCACAAAGCGGTGAGCAGGCCGAGCAGTTTAGAGGAAATTTTGGAGGAGGTTTTGGATTCACTTTCTCCTGACGAAAAGCTCGTGTTATCCTGTGTTTCCCTGTTTAGAAGAGGCGTTGAGCTGGATGCAATAAAGCACACTCTTCCAAGATTGACGAGCGAACCGCTTCGAAAAGTTTTGCGCTCGCTTGAAAACAAAGGTTTTGTAAAAAGGATGGAAGACGGGTTTGTTGTTCACGAGCTATTAAAGCAAACGGGTTATGGCAACCTAGAAAATCCCGCTTTGCTACACCGCAAAGTGGCTGAATGGTATTCGAACGCGCAAGAGCCCGCTTACGCGCTCGAAGAAATTTATCACGCATTTCTTTCACAGGATTACGGAAACGCCATCGAAACGCTTGTGAAAAACATTCCAAAACTCTTGGATTTTGGGTTTTGGCCTTCTCTATACACCACTCTTGACGAACTACTTCCAAAAGTGAGCGATGACAAGGCAAAAGCGTGGCTCGAATACGCAAAAGCATTGTGCGCTCAGGACCCAAGCCTTACTGGTAAGGAAACGCTAAGTTTGTTAAAACAAGCGCTTGTGGCCGCCGAAAGAAACGGAGACTTTAGGCTACAGGCAAGGGCGCACTTAGCGCTAGCACAAGCTTTCCAAGATTTTGGAGAAATAAAAGCGCAAAAGAGCACTACGCGCTTTCGCTAAAGGCCGCGCAACGAACACAAGAGTACGAAAGCATTCGCGCAAACGCGCTTCAAAGTCTTGCGGAGCTCGAGCTAGCCCAAGAAAACTACACAAAAGCGCTGAAAGCTTACACAACAGCGGAAAGGCTACAAACAAAGCTAGGAAACGAGAGGAACGCGCTTCTTGCAAGATGTAGGATTGCGCTTATCAACTGTTACATTCGGCCAACCCGAAACTTCTCTTGTGATTCTTGACGAAATACGCGAAAGAGTTTCGGCTTTATCCAATCACACACTCAAAATTTCGTGGCACATGTGCGCAACTTTTGCTTTTTACGCACTTGGACGCTTGAAAGACGCGCTGAGCGAAAACGCAAAATGGGTTCAGGCGGCAAAGCTCTCCCGCTATCCCGGTTTTTGAGCGAAGCGCAGGCTTTCAGGGCGTTTCTTTTAGCTCTTTACGGAAGAACAAAGCAGTCGGAAAAGTGCGTCTCAGAGGTGAAAAAGATCAAAAAGCTCGACAACGCAGGTATTGTGGAAATGGCCAAGGGAGCTTTGTGCGTAGCAAAGGGCGAATACAAAGATGCGCTCAAACACTATGAAAAGTGCTTAGAGATTTTTAAGGACAAGTTCCACCAAGCGCTTTGTAACGCGCTTATCGCAAAGCTATACCTCAAGCTAGGAAACAATGAACTCGCGAGCGCCTACGCTTTAAACTGCGCGTCGCTTTTTGAAAAGATTGGCGCAAAGCGTTACGCTTTGGAAGTGCAGACGCTTATTCCTTAAACCCACGATTAACTAATTTAAAACTTAAACGCTTTTTCACGTAGTGCGCACTTCAGCTACTAGTGATTTTTGGCTCAGCCACTTTACTGCGCACACAAAAACTTGAAGCTTTATAACTACGTTTGTCATAATCGATTACATGGCGCTCAAAATCGGCGACAAGGCTACGCTTTTTGGAGCACTTGACGATGAAGGAAAAAGGTTTTCTCTTTCCGAACTTTTGGGAAAGCGCAACATCGTGTTATACTTTTATCCGAAAGACGACACACCTGGTTGCACAAAAGAAGCGTGTTCCTTTAGAGACTGTTGGGAGGAAGTGCAAAAGCTTGACGCAACGGTGATAGGCGTAAGCTCTGATCCCCCTGAATCACACGCCTCATTTAAGAGCAAACACAAGCTTCCTTTTAAACTAGTGAGCGATGCAGCGCAAAAAATTCGCGAACTTTACGATGCAAAGGGCTTTCTTATTCCTCCACGAATAACGTATGTGATCGACAAAAAAGGGATAATAAGGCACGTGTACAACTCACAAATGAACGCAGAAGCGCACGCGAAAGAAGCGATAAACGCGCTGAAAAAAATAAAAGAGGAGGAGGCGTTTGGTTCTAGCGCTTAAGCTGTAGTGCTTTCATTATGGCGGATAGGTCTTCGTTGTTCCAGCCCTTGTTCCTTGCTATCTTCTGGTGCGGTCTAAGCCTTACACCAAAATTGCCACAGTGCGGGCAAATTGTAACGAGTCTCTTTTCTGTCTGCTTATAAATTATTTCTGACTTGGGAATCCACCTTCTACAAGACGCGCACCAACCAAACGCGGCATAAGGAGAGAAACCCGCCTGAGTCAGCTTGCTCAGGGTGAGCTTCTCTTCACTACTTTTAACAACTTTTTTGGCCATTCAGACCACCTATCCAATATCATTTACATACTTAAAGCATATAAACTTTTTCTAGACCTACGGCTCACCTCACTCCAAGGGGGTTTACAAAATTAAGCGTCTAAGGCGTTTGAACTTTTATATGTGTTCTCTAAAACAAGCCTTGTGGACAAACTGAAGATTTACACAGTGTTACAGAATATGGCTTCTGGGCTAGTTCAACCTTTTGCGAGTTTTCTTGGCGCTGTGATAGGCGCTTCGGGGATTGAACTCGGAATCGTGTCCACCGCAAACACCTTCTTTTCTAATGTGTCCCAACTACTCGTATCAAAGCTAAAAAGCGACTCAAAAATGTTTCTTGCTGTTTCAGAGGCACTTCTTGGTGTAGCATGGCTTTGCATGGCGCTCTTTGGTTTTGTGTCGTCTACGCTTTATGTCTTGATTTACTCTGTGATTGCGGCTACTTCAGGCGCAACAAGTCTTGGTTGGTTGCTAGTGATGGAACGCGCTAGTGTGAAATCAAGAGGTAAAACACTTGCAGAATATGGCTTTTATGGCACGCTTGGAGGGTTCGTTTCAACGCTTTTTGCGGGTTTTTTTGTGAGAGCGAACTACTCCGAAATGCGCTACTTTTACTTTTCTTCTGCGCTCATATTCTTTTTCAATGCGTACCTTGCAACAAGTTTTTACCAAGTAGAGCGAAAAAAAGAGCGAGCGCAAGGCTCGAATGACCAGTTAACCCGCTTCTATATCTCAACTTTTATTTTTATGCTAAGTTGGTCGTTTGCGTGGCCTCTTTTTCCTCTTGCGCAGCTGTACATATTCAGAATGAATGAGTCTCAGGTTGCGATCCTTAGCATTACAGGTAGCGTGTCCACACTCCTTCTTCAAAAGAAGATAGGGGTGTTAGTGGACAAAAACAGGACTTTAATGATGTTTCTTGGAAGAGCTGGCCTTACGGTGTTTCCGCTTGCTTACGCATTTTCCACAAAACGTTTACGAGCTTTATCTTGCAAACCTGTTTTCTGGTTTTACCAATTCGGTGTCGAACACTGCGTACTTTTCTTACCTTTTTGACAAAGCAAGCGACAAAAAAGCGGCTATAACAATGTACAACGTTTACTCAGGATTTGGTGCCTTACTTGGTGGAATTCTTGGAGGATTGAGCTACGAGCTACTTTATCCTCGACTAGGAGCTAACACGCTAAGAGTTCTTTTTAAAGCTATAGCTCTTGGCAGATTTTCTGCGTCTATTCCATTCTTACTTCTTAAGAAAAAAGAAGACACACTTTGATCATTACTATTAGACTTTTCCAATAAGTGGTGTCA
>Ga0074076_100057_pt1 | contig 22207 bp, 24 predicted proteins | sample YNPg_D_FD_63713 | JGI IMG/M metagenome (GOLD analysis project Ga0074076, IMG submission 63713) | Hot spring microbial communities from Beowulf Spring, Yellowstone National Park, Wyoming, USA - YNP_Beowulf Spring_D v2 (version 2) | ecosystem: Environmental > Aquatic > Thermal springs > Hot...
TTTCAACAGTGAAAAAGCCGTCATCATTCCTAGTACTGCATAACGGAGTAGCACCCGTAAAGGGGTGTAACACCTGAGACCTCGGGGAACCCTCGCCCTTTAGGGCGGGGAGGAGGTCAGAGTGTAGTCGTTAACCTAACAAATCATAGGATTATGGCGTTCTCCTTGGGAGTGTGTTACTCATCCTTTGTTACCCATTCTCGTTGTGTGGAAGAAAATTTTGTAGCTTAGTACCCACTATGTGGATTCATCCTAAGCCTCATGAAAGACTTCCCAACGAGTTCCTTCACATGGATGTTCTCCACGAGCGGGAGGTCGTAGTTGGCGACGAAGAGCTTTCCTATTCATACACAGATCCTCACTTTCTTCAGGTGCCCGTAAGCGTTAGCTAGCTTATCTTGGCCTCGAACCAGTTCTTGGACAGGAACTTCTTCCTAGAGAGTGTCATACTTGTTTTTCTAAAGTCCTCTGTTATTTCTAAAGGCGTAGGTGAGAATCAAGCACTCTCCCACCCTCTTGGAGGTCATGGGCCTCCAGTTTATTCCTCTCCTGTCCTTGGCGAGCTGTAGCACCGTGTATACACCCACGCCGAGGTTGAGCGGAAACTCCACCTCCACCTTCTCTCCCATTATCCATTTCGAGGAAGTTATGGTCTTAATTCCATGATATTCATACCCGTCTGGTAATACGCCGGCCAACGGCCTCCCGAAGTCGTAGTAAGGCCTAGAGATGTAGGAGGGATTGGGCTCATCCCAGTATATGAGGATGCCCTCCGGCATCATCTCCTTCACCGTCCCCTTCATCCTGAACCTACCGTTGTGCCATGAGGGCTTCATCTCCCATCTCGTCCATACGGCCATCATCATGACGTCGAGGAAGAGCCTCCTCGAGTCCCAAGCCACCGACACGTCCGCATAATTGAAGCATGGATCCAGGAGGGAGTCCCTGTGACCCCAATTGCTCTCCTGGTCGTTGTACACCATGTCGTAAATCATCCTCTTGGCCCCGTTCAGCGCCGAAACCCCATCCTTGAAGTACAGTCCCTCCGACTGGGCGTACCCTATTGACTCCTCCGCACCGTAGAAGTTTCCGGTTAATGTGAAGTAGTAAATGGGATGTATACCCTCCCTGTCGTAGTGGCTGAACAGGTTCTCCCTGAACATGTAGTTCACCCTATAGTTCGCGGCCCCTGAATTGGCGTACATCACCGGTGGGACGCCGTTATCCCTTCTTAGCTTGTTGATGTAGTCCAGGAGTTTTCTGACCAGGGACATGGTCAAATGTTAGGTGGGGGATTAAATATGTTTCAGGCCAACAATTAGGCCTTGGATTTCCACCGTGGGTTGTAACCGCGTAGTTTTCTCCTGGGCGTTGGTCCACCAGGCTTCGGGTTTCTCACTCTTTATGATCAATGTTATTCTCGCTGTTGTTCTACAATCCGCCCTTAGGTCTGCGGCCCCCGTCCTTCATAAACGGTTAATACACATAACCTTAGTGTTTATTCTCCTTCATTTCTGGACCAACAACTTTACGGACCAACTGGAGGATCCGGTTGTGAGAGGGGAATAGAAGCTACACAATCCTGAAGACTATCTCATACACCGCACTCCAGATGAGCACTAGGGGAATACCCTCGAGTGGCATACGTCGACCTGGGATTGAAAAATCCTAGGGCCTGTAGCTATCGTCCCTTGCCTATGACGGAAAGGCAGGGATCGATTTTCCACGCTCCATCCCTAACCCAACTTTTAGAATGTGGTATCCTTAACAGTTGGACAAAGGTCCTCTCACCTTTTCATTTCACATTCCACTAAAACTGAATTTACAGTAGTTCCGAAAAAGAAAAGGCTTCTACCTGTTCTTCAAGACGAGGTGAAACTCACTTCCACCGGCTTTACAGCAGGTGTGTAAAGGATCAGCTCATACACCCCTGGAGAGAGCTTGAAGGGAAGGTTGAGGACGAACTGTCCCTGGCTTCCCAGCGGTATCTCGAACCCCGAGTACCAGTTCACGGCGTCCCCCTTGTTCTCGTTCCACGGTGACTGATACACCGTTACCGTGTAGTTGGCAAGCTGCGAGGAGTTTAGGAAGACGTGCCAGGTTGAGTTGACTATCTCCACCATGGTTACTGACGCGGGATAAGCGTCGGGTCCGTCCACGTCGGTCAAGTTCAACCTTAGAGCCGTGCCGTTGGCGGTGGGAATAGCACTCACGTAGGTCACCTCAACCTTAGGGAGCTTGGAGTAGTTCACCAAGGGACCCACAACATTTCCGTACGCCCACTGGCCGGTGCCCAATATCCACCCCACAGCTATTATTGCGAACACTATACCCACTATGACTACCTTCTCCATGTGTATCACCATAGCTTTATCCACTTCAACAAAGGTAATCTCCTGGATAACGCCCTATCGCCGAACCTTCTGTACAGGAGGGAGTCAAATCCCCACGTTCTACCTGACGCGGTCAGCATCAAGACCAAGCTTCCCGCAACTAATAAAGCACCTATTTGCCATTCATCCTCACAGGTTGAACCGAGCCAGTATGCGGGGGCGAAGCCTGCCGACATTAAAAGCGCGCCGAAAGCAGCTAACCTAGTCAGCACCCCAAGTATCAGGAAGAGCCCAACCACGATCTCTAGATATGAGAAAGCCGTGAGGAAAGTCACGTCCAACACCCTATTCTCCAAAGTCATGAGGAGGAACGGTTTGAATGGACCGGCGTGAGGTAAGAAGTTCACTAACTTTCCACCCACAAAGGACGCCGACAGGGGGTTCAGTTTCTCTGGTTTGAGTACCGCCTTCCTTAGTCCACCGTCAAGGAACATCCATCCCACTGCGAACCTCAGCGGCCATAGGTATTCCATACGGGTGGAATTTCCCTCATTCATCTTCACTTTACTCATTTTCTCGCCATGTGTTAATACGCTAAAGTCATATATATGTTTGTTTTCAAAAAACTTGTAGGAACTTTCTATACCTTTAAGGAAAAGAATTGTCCAGAAACCCTCTCTTACATCGAGAACTGAGGGTGTATTACACGAAGATGAGGGCAATTCTCTACATAGTTTATTTAGAATTGGAAAGGGAAAGTTTTTTAACTCATGTGAACATAAAGCTGTTTATGTATGTAGAGTTAAATCTGATTCAGGCGTTGCTTGCAGTTGTGTCTGGCGTGGTGGTGGGATTTAGTTTGGGGCTCATAGGTGGAGGTGGGTCCATACTGGCCATACCTCTGTTGCTCTACTTCGTGGGGCTCACCTACGAGGCTCCACCTCACAGCGCGGCTGAGTCCTACATAGATCACGTGGTAATAGGTACAACCGCCTTATCTGTGGGCCTGAATGCCTACTTGAACTCCTACATGCACTTCAGGAAAGGTAACGTGAGCCTAAGGAACGGCGTGGCGTTCTCCCTACCTGGGGTTGCGGGGGCCGTGAGTGGGGCTTACGTGGGTCATCTGGTGGGGGGAGGTCTTCTCTTGTTCCTGTTCAGCTTCGTGATGATAGGGATAGCCCTTGTCATGCTGAGGAGTAAGTCCGCTGGGGTGAAGGAGGCCAATACGACTGCAGGACTCAAGGTTATGGGGTCAAGGCTCGTCAAGGTTATCCCGGTGGGATTCGCCGTGGGCGTGCTTTCAGGAGTGTTCGGGATTGGAGGAGGCTTCCTCGTGGTTCCGGCCCTGATGTATAGCGCAGGCCTGACCATGATAAGGGCCATCGGCACCTCGTTGATGGCAGTCGGAACGTTCGGGGTTACGAGCGCTGCAACCTACGCGCTCTTCGGTGAGCTCAGTCTGAGTCGCCGTCCTGTTTTTGTTGGGAGGCTTAGCTGGAGGTTACGCAGGAACCAGGCTGGCCAGTGGGCTTCCCAACGTGACTCTGAAGAAACTCTTCGCTCTTGTCATTATTGCGGTGGCGTTCTACATCATGTACCAGAACTTCTACGCGGTCTCCACGCTACTGTAAGGCGGCTTCGTATATGGTGTTTTTCCTGGCTTAGTTGACTAATGGATCAAGTGGGACATGCTCCATCTAAGTATGCGAAGTTGTATGAAAAGATCTCCAAATAAAAATGTTAGGTGGTCTTCACAGCGTAGTTGGCGTAGTGGTAGAGCGAGAGTGCCTCCCCTAACATGAGGAGGAGCGCCCCTAGGTCCACACCGAACAGGCTGGACTGAGGCCCGGTCGAGGGGACGGTCCACATGTTGAACGCCAACACCACGGCAACAATGAAAAGCACAGCCATCACCGTCTCAGCCAGGGTTATTCTCGCCTTATGATTAACGGTTCCAGAGGGGTGACGCCAAAAGCTCCTGGCGAAGGCAATGAAGGCCAGAAATAGAACGGTGGCCGCTGCCCCACCGGGTACGGTGGGATCGTTGATGGCAAGTCCGACCGTCCCCACTGCTAGCATACCCAACACCACTAATCCGAACGTAGTTGAGGGAGAAGGCCCTGTCTGCTTGGGGAGGGCAGGTGATACGTTAACTTTCCTCTTACTCCACGTTCTTCCCATGACGAATACACCAATTGCAGCCACCACAGCAGGAGGTAGTAGAACCTTGACCTGTGCAGGGAATGGCTCGGGAACTCCTGGGGCCACGTAGCCCCACACGCTCACTTCCACCAGGTAAGTTATCAACATCACCCCAACCCACGTCCAGAATTTCCTCCCGAATGGGTGTAGTTGCTTATTCCTATCCAGGAAGGGTAGAAGTAGCAGGTAAACCATAGGAATAATGACTGCCACCAACAACGCTCCGAAGGGAGGATAGGGCTGTCCGTTCGGCATGAGGAAGTCCGCTATTTTGTAGAAGAAGAGGAAGAACCACGGTGGATAGGCCGGCACTGAGGCCGCCTGAGGGCTGGAAGGTGACGGTGCGGGGTGTGGATTAAGGAGGAGAGGGAGGCCGTTCACGTTAGCCAGTAGGTTGGGGACCACAAGTATTAGGCCCCAGGTCATTAACATTAACGAAAGCATGTATATGAAGTTCCTCGGCCACCAGGCGTTGAATCTGCTCTGCTCCTCCTTGGAGTGCACTGCTGGAACTTCCGACTTCACCTTCCTGCTCGGCATTATGCCGTATCTCTCTGCAGTGAAGAAGTGAAACAGGAAGAACAACCCCAGCAGGGCCACCAGGATTATGTGCCAAGCCAGTAGCCTACTGAAGGCGTCTTGCGTGGTGCCGTTGCCGAAGAAGATCGCGTTCAGTACCGCTCCTCCTGGGAAGCTGGCCAGTATCCCCTCCCCTACACCTATAGCGTCCACACCCAAGACGTCACCCACCATGCTATAGCCCACGAAGGACGCACCCATTGTTAGAACTAACAGAATCACCCCCGCTAACCACACCAATTCCCTGGGCCTCTTGTAGGCACCCACGAAGTAGTTCCTGAACATGTGGACGTACGCCAAAAGTATCATGGCGTATGCTGCGTAGAGGTGACTGAACAGGATCACGGAGCCGTAGGGAACTTGATTTATTATATATTGAGTCTGGTCATACGGATCGGCCGGATTATAGTAGAGTAGGAGGACTAGACCGGACACAACAGCATATATGAAGGCTGACGCAACCAGCGCGCCCAGCCAGTAGTTCACCTTGTACATGTAGTCCGGTGTCTTGAAGAAGGGGAGTTCATCCAATCCCAATCTATCCCTGAGCCAGTTGGAGAGTTTGCTGGACGTTCGTATCACCTCAGCTGAACGGATTTATGGTCTTGGTCACAGTGCTGGTATCTCCGCTGAGCGGATTTCCATCCGTGAGGTCCGAGGTATGACCGTACACCGGGACTCCTCCCTCGTCCACCGCGTAGAGGTAGTCAGTGGTGGAGTCCCACTCCAGTTCCACGTAAGGTAATGGTCTTTGTGTGGGGCCTGTGAGAACTGAGGCACCGTGATACGGATCGTAGGTTGAGCCGTGGCAGTCGCAATGTATCACCCCTGGAGCGTTAGCCTGCTTCGCGGCAAGTAGTGCCTCAGCCGTCAACTCCGCCGGCGCGGGCATCCCCAATTTCATGTAGGAAGGAGGATAGAAGTGTATTTCCGGGGGCTCACACCCCAGGTGTTGACAGATTGCACTGTATGAAACTATGGACTTGGAGGGCCCCACCCCACCGGGGAAGGTATAGTTCTTCCCAGTCTGCGGGATCGTCACCTCCGTGGGCTGCACTTGCACAGGCTTATTGGACGCGTCCCCCAGGTTGAGCAGAAAGTTAGGTTCATCAGCCAGCGGGTAGAGGTAAATTGTGATTATGGGTTCGTTGACGGACAGGGTGGAGGCCTTTAGGGGGGAGCCTGAGGAATCCACCAGGAGTACCTTGGGAAACTTGGTGATTCCCACACCCGGTGCAGGGAGCACCCTCAATCCAGGCAGCAGTCCGGCCACGGCAGCGGCGCCCACACCTATGGCCAACGCCTTCATGAAGTTCCTCCTGCCTTCGTCTATGGGACCTACGTTCTTCTCGGCGTAGTTGAATAGGTAGTCACTTCCCTTCGTGACGAACTCCCTCTCGTCGAACTTGGTCTTGGGGTTCCTCATCATCCTCTGGAGTCCCCTCGCGAATAGCAAGTCCCACCTGTTGTACCTCTTCACTTCTTCTCCCCCACTTCATTCTTCAAGACGGTAATTGAGGATTTAGCGTTGGACTGTGACCTTTTCGTGACGATTAAGTTCAACGAGTCCAACCCAGTCATGGCCAGTCCCAACCCAGGGGCAACAACGTAGAGCATTAGGTGATACCCCGTAATCCCCATGAACACGGTGCTGAAGAATAGGAAGAACCCTGCTGACGCTAAGTATCTCCCCTTCACCAGGAGGGAGACCACGGAGAACAGGACCACACTGAAGGATGTGATCACTAGACCTAAGCTATAGGGGTCGGTGAGCGTTATTCCCACGGCCGAAGGGATCGTCATGTCCATGATGATCTCCATGAACCTGTTCTGGGTCACCAGGAGGTAGAGCGGCATCAGGGAGAGTGACGCAGCGGCCCCGAGGCCGTAAGATAGCGCAGCCCTCTTTCCCCATGGCTTACCGAAGAGTACAGAGGTAACACCTGCACCAATGGCAGCGACCAGGAATAGAACGGGGTAGTCGGTGTAGAGCAGTCCGTCGTGGAGGTAAAGTAGGAAGGCCTCAACGTCCACCGCGATTAGGAGGGGCAGGGCGGTGAGGAGTGAGGCTCTCCTCCTCCCCTCACCTCTGGCCATCCCCTCGATCCCAAGGATCGCGGTGAAGATCACTGACGTCAGTGTGACCCCGGTCCAGAGATTTGTAGCGTAGTATTGGGGGTAAACGAACGCGAGGACACTCGACACTGCCAAGATCACGGCCAATGGGGCGGCCAGAAGGAGCCTCCTCCAAAGGGCCGCAAGTATGGCCATCATGCCCACTAGCTCAAGCATTAACCCGGCAGTCCCGAGAAGTCCCAGGTATGACAGGGCGTAGATGTGTAAGGGTATGGGTATTATGGCGAACGTCGCCTCCCTGAACAGAAACTGAAGCACTGCCCCCACGTAGAGGACTGCCAGTAACGTCTTGAGGTCCAGGCTCTCCCTCATTTTCTGAACACCACGTAGAGTAATGCCAGGACCACCAGGGCGACCACAAGGCCAACTATTGTGACTTCGTCGGTAGTGCTCAGGGTTATGGTACTGGTGGGAACGGTCGGGGCGGAGGAGGAAATATACAGGGTAAGGAAGTTTGAGGTTATGGACTTGTCAAATAGGGTCTCTCCCGCCTTACCTTGCCATACTGCGAAGGCCACGTCGTAGCTATGCCCAGCGGTGAAGTTGGGTTCGTATTGAGCCAGGGAAGTTGGAATCGCCATTGGTCTGGCGAATTCCACCGTCCAGGTGCCGTTGCTCCAGGAAGCTCCAGTCCAAACGTAGAAGAGTGAGCCTTCCAGTCCAGAGGACGCCACTGGAGAGTACCATATACCCGCGGTGTCCACCTCGTATATGTTGGTCTGGTTGGTGTAGAGAGGGACCGCGAATCCGTGGTTCCCAGTGTAGTTCAACCCCGTGAGGGAAGTGTTCGTCCACAATCCCGCCCTGAAAGCGGGGTCCTGGGAGGAGTTCCAGGTCGCCCCTGACACCCACATCCATAAGCTGGCCGGCCCTGCAGACAGGGAACCCCCCGCCTGAGTTACTTTGACTCCATCGTAAACCTGTCCTGGGAACTTGCCTCCGATGTTCATGCAGTCCATGGGGCTGGTCTCGGATCCCATGTACCACATTATTGCTGCCCTGTCGGGGTAGTACCACGTGGAGTTCACGTAGTAGCCATAGAACATGGAGTCCTGATCCAGAAGGTACTCCATGGGCCTCGGAGAGTGATAGAGAAGGATTGTACCGTTTCCCAGCACTTGAATCTGAGTATCGTTGGGAGTTGGTAGGACGGCCACGCCGGAGTAGTTGAGGACTAACCTACCTGGTATTTGTGTACCGTTCAGTATTGTGTAGTAGTCGGTGTAGTTCTTCTCTATGGTGTAGGTCACCCCGTGAGTCAGCTCCATGATCCTGAAGAGTCCAGGACCTGAGGCGGGAGGATATAAGGAGGCTGCAGCGGCGGACCACGCGTTGAAGGCCGGGTTCTGATCGGGCCACTTCATTAACACCACCAGGTCAGATCCATTCCACGCCGCCTTCACCAGCACGTAGGGAGTTATGCCTGAAGTGGGCACGCCGTTCAGGTTAGCCGTTAAGGAGACGTTGGTCCAGGGTATGGAGTTCCAGAACGATTCAGACCCTGGATCTCCCAGGTTCAGAGAGCCGTGCACCCTATAGGCCGTGATCTGTGGAGAGGTCTGAGCCAGTGGAACTCCCACCAGCACTGCCGTGAAGGAGAGTCCCAAGGCGACCAGCACCACGAGAAGTGTGAGCTTATTCATTATGATCAAGACTTATTTCTAATCAACATGGTTATATAGTTATTCAATTGGACAGGCTGGGATTCTCTCCGTGCTCTTCTAACGCTAAAATAATTTCATCCAGTGAAGCTGATTGATCCGTATGGAGACTGGCGTCTCACCATCGGCAGTCGTGTGGGAGCGCACGAAGGCCTGTGACTTTGTATGTAGACACTGCAGGGCCCTGGCCATTCCGCATAGACTACCAAATGAGCTTACTACTGAGGAGGTCCTCTCCCTTGTGGACGACTTGGCCCTCATGGGGGTGAAGTTGTTCGTGGTGAGCGGTGGGACGCCCTAAAGAGGGATGATTTGTTACAAGTCCTCTCCTACTCCTCCAAGAAACTTAGGACTGCCGTCTCACCCAGCGGCAGTCGTCTCACTTACGATGTCGCCAAGAAGTTCAGGGAAGCCGGCGTCTCAGCTGTGTCGGTAAGCGTAGACGGACCTGAGGAGATTCACGATTACTTCAGGGGAGTTCCTGGAGCTTTCCAGCTGGCCAAGAAGGCTGTGGAGGCCGTCAGGGAAGCTGGCGTTCCCCTTCAGGTGAACTCCACCGTAAGTAGATATAACGTGAGGTACTTGAGAGAACTCAAGGACACCGTTCTCTCCATGCACCCGCAGACCTGGGACGTCTTCATGCTGGTCCCGGTGGGGAGGGCTACTCCAGGGATGACGATTTCCCCAAAGGAAGCGGAGGAGGTGATGGGAACGATCTTAAACTGGAGGATGAAGGAGGGGATAAACGTCAGGATGACCTGTGCCCCTTACCTGGTGAGGCTTGCAAACGAACAGGGGATTAGGCTAATCCCCCCTGATCTCAGGTATGGAAGGGTGAGCGTTGAAGGGGCGAGAGGATGTATGGCGGGTAACGGTTACGCGTTTGTGGGGTATGATGGCAACGTGTATCCATGTGGTTTCCTTCCAGTTTCGGCCGGGAACGTTAGGAACAGGAAGTTCAGCCAGATATATAGGGAATCATCGCTCTTCGCGACCCTTAGGGAGCCATCCAATTTGAAGGGGAAGTGCGGAATCTGTGAGTATCGCTCCGTGTGTGGAGGATGTAGGGCCAGGGCGTACGCTTCTACTGGGGACTACCTGGAGGAGGATCCCCTGTGTCTTTACGTTCCAGCGAGGATGAGAACTTGATAAGTCTCACCAAGTTGATAAGAGGGAGGAGTGAAAGAGGAGACTCCGTGAGGTTTCCGCGTACTGAGAGCAAATATCCGGCTGTCCTCATCTTGGGACTGACCAGGAATTGCAACCTCAATTGTCTTCACTGTTACTCTAACTCAGGGGGAGGCAGGTTCAAGGACCTTTCACCGGACTTCTGGTTTCAAACGATTGAAGAGGCTGGAACCATGGGCGTCAGACACATTATCCTTACTGGAGGAGAGCCGCTTATGATGAGGGAAATCAGGGAGATCGCGAGAAAAGCCCACGATATGGGAATTAGTGTTGAACTCTCCACCAACGGCACAATGCTAACTTCCCTTCCATCGGTTGTGGAGTACGTAAGCTATGTGGGAGTGAGTCTCGACGGACCTCCTCAGGTGCACGACCGGGTGAGAGGAATAAAGGGGGCCTATGACAGGGCACTGGAAGGTGTAAGGTTCGCAAAATCCCTTGGTCTCAAGGTTGGGCTGCGATTCACCATCACGGCCCTCAATTGGTGGTATGTTGATGACGTGTTAACCACGGTGGAGCGGGAGGGACTGGACAGGATATGTTTTTACCACCTGGCTTACGTCGGACGAGCGGAGAGGAAACTGGACATTGATAATTCCACGAGGCTAAGGGTGGTTGAACATCTTTTGGACAGGGCCAAGAGCGTCAACTACGAGTTACTTACAGCAGGCAACCCTGTTGACGGCGTTTTGGCCTATTTAAGTACTGGGAGTCCTGAGGTGTTGAAGCTTCTCCAGGCCAACGGCGGTAACCGCTCTGGAGAGAGGATAGCTTACATTTCTCCCGAAGGGGTAATCTATCCAGACCAGTTCACCCCAGTACCCCTTGGGGTTGGGCCGCATCTAATGGAGTTATGGGATAGGCCGACCCCTCTCGTCCAGAGGCTTAGGGACAGAGGTAGATACGTGGAGTGTTCTTCGTGTCCGTTCTTCTCAATATGCAATGGAGGTTTGAGAGGAAGGGCCCTGTCAGTGAGTGGTGATATCTGGGCCAGGGACCCCTCATGCTACCTTCAAGAGGCCCTATCTAAGTACCCTGTGCAGGAGTACGTAACTTCACATAGAAGTCCATAACTTACCGCGTCAATACACATAAGGGCTATAGGGAGGTTTCTCTAAAGTTAGCATATGTGTGAGCTCAAGGAGGAGGGGTTGAGGAGGGAGGTTCAGGAGGGCACGATCCTGATTAAAGAGAATAACTTCACCAAGGTTGGCGGAGAGCCTTACCTTAAAACGTTGGCCGGATTGAGGGAACAGGGGATAAGTAAGAGCTATTATTACTACATCTTGGACTGGCTCAGGTCCTCGGGGATGATCACTCAGGAGGGAAGGATGAGAGGTAACTTGATCCTCCCGTTCAGCGGGGAGGAAGGAGTCAAGATAGTGGACGGGGTGGTCTGGGCTCAAGAGGATAAGTTGAGATATGTCAAGTTGGAATGGTCCACTTGCGATGACTGCAGGCTGTTACCCACCTGTATCTACTTCGCCAAGGACCTCAACAGGAAGTTGAGAGTTCCGCTGAGAAGCGAGTATCCACGAGGGGCGTGGAGGGAACTACTGAGGGAGCTCAAAGCCAGGGTATTCACTTCGTCCTACATGATCGCCCCAAGAGTCATTAAGGTTGACTATGACAAGCTCCTCAAATTTCAATCCTAACGTCAACGGCGTAGGCTCCCTCCTCGTTCACCATCAAGGGGTTAACGTCCAATTCCCTTACGTTCAGATCCACTATCATTCTGGAAATTGTTGATATGGTCCTGGCCACCGAGCCGAGGTCGTAGTTCCTGTTCCTCGCGGTCAGCAGTTGAGTAACCTTACTCTCGGTCATAACCTCCAACGCTTCGTCCTCGGAGACCGGAGAAAGAGCGTAACTGAGGCTCCTTATTACTTCCACGTGAACCCCGCCTATTCCCACAACGACAGCGTGGCCAAAGGTGGGGTCTCTCAGGCCGCCTACGAAAACTTCCACCCCATGCAGTTGCTGCTGAAGTAAGACTCGCTTAAATTTTGTGGACACCCGCTTGTAGGTCTGTTCCAACGAATCCCTCTCCACATTCATTATCACCCCTCCCACCTCGGTTTTATGAATCGGTTCGTCCGTGGACGCCTTGACGACTAGAGGGAAGCCCACCTTTTCTGCAGCTTCTTTAAGTTTAGAGGGATCCTCCACAACTGCCCACCTTGGCGTCCTCACGCCATACAGCTCCATCAACTTCATGGCCATATAGTCCGGTATGTACTTTCTCCCCTCCACCAACGTCCTCACCTCCTCAAGCGGCTGAGGGACCCTGATCTTCCTTTGAGGAGGCCTCCTCTTTAGGACGTAATTGATCGCCTTCACTGCGTCCTCTGGGAACCTGAAGGCTGGCATCCTAGCTAACTCCAGGGTTCTCGACGCAGCGTCCTCATCCAGCCCCATCACTACGGTCACCATCCCCTTTCCCTTGAACTCCAGCACGACCCTGGCCACCTCGCTACAACTGACCATGGGTAAGGATTGCACTATGACCAACTTAGTACAGTCGAGGTCTTGAACGGTCTGTAGCGCCCTCCTATACCGCTCGCTGTCGGCGTCTCCAGAGAGGTCCAAGGGATTCTTGGGTAGGCTCTGAGGAGGAAGGACCTTCTTTAGCTCCTCATTGGCTCCGGCAGTCAGCGTAACCATCTTCAGTGCTGAGGACTCTATGGCGTCGGCCGTGAGCACCCCATGTCCTCCGGAATTGGTCACCACCAGGACGTCAGGCCTTATGGGTTCGTCTGCTGTGAGGACCTTAGCTAAATTCAACATATCCTCCAATCCGTCAACTTGAATTCCGCCCACCGTCCTCACGGCAGCCCTGAAGAGCTCCCCAGAACCCGCCACGCTACCGGTGTGGGTCTTAGCCGCCTCGGCTCCTCCCTTCCCTATCCCTCCCTTCAGGAATACCAAGGGCTTCCTCTTGGCCACGTCGGGAACTATATCTAAGAACTTACCTCCGTCAGCCACACCCTCGAGATAGGAGAAGATGGCCCTAGTCTCCAGGTCGTCCGCAAGGAATTGAAACACGTCGGTCTCACTGACGTCAGCCTGGTTCCCTAGGCTCACGAAGTAGCTCAGGCCAGTCCTAGTCCTCTGGGCCCAGTTCAACATGTAGACGCCAATGCCGCCGCTCTGAGCGACCACGGCCACGTTTCCCCTTAGCACGTCCGCAAAGGCGAAGGTGGCGTTCATCGCTGGCGTCACAAGACCCAATGTGTTGGGTCCCAGCACCCTCACACCTCCCTTCCTAGCTATGGACACCAGCTCGTTCTCCAACTTGGCACCCTCCTCATCAGTCTCCCTGAAACCGGAGGTTATCACCACCGCCGCTCCTGCTCCCACCTGAACCGCCTCCTCCATGACTTCGGGGACGGCCGTCCTCGGTACGGCCACAATCACCAGGTCCACGCTCCTCACGTCCTTTAGGGACCTGCTCGATTTCACACCCTCCACAGAATCAGCCTTTTCGTTGACTGCGAAGACCTTTCCTCGGAAAGTCGAGAGCACGTTCCTCAGCACTATGTTACCGACCTTGTCCCTGTTCCTGGAGGCCCCCACAACTGCAACGCTCGAGGGCCGGAAGAGTTTCTCTAACATAAGTAGAGGGTGAGGCGGTGGGTAAAAAGTCCTAGAGGTACATCATCACTCCGCCGTACACTTCCTCCAAGAAGGACTCGGCCCCTCGTATTTCGTCCACCTCCTCAACCAGGTCCTCCTTCCTGACGTTGTAGAGGGCAGCCGCATACGGACAAGCGTACACCTTAAAGTGTTCCTTGAAGTCCCCCTTCAGTTGCTTGAGGAAGGAGTGCCAGTCTGGCAGCTTACTGGAATTCACGAATTCCCTCAAATTCCTCACGTAGTTTTCAACGTCCGTTGAGTAGAGTGGTGGATAGTAAGTGGGGAAAGGATATTTAACTTGGAGAGACTTTACGATTTGAGGGCTGGAGGAAAGAGGGACTATTTACCATCTAAGTTCAGTATTCCGTTGCCTGATGGTAGGTTCTGTCCTATAGATAAGATGATCTCAAGTTATTACGTGAAGAGAGGGTGGAATGAGGGGGTTCCAACCGAAGAGAAATTAAAGGACTTAGGACTTTCCTTCTAAGTCTCTCCGACAGAGAGTAAGACCTTCAGCAGATCGGAAGCAGCCTGTGTTAAGTCCCTCAATGATATCACCCCCACGGGCTTACCTCCCTCTCCGACGACAGGGAGGTGAGATATGTCGTGAGAGCGCATCCTCTCTGCCGCCTCCATTAGTGGGTCTTTGGGACCTACGGTGATGACGTTCCTTGCGATGACCGATTTAACTGTGCCTGCCTCTATCAGTCCGTGGGAAGCAGCATATACAATGTCTCTCTCCGTCACTATCCCCACCAACTTTCCTTCCTTATCAACCATTAAAACGCTTCCTACCTTCTCATCTCACATCAACTTCACAGCGTCCCTCAGGGAGGTCTCAGTTGAGGCTACTACTGCGGGAGAGGACATGACGTCCTCCACCTTAACGCTGTGAGATTTATGCTTCTTGTGAATTGGCATGACCAGACTCTTTATTCTAATTATAAATATTTTTCACGTTGTATTGTTCTCCCGCTCGACGCGTGCAAGCTGGTGGGGCATCGTTTCGCATAAAAAGGCCGCTCGCACATCACGTTACGCTGACGGTCTAATTTAACATATATTTATACTACAATCCGTCATATGACACATGAGAGAACAACTTCTCTTCATAAACGGAGAGTGGGTAAAGCCTGAGACAGGAAAGTTCGGTGAAAAGGTGAATCCCAGTACAGGTGAAGTGTCAGGAAAGTTCGCGCTAGCAACTCGAGAGGAGGCCGACAGAGCAATAGATACCTCTTATGAGGCGCAGAGGAAGTGGGAGGGCCTTACGTCGGTGGAAAGGAGTAAGTACGTTTATATTTTAATGGAGGCTACCCATCCACCCTTTCAGGGGAGGACTTCCATCTCCTCAAACCCCTAGAAGATAATGGTAGGCAGGTAAGTGGGAGGTAACGCAAGGTATTGCCTACAGATTAGGATGCCAGTTAGATATCCTAACATTTAGATATTACCTGATCGCAAGGTCTCGTTAAGGTGAAGAAGGTAGATGAGGTAGAGAAAGATGACGCTCGTATCGAAGTCAATCATCAAGGATTGTCTTCGTTACTCAAACTCCTAGGGATTCCCACAAATAGAATAAACGTTCCCAACGCCAGTTCCCTAAAAACTCTTATGTGGAAGAACTTGAACAACTTTTCCCTGTACCAATCGTTTGTGTGGTTCCTCTCATACATCTTATAAATGTATAGGTAGTCTTCAGCATCCCCTCCAGCTACCTTCGCGATCTCCGGAAGTATCAGTCTCATGTAGGCCTTTACGTAAAGTCTCACCAATATGTTTCGCGTCTTGCCCATGAAGATAGCTCCCACATTTCCCCGTGAAACCCTCGAGAGCTCCTCGATCACAGTTTCAAAGTTGGAAGCAGCGTGAATGGCGAAGGAGCTCATTACAGTGTCGAAAGCCCTATCCCTAAAGGGTAGAGCCTCAAAAGATCCTATGACTCGTTCAACCTCAATTAATGACTCTCTCAACATTTCCACGGAGTAGTCAAGATCGATTATGGTAACCTTTCGCCTTCTTGCGATTAGAAAGGATAGCTCTCCTCTACCACTTCCTGCGTCAAGGACCACTTTGTTTTGGTCCAATCCCTCCTCTATCACCTTCACCAACTGTAGCCTCCACCTTACATCGTTCCAGAAGGATAAATGAGCGTTCACTCGATCGTAAGACGGTGGAAGTCGCTCGTACACCTCTCTTAGTTCCTCCTCGCTCACTTCCATGGTCTAACTTATGAGTTGAGGTGTTATTATTATTTTATCGTTGGACAAAAAATTCGCGTTAACTGTCTGGTAAACCACTTCCACTGGCAGCAGAAAGTCTAGAAGGTAAGGAACTCGTAGCCTCTCCCTGCTAGCTCAGCAATCACAGGCCCTACCATGGTTAGTTGTATAGAGGTTACAGTCTTTAGCGCATCCGTGAGTCCAAAGGACTGTGCCACTACTTGACATGCTAGAGGTTTCTCTCCAGCGGAGTTTAATTGATCAAGTAATTTCATCACATCTGGGTCTCTCTCTGCTACTAGTTCTTCACTGGGGCCGAAGAAGATCACTCTCAGGTCATCGAACAGTTTGTTCTGTTTTCCTACTGCCGCCAAAGTGAGGGCTGTCAATACCTTTGGCTTCTGATCTTTACCCGAACTTACTAACACGACTACTTTTCCAGGCATGTTTTTTATTTATCAGGTGAGCTAAAAAATATTTCGCTTTACAGGGGGACCACTTTCTCTTCGATCTGTGAATTATTATAATTGGCGATTATGGATAGTGTTTAGTTTAATGGTGGCGATGGACACCTATAGATTAGTTGAGGGAGAAAGACATGTTGAAAGCAAGCGAATACCTCTTGACATGTGTAAGGATGTCTGTCTATCAAGGAATTGTCGGAAGGGTTCTCAATTCCATTTCCATTGCTCTATTTAGCTGCAATACATCAATCATGGTGGCTTAGGTGAGGATCCAATACGTGGAGGTATTCCCGTGTTGTACTACTAGGATAGACCAAAAACTCGACCCATATACTATTGTCTGATTTGAGGTTAATCATGTATGATCCATCAGGAGATGTGCCCAAGGCTGGCCTGAAATTAAAAGTAGCTAAAATTATACATGGGTCTGTCTACGAAAGGATGGAAAGAACCTTGGGTGAGGGAAAAATCAGATCCAGCTAGATGGACCATTCCAAAAATACCCTAAATCAACTTCCTCACGGCGTAAGCTATAGCCTCGTTCGTGGTGGGGTGTTGCTCGGCGACGTTGGACATCTGCCTCGCTGTGAGTCCGTTAACTACGGCCTGAGTTAACTCGTTTATTAGGAACCCAGAGTGGATTCCCACCACCCAGGCTCCTAGAAATCTAAGGGAACTCCTTTCGAAGAATAATCTAATCTCTCCTCCCCTTTCATCATACATCTGGGCCATTGAGTCATCTCCAAGCTGAAAGGATGTCTCGATGAAGGGAATATTCATTGTCCGCAATTGACTCCTGGTAAGTCCCACGTAGGATGCTGGAGGTATGGTGAAGACTGTGACAGGTATTCCCCTAACATCAACCCTATCCGAGTCTATGTTGCCCGACATAATGTTGTTTGCCGCAGCTACAGACATCCTGACTGCTGCGTGAAAGTATGGGGCCAGTCCATTAACGTCCCCCGTGGCGAAGATGTTTGAAGAACTTGTTCTCATGGAGTCAGTCACCTTTATGAAACCCCTTTGAGTAATCTCTATCACTTTCTCGAGTCCCTCTGGTACTACGGGAGTTCTGCCAGTAGCTACTACCACAACATCCGCGGTCAACTTATCCTTGTTCCCAGATGACGAAAATAACACCTCGTATTTCTCACCCACCTTGGAGACTTCCAGAATAGGTGAATTATATCTGACGTCTATGTTAGGGTCCAGCAACTTGAGGAGAAGGCCTCCCAGATCAGGATCTATACTCCTCAGGGCCCTGTCCGATCTCACTAAAATATGAACCTTCGACCCTAGGGCGTTGAAGAAAGTCGCCGTCTCAAGGGCCACATATCCTCCCCCTACTATTACCATCTCTTGCGGCAGTTTCCTAAATGATGTTCTGTAGGAGTATAGGTCATCGCTGGTGAGACAGAGTTCGGCTCCAGGGAAGTGAGGTCTGGAGGGGGTACTACCGGTCGCCACCACGGCGTATTTGAACTCCACTTCTTCCCCTTGGACAATGGCCCTGTGGTTATTAATGAACTTCACCTCCCCCTTCACGAACGATACTCCCTTATGCACCGTGAGCTCCTTCCTGTGCTGGACGAACCTCGTCAGTTGGACTGAGTCCTTCCTTTCTTGGATCTTGTTAAAGTCTGGAGGATCCCGTGAGTCCAAAAGCCTCCTATTTCTCCAATGAAGTTGAGCAAGCTCCCTGATTGTCTTGGAGGGAATGCAGCCAGAGTAGAGGCAGTTTCCGCCAAGTTCACCCTTTGGGTCAACCATTAGGACTTCCATTCCTGCTTCTGATAGCCTGAAGGCCCCTGGATAGCCTCCACCCCCGGCTCCTACTATCAATACTTCAGTTTTCACATGTTACTAGAGCGTTGTCTGTTAAAAATATTGTTAAGTTGATTGACAATGGCATCACTTGTTAGGATAAATTATCTCTCCATTTAGAACATGATGCAGATGGCATGAATTAATGAGACTGTTGGGGTAGTAGGCGCTTACAGATAAGTAGATCTGTTGATTTACCTTGCTCGTGACGACATTATTATCTTCATGTGAACTTAAAAAATTCATTTTACCACCAGCACAGGCACCTTAGACTCCTGGACGACTGCGGTAGAGACGCTACCTAAAAATATCCTCTTGAAAGTGGAGAGTCCCCTGCTTCCCACAACTATTAGGTCCGCTCCCACCTTCAGAGCATACTCTACGATTACCGAGGGAGGTAACCTGATACTACGTCTCCTGTAGCATCAATTCCTGGGAGTAGCGCTATCACCTGATCAATGTCAGTTTTAGCTTTCTTCCACATCTCCTCAACTATGGAGGAGGGAGGAAGAATTCCTGTTGCATAGAGGGAGTTCTCATCCACCACCTCTATAACGAACACCTTGGAGGAGAACTTCCTTGCCAGGTCTCCCGCCACTAGCAGGGCCCTCTTCCCATTCTCTGAACCATCGTAGCCCACCAAAATTTTTTGGAACATTTTCATTCCCCCACCGGTTTTACTTCCACTTTATGCCCACCTATCATAATCTGAATCTTGTTATAGAGATTAAAAAGGCTTTATCGTTGGACAGTGGCGGGTTGTGCGGAGATATAATCCCTCTGTCCTATGGAGATCAGGCTTACTGTCCTATACAGAGGATAACCTCAACTAGGCGACTATATAAGTATAAGCCTTGGACAGAGAGCATATATGTTCATAATGAGAGTTTATACAGGGGATGTAGGTGTTCATAGATCTATTAACTTCACAATTATTTGCCTTGGCTTTCGCAGGCCTCATCGTCCTCTACGCGAGCACCAAGGCATTTTTTGTTTATAGGAGAGGCCCTGGGACCAAGGGGGCGGAGTGGAGACAGGAGTTGGTGGGAGAGATCTATTACGCCTCTGTACCTACAATACTTATCGGTGCTTATTTGCTGGTGACCAGCTTGTTTGGACAGTTCACATGGCCGTTGCCGGGGAGCTACAATATCCTCTTCTATGACGTCCTGTCGCTGGGCGGGGTAGTTATTACGGCCGCCGGAATAGCCTTCTACAGAGGTATTACCCTGCAGTTGGACTACGTTGGGTTTGCCGCCCTACTTGTGGGGTTGATAGCGATCTTCTATGGATATGAGGGATTCAGACTCGGGCTCACTCAGGAGCCCCTAGCGCTATTTATGCTCTACCTATTCTACGGATTGGCGGGAGTACTGAGCTTCCCTTACATGTTATTGGTCAGGGAGGTAGCGTCGGGGAAGGAAAGCAGGGTCAACCCAGGCCTTAATATACTGATAATACTCTTCTGGATCACATTATTGCTTGGTTCATTGTTGGCGATCTTTATAGCTGGGGAGGCGGTCCCCGCACATCTGGTTCACCCTCCGTAAATGATTTTTTGACCTAAGTTTTATTTCAAATTTTTTTTAAAAATATCTATGTAAAGTTTTTATTAATATCAGTATAAGTTTCCCGTTCGCCTGTCAGATGATTTTTATGTCTCGTAAGTAGGGGCTGAGGCAAATTAACGTTAAAAAACATATTCGGAAAACATGTCGAGACATAAACGTCTTTACAGCATAAATCATGAGGGTGGGACTAGACGATAGTCAACTTCAACCAATGCCTTCTTGGCTCTAACATCATGGGATCATCTAAGTCGAGAGGTTCTTCACTCTTTCGACCTCTTAGGCATTTCCACCAGGTTTCCGTATACCAGCCTAACACCGTGCACCTTGCTGCTTTCAACCGCGTCCTCGCTGGCTGAGACTGCCAAGAACAACTTAATGGGGCTCTTCAGTCCTAAGACTCTGGTTAGGACGTCGCATTTGGTGTTAAACCACTCCACATCATCGGCCTCTGCGAAGGACTTCACTTCCATGAGATAGACTTTATCGTCCTTGGCATATATGTCCACTTCGTACCTGGTCCCCTTGACACCGAAATTACCATCCTGGTCTTTGTAGGTGAACTTGTTTATGAACTCTAAATTTATCCCCTCACTCTCAACGATCTCTTTGAAGAACTCCCTTATGAGCTCCTCGTAACTGACTCCCCACCTTTGGCCAAGGCTACCAATGGTCTTGTCCAGTATGCCTATTTTGTTCTCCAACCTGTCGAACCTGTCAGAGAACTCCTTCCTTGTGGCCAATAGGAACTCTTCCAATTTCCTCTGTGCCTCCCCCAGCAGTTTGAGCTCCTCCTCAGTCTTCCTCTGTGCCTCGGCCAACTGATCCATCCTGATCGATAGCTGGTTCAACCTCTCCTCAGTCTTCCTCTGTGCCTCGGCCAACTGATCCACTTTGACGGCCAGTTGATCGACCCTCTGAGCTAACCTCTCCACCACACCCTCTAGACGAATAGCTAAGTCCCTGGACTGAACTACAATCTTAGACAACTGCTCCGTGGCCTCCTTGAGCTGATTAAGTGCCGTTAACCCCAGTATGTTACTTAGTTCCCTTCTGAAGTCTGGGTCCTCCCGCAACAGCTTCAATATCTCTTCCTTAATGCTCATCACATTAGTATCTGCTAAACCATATTTTAACCTATCGATGAAATTTTCACCTAACCGTGGTACTATTTTAGAGAGAATATTCACGATCAGGGGTAATTTTAAATACGGGGACTATCGCACAAAGAAGGTGAATTTTTAGGAGCTATTACTTACGGAACCTTCTTCTTTAATTCATCTAGTCTAAGGGAGAGCCCCACAATTTAAGGTTCTTACTAAGTTCATCTTCCTGGAAGTGAAGAATATTCGTGCGCCTTCTAAGGTTACTCCGGCGACTCTTAAGACATCCTACGTTAGAACGTGAGGAGATTAATGAAGTCATGGCGATTAACTTTGAGTTAGCTCCCTCTTGGATGGGCGCCCATACATTTGCTCAATTATTGACTTCTCCATCTCCCTTACCGCTCTATGCACCTCCCTGTGTTTCCTTATCAAATCCAATGCCCTCTTACCCTCCTCAGTGGCAACTATTAAACCGTCGCTATCCTTTATCAGGTTTAGCCACTTCATTTCATCTACGTATTTGAGCAGAAGCTGGTAACTTAGGTTAGCCCTATACATGAGCCTCGTCTTCCTGACACCCTGAAGGGTGACCTCTAATACATCTCCATATATCTCGAACTTGTTTCTTTTTCTTATCATTAAGTCTGTCCCATAATTGTCCCATATAAGGCTCCCCTCATTAATTCGAGAACTATTTGCCAAGAGGCAGCAGCTTTTAGCTGAGGATTATTTAAAGGGGGAAGCAATGCAGGATCTCGCTGGTCAAATCATTCACTGTCTAGAAATCCCGTTGACAAATTACCCCCAGGCCAAAGAAATTATCCTCTAGTTGACACTAAACGCGTCAACGTCGAATTCTTTATAGCTAATGGATCATTTAGCTTTTGGGGGTTTGAGAGGGGGAAGTCTCTCACGTCCAATACCTTCACGATTCCTTGAGCCAAGAGCTCACCTCTCTGCTTTTTGGGAGAATCGTCCTTTAAAATACGCCCCTTAAAAGAAAGGGTAAACCCCCCCAAATCCATGAAATCTGGCAATATACGAGACAAGGAGGGAGATAAGGAGGATAGAGCTCCATGAGACTCCACTCAATATGAACTGCCCTGAATGGACTACGTCTCTGGCTAAGAAGTGTGAACTACCCCGCCCTCACGGACGGGGCTTTGGGGTTTCCAGTGGCCTTCACGACGCACCTTCATCTCCCCTTCGGGGTGTTTACGTACCCCCGACCCGTACCTCTCGTTAAGGCACGGGCTACGTTAATAGATGCGTTCAGGTCACGGTT
>Ga0074076_100059_pt1 | contig 21346 bp, 17 predicted proteins | sample YNPg_D_FD_63713 | JGI IMG/M metagenome (GOLD analysis project Ga0074076, IMG submission 63713) | Hot spring microbial communities from Beowulf Spring, Yellowstone National Park, Wyoming, USA - YNP_Beowulf Spring_D v2 (version 2) | ecosystem: Environmental > Aquatic > Thermal springs > Hot...
CATTCAAGCTGACGCGCGGCCTCGGTCAGACGTGACGGAATACCGCCGGCAGGTTTCTGCGTTAAGTACCGTAAGGAGACAGTTCGCTAAGTCGGGATCTGCTGAGAATTCGTTTATGAGCCAGTTGATGTTCAATTTATCCCTGCTGAACAGGTTTTTCAGCTCGAAGCACAAGTATATCGGGTACCGGGATTAGCTTGCGACGAAGCGACCTCAGCCTTTCCTGCTCGCTCAGAAAGCAATCAGCAACCGGATCTGAGGCGGAACTGACAAAGAGGTAGCTGATGCAGTCGCCTTCAGTCATCAGCGGCTCGTCCAGCGGGTCGACCTCGTGATAACGTGCTTCGAGATCTGCCTTTTTAACCTTCCCCTCACCCTGACAAATCCCTTTATGTCGTCGAGCAATGCTTCCTCTCTGCTCCCTCCCTCTATGTACAGAGCTTCGGGATAGGCGTTTTTCGTCCTCAGACACCACGGGGCGCTACACAGAACCCTCACAAACTGCCCCTCCAGAGACGCGCAGAGCTCCCCCATATCTGAGCCAGAACCGTTGAGGCTCCTGTCAGCCATCAGCATTTTGACCGAAAAGCGATCATCAACGCTCTTGAGGGTTATCCAGTTGGATGAACACGCCACCAGCTTTCCCGCAACGACAAACAGGCGTGATAGCACCCGGCTCTTTTTCTGAGTGGTCCTGACCATTATATAATCTTCGAGCGCAGCGGACACCCCCACGTCTTCAAGATCATTCAGACTGAGCTTTATAAAGTCGAGTTCTCCCACGCGGATCCTGCCACCTGAGCCGCTCAACGTTTTCTTCCCATCCAGTGGGTGTAGCCTGTTGACCAGCGGGTAAGGCTGAACTTGGCTGAGCGTGTGAGCCCCTAGGGACAGCCCCTTCCCCTGTGAGGCGGGAATCCTGATATTCATTGTCGCCCTCAGGATGGGACAAATCACTCCGAGTTCGACCAATTCTCCACCGGAATAACGGTCCTGAAATGGACGAGAAACCGAAACCACCAGACCTTCAACATTCATCCACTTCGAGCTCGCCTCGCCCAGAGAGATTCTGGTTCTGGCAAAGCAGCGGAGTGGCTCAACGAACTGCGTTGAGTAAACCCTGTCATCGATGGAATATTTCTTCACGACCGAGAGCCAGAAAATGAAATCTGAAAACGCCCTTTTGCAGCGAGGGTTACCGGATACGCTTTGTCCGCCCAATGTAGTTGGATCATGAGAGATTATCAGACGTGAATTTTCGATAGATTCTACAAGAGCGTTGTAGAGCCGCGAGCGAGCCGTGTGTACCGCGATTTCAGAGTAGAATCCCGGTGCCCAACAAGTAGAGGGATTATGTGTACCAAACATCGCAAACAAACTTTTTGTGTGCTGTGACTTAAAACTCTTTTCATTTTTGACCTGACAAAGCCGTCGATCCGTCTAACGTTGCTTTCCAGTAAGCTGCCTGTTATCATATCCTACTTCCTTGAATTTCCATCATAAGCGCGTTTCAGGTCAGCATGGCCCTGAAAACCCCTTTGGGAGTCATTGGAGTTTCTGCACCTATACGTACTGGAATGAACTTGATATAAATGAACTTGGCTTACACACAGAAGCTAAATCCAAAGCGATGCTTTATTTCTGCACTTCTAGCTTAAACCCAGCTCAACGACGGTTTTCTGACCTGTCAGCCTTAGCTTACAAGCACAGAACCCTTCTACGTTCTCCTTATTTTTGTATTTTGTTTGTTTCAAGGACCTGTCCGGATAAGGCTTAAACGTGCTGGGCTCCACGCAGTTGAATTGGTGAACACACGTGAAACCACGAGATGTGTTTGAGTACTTTAGAAATTCAAAGGTTTTTGTTGGGGAGGAATAAGAAGTGGTTCTCACAGGCTCAAGGTTATGGCGGCGGTACTACTCTACTCCTACGGGCTCAGCCTCTTCAGGGAAGAGCTCGGAGTACTTCGAGAAGCTCTCCTTCCACACCTCCCAGCCTCCAAGTCGAGTATACACGAACGAGTGGGTCAGGAAGGTGGGTTGATGGGTGGGAGGCTCAACTTCGACCCACACCCACAGGAGTACTCCATAATAGCCGTGGGTGGATGAGACCGTGTTGAAGTGCAACGGTAGACCCATCTATGTTTGGGCCGCCGTGGACGCTGAGACCAGGCAGCCCATCTGGTTCGATGTCTCACTCACCAAGTAGGACAACGGCTAACGCCCCCATTCAGGTTTCTGCGGAGACTCAGGAGAAGGTGTCTTGGTAACCCGGTCATCCTCACAGACCGGGATCCCTGGTACCGTGACTCCGTGGTTCGGGCTGGCTTCCAGAACCACGTGTACCAGACCTTCGGACTTCGAAGCTCGGTTGAAAGATTCTTCGGGTACCTTAAGGATAGGTCGAGGGTTTTCTACAACAACATCAATCCGAAGAAGACACTCTTTGCACCACTCGTGGACTTCCTCCAACTATTCATGCACTGGTACACCACTTGGAGGTGACACGGATGAAGTCTTATCCGGACACCATCCGAATAATACCATAAAATTTATAAGTCAACATAGAAAGAAACTCTAAAACGTGTCTATGTCGGGGCAGTTTTTATTGTTTATTTTACGTAGAATAATTAATTCGATAATAACTCTTCTAGGCCTTATTCTACTGGTGTTTTTAATTATTCATTTAGCCATTCCTACGCCAGCGGGTCTTGCAAGAATTATTGCAGGGAATCCCAACGCTTCTCCTCAAGAATTACAAATAATAATAAAACAGTATAATTTGAATGCACCTTTTCCCATACAATAATTAGATTACGTGAGAAATGTTTTAACTGGTAATTTAGGCATCGACACTTTTTATAAGGTTCCAGAGATTGATATAATTGGAGAATATCTACCTATCACACTTGAAATGGTGTTAGTTGGTTTAGTGGGAGCCATTATTTTGGCTCTTGTTACAGGCACTATTGCAGCGGCTAATAAAGATAGTAAGATTGACGGTACAATTAAGGCAACATATTTGATAACTTGGTCAACACCAGGTTACTTGATAGCGTTTGCTCTTCAACTCGTCTTTGCTTACAAGCTAAAACTTTTGCCTGCTGGTGGACTCGCAAATCCGCTTCTTTCCTCTGCACCCTATCCTAATGTAACACATGCATTAGCCCTCTTTCCTAGGCCGATCGAAATCTTTTTAACAGAATTAACCACATTTTTTATTGGTTTTCCAATAATACGGTCTTTAATAGATAGTGATTGGGTATATTTTTCTAGTCTAATCCATCATATGGTTTTGCCCTCTTTGACCTTAGCCCTAATAGCATTCGGGTCTTTGGCAAGAATCGTAAGGGCCAGTACAGTTGAAGCCTTAGACAAGGACTATATTAGACTAGCATATATGAAGGGTTTGAGCAAACGCCAAGTTGTATACGGTACAGCTTTTAGAAATGCAGTTATACCAGTTATCACAATCATAGCATTGATGTTTGGCTTTGCGGTTGCTGGTGCTGTTATAATTGAATATGTGTTTAATTATTATGGGATGGGTTACTTTCTTGTTCAAGCCATTTATAATTTAGACTATATAGCTATACTAGCAACTACACTTCTTATAGGCATATCAGTCATACTATTCAACACGATAGCAGACATACTATATGGAGTTGTAGATCCACGAGTGAGAACCGCATGAAGAATGTATTTCATTTCCTACAAATATTCAACCTTATAAGGGAACTGAGATGAATTACATAAGCCAAAAAATAAGAGAATCTAGAATTAGAATGATAGAACCAATACTCAGGGACCCTATAGCAACTATTAGTCTATTATTTGTCTGCATGTTTCTTTGTTGGGCCTTGGTGGAGGGTTTCTTACAAATTTTAGGTCAAATCTTTAAAATACCTGCCCTTGGATGGGTTCTACTTCCGAGCAACCCGCTGAAACCAGATTACGCTTTAGCACTTAAGGCTCCCACACTAGAGCGTTTCCCTAATTATCTCATGGGAACAAATCTATCTGGAGAAAGTATCCTATCAAGAATACTTTACGCCGAACCCCATGATATTTTTGCGTCGCTAGTGGTCGTATGTTCAGCTATTATTATCGGTTCAATCTTGGGTATAATAAGCGGTTATTTCGGAGGCTGGCTAGAGGAGATTGTGATGCGAATAACTGACATCTTTTTATCGGTTCCAGCTCTGTTACTCGCAATAATGCTAGGAGTTCTTGTTGGGCACGGTTACTTTTCTGCCCTGCTAGCGCTAATAGTCGTTTGGTGGCCCACTTATGCACGATTATTCAGGGCACAAACACTTTCCATAAAATCTAGGGGATTCGTAGAAGCTGCACAGCTAAGCAACACACATATAATAGGAATTCTATTTAGGCACATTTTTCCTAATACCATTGACCCAGTGATAGCCGTCGCTACACTTGACTTCGGAAATGTTATTTTGGCTTACTCCTCTCTTGCATTTTTAGGCATAGCGGTCCAACCACCATACCCAGAATGGGGGGCCATGTCAGCCGACGGTCTATCAAACTTTCCTCAAAATTGGTGGTGGAGCATTTTTCCTGCTATTGCAATTGTAATGGTTGCTACAGCGTTTTCTTTACTAGGTGATAGACTTCAGGACATAATAAGTGGACGTCAAATATGAGGTTTAGGTGGGATGCCCATGCGAACTGCTTACAAAGCCAACGGTAGACTACACCACTTCCAATACTAATACGGCCGGATTAAGAGACGAAGAGGTTTATTGTATAACAATTATCCATATCGGGTCACAACCTAAGTAGTCATACCCTCCAGTCGACATCTTGCTAGTGAGAAGGGTCGCATTTAACGACGCAGACGAGAAACTTCAATTCCTAATCTAAGTAAAGTGGTTTACAGCCCACCGAGTTCGCCCACCACCCAACACCCCTATTCCTGCTTACATTAGGACTCCCAGAAAAATCTTGCACAGCATGTGTCTGCCATCCTTCTTATAACCTTTAAGGGGATTTCCTGAATCCTTAAGCTCTTCCATCACCCATTCTTTATCTGGATCCTTTAGCTTTAACGCCAAGCCCAGTACCTTCTACTTTTAGTATGTAAACGTTTTATCTGCATCCATGTATGGCTCCTTCCCTCTTTGTCAACATGCTTACACTATGTCGGCAACCTTCCTCACCGAGATAACCCCAGCACGTTCAGCCGCCTTCCCACTTCTCATCGCCTTCGGGTACTTCCTCTTTATAAAGTCTCCCTTCCCTCTTTGACTCTAAAGCTTCCCGGACAACTACTATGAGTAAGAGCGTTCTTGAGCACCTCTTCGTGCTTAAGATGGCTGCGCTTGGCTAAATATATGTTCTCTGGAGTTGTCACCTTTAGGAACCAAGCCCGCATGCGTAGGAGCACAGCTTCTACTTGTCTAGGAACCTGCTTATGTCTCTAATCCTTTGCTTTATGGTTGCTGCTATAAAGGAACCGGCTTCGAGTATGGTCATCAACAGTTCGCAGTCTATATCGTTGAAAGCTATCTTAGCAAGTTAAGCGTCAAGTATCGTGTACTGCTGAGTGTATAAAAGCCCCTCGATAAAGGTACATACACAAAGCCCTCGGCTCGCTACTAGAAAACCAAGGTTTGACGGCTTCTCAAGCCCTACAGACCCAAAAACATCGGGTACATCATCGAACCCATGCTGAAGCTTTTTTCCTTCCTATCAAAGTATGAAGCTGATTCTTAACACCAGAAATTCTGGCTCCCGCTCTTGACTCTGAATACGAGAGCTCCTAATACCTCTATGTACGGGGATGGGACTTGAACCATCTTGCATCTCCAAACTTGTCTCCAAGCACCTTCTATTTTACGTCTCTTTTATCTGTCCTTATATGGTCCTTCTTACAATGGGATCTATCATGTGCACATCATATTTTCCAAAGCATCATCGGCGGGCTTTGTCTGTAACGCCGGTTTCTGTTACAACCGTGAGGTCTTCGGACACATGCTCCGTGAACTTCTCGACCCCTCTTCCCCCGTTGTTCGGGGTTCGGAGTTTTCTGGCTCTACATTATCCGTTGAACACGGCGATAACGTGTCTTATCTTGTGGACATAAATTCACACTCACGTTTTTCATTTACCTTCTGCTCGCAAATCCAAGATACGACACACTTTCGGGGCGCGCTATGCACATAAGGTGTGGTAGTACCAGAGGTTGAACCATACTGAAACCAGTGCTCGAAGGGCAATTCAGTGCATAACCGCCTAGTTCATTGGCACGGTAAGTATGAAAAAGCTTGATAAGAGACTTTCACGATCGCCAATGGGACTCAATGCTCGGATTCCACATACTTTGGACGATTATATCAATACTGCGGCCACGGGAATGAAAAATATATGTTCGCAAACTTAAATTAACTATACAGTAAACTGTAAAAATTCATACAAAGAACAAAAAACAAGTATAGAAATTCAGATGATGCTTAAGTTTTAGCTGATAAGAATCACATTCAACGAGCAGCCAGCCCCACAAGTGTTCCAGCAGAAAAGAAGGATGTTCTTGCACTAACAATAGCTACTTTTGGAACCTTGTCGTTTGTATTTATTATCTTCATATTACTTTTAATAATTTAATAATTGTCTTAAAATAGTTAATAGTGACATAGGTATAATCAAGATTCCGTCGCCTGATTGACAACGGAAGATTATACTATAGCGAGTAACCTCACTATGTGTTATACAGATAAGATTATAAATTAATATGAAAAAATTTATTCAATAACATATAAGTGCAGCACTCTCTTTTTGACTCATTTTAATTAATCAAAAAATCTGCCTGATACGCCATACCACGTAATTCACTTTCAATCCTTAAAAACAACCGCGTATCCATGGGTTTTCGATTCTACTATATTCACTAGCACGGAAAGTTCGCTGTCGGATGTATGTATATTAATTGTTAAGATTAGTTACTAGTATATCTTTATTGAATTTAGCTGAAGAGTTCTGTGGAGAGGTACTTCATCCCTGAGTCTGGTATGATTGTGACCACGTTGGCACCCTCTTCTAGTTTGCCTTTGAGTTTGAGCGCTGCGGCTATGTTGGCACCCGCCGAGAAGCCCGCGAATATGCCCTCACGCCTAGCGAGCTCCCTAGCGGCAGCGATCGCCTCCTCATCTGAAACTGCGAGATAGCCATCCACAAGTGAATCATCCCAGAAAGGTGGTCTGAACGCGTACCCCCCACCCTGTATCCTGTGTCGGGTTGACTCAACAGGCTTGCCCGCGAGGAACCGGGCCTTCTCTGGTTCAACCGGGTAACACCTCACCTTGGGGTTATGGCGTCTGAGGGCGCGGGCCACACCGGTGAATGTTCCACCCGAACCCACGTACGCGACGAAGGCGTGCACTTGGCCCTCGAGCTGCTCCCAGATCTCCTCACCCGTCGTGTGCTCGTGAGCCTCGGCGTTAAGAGGGTTAGCGAACTGGTCGGGTCGGTATGCGCCGAGCTTCTTCTCAAGCTCGCGGGTCTTCTCCTCCACGAGGGCTAGGTCCTCGGCTGAAACGTACCCCGGCCTGCCGCCCTCCGCTTGTGGGACGAGCACGACCTCCGCGCCCAGCGCGGAGAGCATCCTCCTCCTCTCAACCGAGTTACCCTCCGACATAACAGCCACGAACCTATAACCCTTAACAGCGCAGGCCACTGCAAGCCCCGTGCCCATGTTACCGCTCGTACGCTCTATCACGGTGTCACCCGGCTTTATTATCCCAGCCCTCTCAGCCTCCTCAATCATCCTTATCGCCACCCTATCCTTGATGCTGAGACCAGGTGAATAGAACTCGACCTTGACGTAAATGTTAATACCCTCAGGGCTCAGCCTTTTTAAGTGGACAAGGGGAGTATTGCCAACCGCGTCAAGTATACTTTCAGCAACCCTGATTACGCACCACCCCCTACGCATCAACCCCAATGCCACACCAATAAAAGCGTATCGAGTGCACCTGGATAGTATGCTGATGACGATCCTAAAGCTAGCTGGCGTATTCATCCTCCGCTGAGGCTGACTTGGACGATGACCCGTACAAGGCTCTTACACCACGTATAATACGGGTGTGACAGCTGTTGCAGGACACACCCCCAGTAACGGTGGTCACCCAGTCAACGCTGGGGTTTAGGTGTGAACTACTGTGAACCAGGTATCACATTCCAATTAGGTGAACTGTTGTGGCTAAATGTGATTGATACGCCTATCACCCTTATTACGTTTCCATTAGGCGAACCGGGGGATCAGGCTTCTACCGACACGATGGGTGAAGGAGTGGTACAGCGCTCACACATTCCATAGCCTTAACCTAGGCCAATGGGCTCTGCGAACCGTGTACACCTCACCCGCTTACACACCATCTGGGGAGACATCGCTCTTTCGCCTTAAAAATTCTAGGAGTGTTCTCACACTGAACCCGGTGGCACCCTTCGGGACCCAGTCGTACTCCGTGTTGGAGAACGCTGAGCCCGCGATGTCTAGGTGGACCCATGGTGTGTTGTCTGGTACAAACTCCTTCAGGAAGAGTCCACCTATTATTGTGCCCGCCTCACGTGAGCCGCCACCCACAATGTTTTTTATGTCCGCCCGCTCGCTTCTTAGCATTTCCCTGTATACTGGGGGTAGTGGTAGCTGCCAGAAGGCTTCCAGAGAGGTGTTACCAGCGTCTGTTAACTCGTCTATAAGGGGTTGGTTGTTCCCCATTATGGCGCCTATCTTCGAGCCTAGGGCCACATTCTTTGATCCCGTGAGTGTAGCAATGTCCACTATCAGGTTTGGTGAGTACTTTTCGATGGTGTAGCTTAAAGCGTCCGCCAGGATGAGTCTTCCCTCCGCGTCGGTGCTCAGCACCTCAACGCTTCTTCCCGAATAAGTCAGGATTATGTCCCCCGGTTTGAGGGCGCTTCCCGAAGGCATGTTTTCAACGAGGGGTGCGACACCCACCACGTCAATCTTCAAGTCTAGGAGTGCGGCCCCGAGCACCGTCGCCACAGTGTCAGCAGCCCCACACTTGTCGGAGTACATTCGCTCTATTCCGCCGTCACTGGGTTTGAGGTTTATCCCCCCAGAGTCGAATACTACGCCTTTACCCACTATGGCGACGTTTTCCCGCCCACCCCCACCACTGTACTTTACGACTAGGAGGCGTGGGGGGTTCACGGAGCCCTTACCCACACCCACTATGCCGCCGAAACCCTTCGATTCGAGTTCGCTCTCCCCGAGTACTTCTATCTCCACGGGGAGGGCTGAGAACCTGTGCTTAACCGCGTCAACGAACTTGGCGGGGCTGAGTGAGCCGGCCGGCTCGTTTCCCAAATCACGTGCGAGTCGCACTGCCTCTGCTTGACTGGCTGCGTCCTCGAAATCAGCATCAGAACACCCGACATAGTGTATCCTTGGCTCACCTCCATTTGTGTTTGACATATACTTGGTGAACCTGTACTGTGCGAGCATCGAACCCAGCATGGACTCACACACCTCCAATCCATCCGTCTTAACCCATACGTCTGTGAGGCCTAGGTTTTCAGCGAATCTTGAAAGCCGGGCGCCGAAAACGAGGCTTGGCCCCCCTTTACCCATGATTCTGCGTTCGCCGAGCAAGGGTTTGAAGCTCACATCGTAGCTGGACATAGGGGAGTGCTCTGCGCTCCTCGACCCGCCTTCAACAGTGACAAGAGGCTCACCTACATGGTCGACAACATCTACGACCAAATTCGACACCTAAACCCAACTATAAAACCACACTCATAAACCTTTTTTGAACAACTCTACACTAAAATCCCGATTGTGGCCAGCCTTTTCCACACCAATATTTTCCGCTCATGGTTAAATCCGGATGTCAGTGTACTTCTCAATCTGTTTTTTCAAATCTTCACATGTCCTTGCAACATGCTCTTCCGCTATTTTCTGAGCCTCGCCCTCGTCCCCTGCTAGGATGGCCTGCACGAGTGCTCTATGCTCCTCTGCTGACTCTAATCTCCTTCTCGGAGATATGTATAGCACGGTTGTGGCGAGCCTCAACTTCACCCTTATCGTGTCCAAAACCTCCAAAAGATACTTGTTGTTCGCTATCAACGCTATTCTCCTATGAAACTGGTCGTTTAGCTGAGAAAGCTCAAGTACATCTGAACCCCCATAGGTAGAGAGAGCCTCGAGGTCTCTAAGCAAAGCTTTCTTTGAAGCCTCGGTTATCCTTTGGGCCGCAAGGCGTGCCGCGAGTCCTTCAAGGCATGATCGCACGACCAGTAAATCTAGGGCTTCCGGCGGGCTCAGGTACTTCACCCGAAAACCATTCCTCGTTAACTCAACGAGACCCTCTGCCTGTAGCCTCTTTAACGCCTCCCTAACAGGCGTGCGGCTGACACCCAGCTCGAAGGCCAGCTTCTACATCCAATGTTTTTTGTCGAATTTGGAACGGTATCCACCTGATTCCACTGATGGGGTGTCGGATAATAGGAAAACCGATTTGAACCATACTCCGAGGTAGCCTATGTAGTCTCCTTGCGTTTTGTTCGACCTCCCCACCTTACACACTGCCTCAACGTCTGACTCGTTGGATGATCGACCGTTGTTGAGTAGTAGACCGTTGTTGAGTATGCGTAAGGTGTTACCAGAGAGCTCGATTCTAAGCTTTGTGGCCCCCACGTCCTCTGCGTTCTGCATGAGCTCGAATATGAAGTTGAATAGCCGCGGGAAAGCTTTTTCAATCTGATCTATCGCCCCATTCAAGGACTCCAAGACTAAATACACTGGTGCTGAGAGATGTTTTGTCTATACTCTCTCAATATGCTCTCTAAAACTCAGATAGCTTACGTCATCCATAACTCCACATTTCACTTTGAGTTTAAAAGTATTATTAATCAAGCCTTAATGAACAAATCAATTTTTTGCGACGGAAAACGATGATGTCCAGATACCATGGGTCACCCAAGCAAGCATCTCTTTCTCAGTCTGCGTAGAAACCTGAGCGCGTTCCGGGTTGTTCGCTCGTGTGAGCGAGACACAGAACCAGATGGGTTTTCTTGTCTCAGCCTCAACACTGACCAAAGTGTACAGTGGTTGACCGCTACACTTCCCACTGCTTCATCCACCGCGATGATACCCGCGTGGCTTCGGCTAGAAGCTCAGCTTCGCCTCAACGAAGCCCACTCCTCCCCACTCGACTTTGAGAGGGGTTCGGAGAGCACCCAGAAGAGGCTAGGGGTTTTTCTGAGTACCCGAAGGCGTTGAGTAGCACAGCGATCCACCTTGAGCTCAGAAGAACCTCTTCTTGCTCCTCCTTAAAAACATTTAAATCCCTGAAGAATTCGAATCCGTGGTGGACGCCACGGTCGCTCACCAATTCCGAACCGTGGTGCCCACCACGTTTAAGCCTTATCCGCACACCACCCTTTTGAAGGTGAAAACACAGATCAACAAAACCACTAATATCACTGAACATCCAAGTTTTGTGTAGTTCTTGTGAGTGAAACTTCAAACAAGATTGGCATTGTGCTTTCATCGTCAACCGAAACTCGCCCTAAGAGTTTGCCGGTACGCCACAAGTGAATCACGACGGTGTTCATGTTCAAACCTGAGCTTAATCAAGCACACTTAACAATTTTTTAGAGTAGGTCGATGTCTTAAAATCTGAGGCTTGAAAAGCGTTGAAAACTCCACTTTGAGCCCGAATTTTCGCAAGTTTTTTGAAGTAAATACGTGGTGGATTCCACGCTGAACAATCAAACCCGTATTGACCACTATTTAAGCCCTATCCGTAAACTATCGATTTATCAAAGCTGTTCGGATTAAGGCAGATGAGCATGGTATCCGAACATGCAAACTGTTCAGAGCTACAACGCAGAATCAGAATAATGAAAGATAAAAAATTTAGATTAAAAGCAGACTATGGGCTGAGGCCAAGCTTTTCTTTTATGGTCTTTACATCGGCTTCAAGCCGTTTAAGTCTTTCATCAAGATAGGTTCGAAGATCCATGCGCATACCCCTAACCTCTGATAGCATTTCATCTTGTGTCTCGGAAATTCGCTTTAAGCCTCCTTTCACCTCTGCCATGTCTGCTTTAATATCTTTCGTGTCCTGCTTAATTTCTTCCGTGTTTGATTTGATCTCTTTGATGTCACCCTTGATCTCTTTGATGTCACCCTTGATCTCTTTGATGTCACCCCTAACTTCAAGTCCTGTCTGAGCGATCTTGACAAGTTGCTCTAAGCTTAGTTGCTGTCTGTATTCGGAAATGGATAGCACAAACCCATCAAAGGGTTCAAACGCTATACTCGAAACCTTTGCTAATGGCGGCCGACTTTTTTCGACTGCCTCTCTAAAGCGGGTTAACGCTATATCGTCACCTTCGACATAGACTACCAGTTTATCTTGGTCGACGTTCTCAGCTTCAAAACCCACTAGCCCCTTAGCTAGACTTAAAAGATGTAGCCTATAACCCACTTCTTGAACCCTTTCCCCCGCTATGGTAATTTTTAGCTTCAAGATCCTCCTAAGTTAACATTGCACTAAACTATATAAACCCTAATATGGTACAGTAGGATTCTCAACCTTCTTAACGGCGAATAGGGCGTACTATACTTTTTATTCGTATGAAGGTGTGAGTGTTCTTATTTTTGGGAAAAATTATCGTATCCAAAACACGGAAACAGATTTAAGCGAACCTTTTTATTAGCTCATCCCAGCTGATCGCTTCGTTGAGCTTTTTGAGCACGCGGTCTTTGCTGACTAGTGCCAAACCAGGTTGCTTTGTAGTGGCGTAGATCGTTCGGTCGAAGTAATTGCCCTGTCAAGCGATCCATCCACTTAGTTTGGGGTGTGAAAAGCTCGGTTTGTTTAAGCCTTGAATCAGCTAACATCACCGCCAAATCTCTCCTGTACTTCTTTAGATAAATCTCCTTTTCTTAGTTTATGATCTATTTCACCTCAATTATGGAAAGCGGGTTGTACCACACTTCATGGTGACTTGGGGAATATTTCCGAATAGCATTGGAGTGGTACGTCTATGCCAAAGAGCAGTGAGAGGTAGGTTGTGTCAAACATTAGTTTTTGATCATGCACTCGCCTCTTTGAACCTCTTCACTTATTTCATTAGCTTCTTCAGTGTGAGCTGTGTAATTTTTTCTTCAAAACTTCGTCTGGTTTAGCACGATCTTAAGTGCATTTTCTTCCTGGAACCGTGTAGTACACTTTACCATTAGGCTTTAAACCCACCCTTTCCCTTATTTTCTTCTTAGCGCAAATCTCTGCTTTCTTACCTATCCTGAGTACCAAGCATATTACACCCTATTCTTGTAATTAATTCAAAGCCGAAATGATTAACTGAATCACATATCCAACCTTCAGGCGTAGTTCAACAGAATTTCAAACATTTTTCTAGTGGCATCATCCACACCCAATGACATGGCGACAGGTAATTTGTACGACGCGGCTCATAATAACATAAGCACACCGAAGGTGGGTACCAGATACCATTCGGATAAGCGATAGATGAATTTAGAAGCCAAATGTGGGAAATCCTGGCATAATCGGGTGTCACACTTCGTCACACGTGGAACTGCCCACGTATTCGGTGTCTCTAACCAAAAGAAATATACACACCGAGCGCGTATACTTAGTGAGAAAAATGGTTCAAACAGAACAAATTTTGAACGCGCTGAAAAATTGTTACGACCCAGAAATTCCTGTGAACATAGTGGACTTGGGGTTGATATACGATCTTAAAGTTGAAAACGATTCGGTTTACGTGAAGATGACGCTCACAGCACCGGGATGCCCTGCGCACACCTTTTTAAAGGAGCAGGTTGAGCAAGAGCTACTCAAAGTTCCTGGTGTGAAAAACGCGCAGGTTGAGATAGTTTGGGACCCGCCTTGGACTCCTGATAGAATGTCTGATGCCGCACGAGAGCAACTCGGTTGGAGTGCGACACCCGTTGCGTCATTACCAATGGATATGAAACCTTTAAAGACGGGTTCAGAACAACAAGGAGAAGATGGCTCGATCATTCTTGTTAATCCACGTGGTGAAGCTTATGCTGTTTCCAAGCACGAACACATGATTTGGACTCTGTGCGATGGAACAAGAAGTGTTGAGCGTGTCGTGGAAGAGCTTGCTAACACATTGGGCGCACAACCTGAACAAATCAGAACTCAAGTCGTGGAAATCATAGACGCGATGATAAGAGTGGGTTTGCTCACGAATCCTGATGAATTTGTGCAAATTGACATCGCCTAAAAAAGCTGTGGTATTGTCGTGTCAACTTCTATCCTTAAAAGCTTCGGTCCTTTTCCGCTTAGCGCCCAATCAAGCGCAGATTCGAGCGAATCTAGGTCGCTTGCGACGCGAGAATCGACGCCATAAGCGTTTGCAACGCTTTCCGCTTTGGTTTCTGGACTTAGCCACTCTTCTTCGGTGACCTCCATGTTCCTTGAGCGCGCGTAGCTTTTTAAGATAGCGTAACCTTTGTTGTCCAAAACAATAAAAACTGTGTCTGTTTGATACTTCGAGGCGCTCCAGAGCGCTTGCGACGCGTAGTTGAAGCTACCGTCGCCTATAACCGCGAGTGAAGGTAGTGCAGCAAGCGAGAAACCGATGGAAGCGGGAAGTGCCCAGCCTAGTTGTCCAGACCTTGCGCTAAAGTAGCGTTTAGGGAAGTATCCCAAGAAACTTCTGAGGATGGGACTTAAAGAAACCGCTTCATCGAAAACCGCCCTACCAGCGTTTCTTTTTGAAATTTGATACAAAACGTGTTCAGCACCCATCCGAAACTTTGCGGATGTGGCCTTGCTCAAAAGAGAATACTTCAAATTTTGTGTTCTTTCCCTTTCCCGCTTTTTAACGTGTAGTGTGAGCTCGCTCAAAAACCACCCGACGTCGCAAACGTGCGTTTCCCACGTCCTGCTAAACCCTTCCTCGGCATCATAAGTTATTTCAACCACGCTTTTTTTGTAAAGTGGCTCCAAAACGGTGTAAGGGTAAAGCAGAAGCGAGCAACCAACGAGTAGCACAAAATCGTACGGCGCAAGCGTCATGTTCAAAAGCGCTGAGGCGGGAAGAAGGTCGCCGCAAAACAAAGGGTGGTCTGAAGGAAAGGCGCATCTTGACGTAAGCGGTTCAGCGTACACGTCACAGCAAAGCTTCTCCGCTAGTTTCCTTAACGCCTCGTGTTCATTGAAAATGTCAAGCTCGTACCCCGCCACGATCGCTGGGTTCTTTGCTTGGTCAAGCCTTTCCGCAACGCTTTTTACAACTTCTTCGTCCACACCCAGTTTTACGCTGTAATTCTCCTTTTTGTGTTCGAGTTTGATATCGGAGTCAACGTAGTCCATCGGTAGCACAATTGCCACTGGACCAAAGGGAGGCGTCACACAAAGTCTGTACGCTTTGACAAAAACTCTTGGAACATCCTCTTGTGTGAAAGGTGTGAAAACCTGTTTCACAACACTTTTTGCGATTTCGTCGTTTTTTGCGTAAAGAAACGGGTTGTGAAAGCTGTGGCGTGTGTCTTGCTGGCCTATGCTCACGATAAGCGGTGTTCTGTTTTTGAGTGATGTGTAGATATAAGAAATCGAGTTCCCCAAACCTAGCACAGTGTGTAAACTCACAATTGAAGGTTTGCGTGTGTAAAGGCTTTCTCCTTCAGCCATCGCTACACAGAGTCCGTCTTGAAGCGCAAGCATGTACTCGATGTCAAATTTCTTAAGAGCATCAAGCAATGGTAGCTCTGTTGTTCCGGGGTTTCCGTACACTCGCGTAACACCGTGTGACTTTGCGATGTTAAAGAAAGCCTCGGAAGCCTTCAAACCTGGTTCACCGGTGTGCCCCCTTGCACGAATAGAAGCACGTTCGCAAGCGCTCTGTGCGCAATTCTACGCTGCGCTTCCCAGGTGACTCCCGCGTAGTGAGGCGTCACAAGAATTTTTGGGTGCTGTGAGTATTGGGTCGTCTTTGTTCGGTGGTTCGTTTTCGTAAACGTCAAGCGCTGCAGCAGAAAGCGTTCCGTTTTCGAGCGCTTCCAAAAGAGCGCTTTTTTCCACAATTTCCGCGCGTGCGGCATTTATGAGTATCAAGCCTCGTTTTGCTTGTGAAAGTAGCTTAGCGTTTACCATGCTATGCGTCGAGTGGTTGAGTGGCACGTGAATGCTTACAATGTCGCTCAGCCTAAAGAGCTCCTCCAAAGTGACATAGCTTGCACCAAGCTCCTCCTCCTCTTTTTGATTTAGCCTGATTAAGTCGTAGTACAGCGTTGTCACTTCGAACGGTACGAGCCTTTTTGCAAGCTGCCTTCCTATTCTTCCCATACCCAAAATCCCAAAGCTCTTTCCCATAAGTTCGTGCGCGCTTGATGCAAGCTCGCCCAAAACCCAAACGCCGTTTCTTGTGCTCTGAAGTGCGTACTCCAGTCTTCTTAAAATGCAAAGTGTTACCATGATCACGTGCTCTGCGACGCTTTCCTTGTTCGCGTCTGGCACATTACTTACGATCACACCCCTTTGCTTAAGGTACTCAACGTCCAAGTGGTCGTATCCGGTTGATGCGCACTGAACGAACCTTAGTTTCGCCATTTTTTCAAGGATCACACGTGTTAAGGGGAAAAATGGTGTTGAAACCAAAACCTCTACTTCTTTTAGGTGCTCAACCGTTTGCTCGTCCAATTTTGTGAAAAGCTTCACTTCGTGTGGAAAGCTTTGAAGGATTAACTCTAGCTCCTTTGTGTACTCGCCAGCTGGAAGAAGTGCCGCGATTTTCACAAAACGAGTTTTCGCAAAAAGGTAATAAATCTATCGCGCAACTTTTGACGAAATTTCCTCAAGTGTGTAGTTTTTGGTTTCTGGCGCAAGAAAGTAGGAAACCACGAGCGCCACTATAATAAAGGAAACAAAGAAAAGCGTGCCGTAAACCAAACCTTGTTTTTGTATCAGCGGAAATAGCGTCACGCCAAGAATTGCGCCAATTCTACTCACAGAAGTTGCAAGCCCTTGGCCCACTCCTCTTAAAGAAGTGGGATAAAGCTCGACCGAATACGCAAAGCTCAGCGTGCCACCTGGCCACTGCTCTAATGACGCAAAGATTATGAACAGCGGAAGTAGCGTCAACGCGTTTACGCGGATGAGATAGGGCAAAACAAGAAGCACAGCGAGCATCACGCCAAAACCTAAAAGCGTGGGAATTCTTCTACCATAGCGATCAATCATTCTCATGAGCGCATAGTAAGAAAGAATTGGGAAGGGCGCGCTCAGCGCTCCGAAGAGCGCAATTTTGGATAGGCTGTTTATTCCGTATTCCTTGTAAAGTGTCGCCGTATAGAAGCCCAAGCCATAGGCGCCAACGTCAAAGCAGAACCAAGTGACAAGCAAAAACAGCGTTGGTTTGAGGTATGTTGTGAAAAGCTCTGCGGTTTTTCTTGGCGTTTCGTTTCCTGCGTTTCCTAATGTAGCGCCAATTCTTTCTTCGGCGATTTTTCTTGCCTCTTCAATCTTTTTCTTTTGAATAAGCCACCTTACCGACTCTGGCATTAGCCCTCTTGCGGCGACTACGGGTATCGCAAGTAGCGCACCCACAAGAAGCGACACCCTCCAAGAAAGCTTGACGCCCAGTCCAAGTGTGAGAAAGTTCACGACACCAGCAAGTAGCGTTCCCACCCAGTAATACATTATACCGTACATGAGTAAAGCGCCCCTTTGCTTTGCTGGTGAAAACTCGGATATTATCGTGGAGCTAATCGGGTAGTCTGCGCCTATTCCAATTCCCATCAAAGCTCGGAAGAGTATGAGTTGAAACACGTTTCTTGACAAAGCGGAGAGTGCTGCGAACACTATGAAGAAAAGAAGGTCTATCGTGAACATCGTTTTTCGACCAAGCCTGTCCGCAAGCCTTCCAAACGTGACACCTCCAACCGCCATGCCTATTAACGCGCTTGAAAGAATGAGCGCGTAAACGAGAGGATTGGAAGACGCGGAAACCTTAAATTCTTTGGAAATGAGAAGCACAGAAAAGCCGATCACGCTAAGGTCGTAACCGTCGATAAGAACACCCATGCCAGCTAGAGTGGAAAGAATCCAGTGAAATCGGCTGAGCTTTGCGGTGTCGAGCGTTGGGTTTTGCACAACTTGAGTCTATATCACTCAAATTTAGGGTTTTCTTGGACTCTTACGCTGAAAAAAAATTTACAGTACCATGACAAAAAAAGTTTATTAAAAAGTGCAAAAGAACAAAGATGTGAAAAATAATGGGCGATCCTTTTCTTTCGTGTGCTTGGATAGCGGTCGCCTCTTCCGATTCGGTAGAAGAAGGGTGTGTTAGACCAGTAAAGCTTTTGGAAGAAGAGCTTGTGCTTTGGAGGGGTCAGGGCGTCGTCCACGCTTGGCAGGACCTGTGCGTTCACAGAGGCGCAAAGCTTTCTCTTGGTAAAGTAAAGCAAGGAAGGCTAGTTTGTCGGTATCACGGTTGGGAGTATGACGCCGATGGAAGGTGTGTTCACATACCAGCGCATCCCGAAATGCGTCCTTCTGAGCGCGCAAAAGTCAAAGCGTTTTGGGTTGAAGAACGTTACGGCTTAATTTGGGTTTCTCTGAATGCTCCAACTTCCGAAATTCCTGAATTTAAAGAGTGGGAAGACGCAGGCTTTCGAAAAATATTTTGCGGACCTTACCACTACAAAGCGAGCGCGCCTAGGGTCGTGGAAAACTTTTTGGACGTGACACACTTTCCTTATGTTCACGCTGGTTTGTTGGGCGACGAGAACAAACCAGAAGTTTCGGAGTTTGTCGCAGAAAGAGTAAACGGAAAGATCGTTGCAAAAGATATTAAGGTTTGGCAACCCGATCCAGACGGTTTTGGCAAAGGAGCGATAGTGAGTTACACGTATGAGTGCTTGAACCCTCTAACCGCTAAGTTTTCTAAGAGATGGGATGACAAAGTGTTTGTTGGTTACTTGACCACGACACCCGTGACGCAAACCGAAACAATCGCTTGGATCTGGCTTGCGCTGAACTACGATTTCGAAGTGCCCGAGCAAAAGATAAGAGAGTTTCAGGATTCTATAGTAAAACAGGATATAGAGGTTGTTGAGTCGCAAAGACCAGAAAAGCTACCTCTTGACCTATCGGCGGAACTTCACTTAAAATCGGATAGGATCGCAATAGCCTACAGAAAATGGTTAAAGGAGTTGGGACTCACTTTTGGTACGTCTTAATCTGGTGGAATCTCTTTGAACGCCAAATCTATGTTTACTCCCTTTTTTGCGTTGATTCTTTTTGAATACGCGTATATTAGGAAACCCAAGACTAGCTCAAAGACCACATAGGAGTACGATAGCTCGTTAACCCCCCATACGCCTGGATTTGACACAATTTGGTACACGATGAACGAGAAAATTGCGGCCATCGCCATTCCGCAGAAAAATAACGCTCGCTTGGTAATCCCGCTTTGTTTTTTGGAGTGAATTGCTGCGGCAATTCCTACAAACGCAAAGTACGCCATTGATATCATCACCGCACCAAACAACGCTTGTAGGCTACCGTAAAAGTAAACCGCAAGTCCCACAAGTGCTATGGTCACCAAAAGGTCTACTAGATGCGCTGTAACTGGTGAGCCGTACTTCGGACTTATGTACGCAAGCTTTTCAGGGAGATAGCGATCAAACGCTTGCGCAAAAGCGTAACGCGCAAACACTATTATACCGTAGGCCAGTATACCAAGACTCCAAACGATCCACCCTAAGCCGATAAGCCATGATAGAAAGGCGTTAGGCGCTACGCCCATTGCAAGCGTCCAAAAGTTAAAAGAGTAGTCGAAAACGAGCTTAGGATTGCTCATTGCCATGTTCACAAAGCCCATCCCACCAACATAGTACATCACGCCAAGCGCTGAGGTGAGAAGAAGGGCAACGATTACAGAAGAAATCGCTATGTTCCACTTTAGTGCGCTTTTTCCCTTAATTTCTGAAGCCACAGCAGGAGCGGCATTGACCCATGGATAAACAAAAGCCGCAAAGAATGGTAGCACAAAAATCGTTGGATACAAACTAAAGAAGCCACCTTTGTATGATGAAGCAAGTTGCTGATAGCTTATTCCAGCGCCAAGGGAGTTGATGTACGATGCAATACCAGGCCTTCCAGCATAAAGTATCACCAAAATTCCCAAAATCGTGGTTAAGATTCCAAAAAGGGTAAAAGCTGATACAAGCTTGTATCCAGCTTTTGGTCTTACTATGTTCAACGCAATAAGTGACGCGTAAATTGTCCATGCGATTAGCATTTGCGATAACGGCTGTGAACCTGGGATTCCACCAGGTAGCGCTAGTCCGAGCATGTTTTGAAAGCCTAGCGCAACGCCCACACTACCAATTGCGAAAACGGTTGAAATTGCAATAAGAGCCAAATAAGCTAGCGTCTCCATGGTGTAACCCGCAAAAGAAAGCGGTGCGCCTATCCACCCTCCTAGTGCACGTGAAATCCAAACATAGTCACCTCCAGTTTTTGGGATTTTTTGTGTTAAGATTGTGTACACTATCACTTGTGGCACTGAAAGAGCAAGCGCGATTAGAGATGCGATCACAAGATTCAAGCCCGAGATCTCAGGAATGTTTACAAGTGTAAAGCCTAGAACTGCAAGCGCAGCGCCAGCTGACATGTTTGCTATATTGAGCATCACCGCATCAAGAAATGAAACCGTTTTCACAAGCCCTGTGGTTTCTCTGACGAACACGGTTGTCGTGGATTTTGCGCTACTACCCCCAACTTCCTTTTTTTGAGGTTCGTCACCAAAACCCTTTTGAGTCATGATTTCGATATCTTGTTAATATATATAAATTTTTTGCTAATTTTTAACATAAATATGTAAATTATTGAGCACACTTCCTAGATTTACAAAAATATAACTGCCTACTCGATTTGGTTATGCTTTGTAGCGTTTTTTAAAAGATTTAAATATCTCTTGGCGCATTTGAATTCCATGCGATACAACCAAAAAAAGTTGGCTTTGCTACTTTTGATAGTGTGTTCTAGCATCTTGGTGAGTTCGGTATCTTCTTCAGTTTTTGCGCAGCAACCTCAGGGAACAACTTTTATTTATTGGCTATGGCGGTACACCCTTTGACACTTTTAATCCCTTTACCACCTATACAGTTGTGTCCACAATGTCCACTCTTGATGTTTACGACTACTTGATAAGGTACAACTCAACTTTTGCGCCAGTCGTCCCAGACCTCGCGTACAAGTGGTACGTTTACCCGAACAACTCTGCGGCAGTATTCTATTTGGTGAAAAACGCAACCTGGTCGGACGGCTATCCTGTGACCGCGCAAGACGTGG
>Ga0074076_100061_pt1 | contig 21014 bp, 23 predicted proteins | sample YNPg_D_FD_63713 | JGI IMG/M metagenome (GOLD analysis project Ga0074076, IMG submission 63713) | Hot spring microbial communities from Beowulf Spring, Yellowstone National Park, Wyoming, USA - YNP_Beowulf Spring_D v2 (version 2) | ecosystem: Environmental > Aquatic > Thermal springs > Hot...
CTTTCTTATAAGTAGGGTAGAAATATATGCTAATTGATGTTTCTAAACTGGACGAGCAACAAAGGAAGAGAATTATTAAGAAGTTAGTAGAGAAGTTGGGGTTATCTCAAGCTGCAAAAATCTGAATGTCGGTAGGAGTACTTTATATAGATACGTTAACAGTGATCAGAGTATTCCTTCAGACATTGTGAGGAAAGCTGCAGAAATGTTAGCTTCAGACGAACTTTCGGACGCAATATACGGGTTGAAAGTAGTTAACGTTGACGCTACTACTGCATTATCTGTAGTTGTTAAAGCTATGAAAGATGAGAAGTTCCGGAACTTTTTCGTTTCTATCCTTTATCAATATCTAGGAGATTATTTGAAGAGTGCATCTTCAACGTATATCGTTACTGAAGAGGACGTGAAGAGGTTCGAAAAGTTGCTCCAGGGTAAGAGCAAAAGCACTATCGATATGAGGATGAGGTATCTTAGGATAGCGCTTACACGTTTGAGTTATGAGTTAAGTCCAGACGTGATCCGGGATCTGTTAGCTGAATTAGGTGAAGAAAAAGAGGGTAGGATAATAATATTATTTTACACACGACATCTCTGATTTACCGATTTTCGCTACAAGGATAATTTTCATTAAGGACGACAGAATCATAATGGACAACAAACTAGAGGAACTGAGAAAGAACTTGGTGTATATTATAAGGTAACATTAAGAGCTTTCCTCAAGGAGTGAAGATTGTCAGGGCGTACGGTGGTGGTAAGTTTTTGGTCAAGTACGACGGGAAAATTAGTGAAATTGTTAAGGAAATGGTAAACTCTGGTAGTGAAATAGAAGAGGTCAGTGAGGTAAACATGTATGAGTTATATAGGATGATAATGGAAGAGAGGGTCTAAATAGTGACCTTGAGCTCATTAAAGGGATTGCCCACGGTTCAGTTATTCTCGGTTACTCAACTTGATTGCGTATTTACGCTTTTTGGAAAAACGCTGTACTAATTGTTAACGGGTGTCTTGTTCGCCCTTTAGAGTTGACGCATACACTCAAACTAGTTCACCGCAAATGTCTCTATAATACTGCTTTAGGGCCCTCTCATAGTTCGGTATAAGGCCCTTACCCTCTCCCAAGATGTAAGAGGCCAGCATACAAGATGCCTTGTTTTCCATACCCAGGTCTTTGAGGGTTAAGGCTAGGAAGAGCAGGGACGCCGGGTCTTTTGTCCTCCTATATACCTCATCAAGTATTGTATGGCTCTCCTTTAGTTCTCCTACTATCCTCAACGAACTTGCCAGCTGTATGAGACACATGTCCTTACGTACCCCTTCCAGCCCCTTTTCCAGTGAACGCTTATACAGAGGTATTGCTTCTATCTCTTTTCCTAAGTAATCTAAAACGCTCGCATATTCGTAAATAACCCGTGGGTCATCGCCGTATTTTTCGTAGAGCCCCATAAAGTATTCCTCAATTCTTTCGTCCGGTTCTTCATACCCTTTTTTTATTAACTCCTCTATATTATCAGCCATAACTTTATATCGCGTTATAAATATTTAAGTTGTCTCTTATTGTTAAAGCCTACGGAGGTAGTAAGCCCACCCTTAGAGGTCCCCTAACTCGTTACATCAACTTCACAACATGCCCTGAGGACAAATAGATGGCAGCAGTTATGGGACTTTAACGTAACTTAAGGATTTTCATAGGCCCCTATGATCAGCCTAATCGGCGCTCGAGAACCGGAGGAACGCCTCTACGCTCCTCAGGTTCATCCCCCACCAGCTCCCTGACGACGTTGGTCATGATTGGTGAAGATCGCGAGGTACCCCTGAAGCCTCTCCAGTCCTCCAGTCCCAGGGCCTTGACGTCCCTTGGAGTTCCTCGATCTCCCACACGACAGGCCTCCTCGACTTCCTCGCTGAGCGAGAGGTCGGTCGTGTAGAGGTACCTGGCGTGTGTCCCGGAGTCACGTTTATATTCCCGGACTAGCAACTTCACCGTAATGGGTCGGCCTCCCAGGGTCAGGTCGGCGTAGTAGACTCCGGGGGGTAGGTCTCCCACTCGGAGGTGTCCTCCTCGAGGGTCCCCTGGGCCGACTCGACCCTGAGCTCGGTTGGACTTGAGCTCAGACACCACGTTGTCTGTGACGAGCTTCTCGTACCGGTACCTGGAGTCGAAGACGACCCTGGCTACCGGAAGGGCTCCTTGAGCACGTCCAACATCTGGTCACCTCGATCTTGGTCTTGAACTCGGTGACCATCCTAAATCAACATCTTCCTCACGGCGTATGGGAAAGCTCCCACCATGAACGTCCTGCCCGTGGAGAGGTCCACTATGGCGACCGTGAGGATCTTAACCCTCTCGAATCTCCCGTTGATGTGGCAGTAGGTCCAGTAGTTCTCAGGGGCTCACGTCTACCTAGAGCGTTGTGGTCCACGGTGTCGTCCACGATGACGATCTGACCCTTCACCAGTCTGACAGGACCTCCAGTCCCTCCACGCGTCGTCGAGTTCTCCCAAGACGCCTCCAGCAGGTTTGCGTGGTCCAACCCGAACGTCTCAGCCGCGTTCCTCACGCTGGCCCTCCGTCAGGACCATGAGGACTGGCGCCAGTTAACCTTCCTGCTCCTCCCGTTCCCCCTCACCACGCCCAGCCCGTTTGCCACCCTGATTAGCCTCTCCCTAGCGAACTCGATTTGTCCCTTTCCGCACCTTTTCAGCAGGAAGACGTCGAAAAATAAAAACTTCTCGCTAATACCGACTTCCCCGTATTACCTCCCTAAGATTCCCATAACTGTTGTTATAAGAAAGCAACTAGAAATATACGAAAAGGTTAGTAGTAAATGGATTCCCATAAAAACTTCTTCAGATTCATAGCCTCTACTTTAGTAATTAAGGACTTTCTTTTAGGATTTCAGTTCTTAGGCTATCCCTTGTACATGTACTTATTTGGTATAAGTCCTTATGAGATTGGTATAATATATTCGCTTGAGTTTTTATCTAAAATTATATTTATTCCAATTCTTCATTATTTTAAGGGCAAAGAGAGGCTAAGCTATACTTTGTCTTTTTTATTTTCATCCATAGTGTTCCTTAATTTGGCTTTATATCCCTCTCTGTTTACTTTCCTGGCAAATGCTCTACTGATAGGTCTTTCAAGTTCTCTAGGTTCTTCGGTTACTGTATTCATGGGAGATTTAGATAGATCTAAATTTTCCGCACTAGGTTTTTTGAGGAGAGTATTCGCAGCCCTTGGTTTCCTTGCCTTTTACCTTACTAAGTACATTCCATTCTCTACTTTTTACCTTTCTTTCTTTCTCGTTGCGATCGTTCCTATAGTTCTGTCACAGTTTATTGAAATGAAGCCGGTTGCTGTAAAATACACCCTATCAATTGAATTTGTTAGGAGAAGTTTGAGGGAGTTTTCTTGGTACTTAACCTATGTTATAGGCATTTCACTCTTTACCAACATGATACCGATAGTAATTCACTACTACACCGGTTTATCAGTATATGATGAGGTGTTTTATTTCGTCATTGTATTTGTTATCTCTTCGATAGGTGCTTATTTTTCCAAGTTTATCAAAGGCAGATTACTTATCATGAGCTTTATGCTTTCATTGCTGATTTTGGCTCTCATGGGAATTGGATATTACGGCGGTTTCATGTACATCGCTTATTCTTTTCTCTATGCGGTCGTGTCCCCTAACGTGTCATACCTTTACGCCAGGACTGTAAACAAGGATATTGATAAAGTGGCTGTAATATCATTAGTCGGCACTATAATTACCACTCTGGACAACTTTATGGAAGGACTAATTATAAACCTTGGCTTAACGTCTTTAATCTTTCCCTTAGCATCACTTTTCATGTTCCTCGGAGTGTTCAGCAAAGTTAAGGGATTAAGCTCAGAAAATAAACCATAACTTTAGAATTCTGTGTATCTTTTTCCCAATTTAATATTGCAAATTACATTTGGGAGATTCAGGGATGGGCGATTCAGGGCTCCATTGCGATTTCTATTTGTTTCTATAGAATGAAAGTGACTTAATTGATCCTACATCAGTACACGAAAAGGGGACGAGCGCTAGGTCATACCATGAGACACTCATTCAATCACGTGGTGACCTCGCTCGTCCCCAAATCACCCGGAATACTTAGATCTATAAATATATAGCTTAAAAAGTGATCGCAACAAAGAACGCATTAATTTAAATATTTATTGGAATGAAGAACGCTTAATAAAAATGATAATTAATCTAATACGTGAACGGTTTAATAACATAAATAGTTAAAAATAAAAGAACACGTTTAAACTATATAGGTGAAAAAATGGGTACTGGTAAGGTAGAAAGGAAAATAAATGTGCACAGTAATATGTACGCATTTTTAGCTTTAATATCTATAATTCTACTAGCTATATTCCCAATAGGAATAGATGTAGGAGCTGCATTAATATATTTTGGCGTTATAAGCGGAAGTGTAGGCACTACAGCAACATTGGCAGGAGTATTTCTTGTCGGTGCAGGAGCATCAGCTGCACTTTCTAATTCTGCTAATGCTCAAGGCAACACATTACTAGCTACAGGGCTTTTTATTGCTGGTGTAGGACTTCTGGCTACAGGCATAGGGTTCGGTTAGGTGAAAATGTTGAGCAAAAAGTTGGATACTATAAAGTTGACGTTTTCTTTTTTATTACTTTCAATATTGAATTCAATATTTTCCACTCTTACTTTTAAAACTAACCCCTACCTATCTGGCGTATTTCTTCTCATAGGAACTGGATTTTTATTTATTGGAATATTTTTCGCAATTTTCATGGTAATATCATTTTTTAAGAAATCACAAAATCAATTGCTTAAAAGAGACTTAAAATTGAGTTATAATAAAAACGTTAATAATCCACTTATTTTACTGGGAAAGATCTCATCTATTTACTCGTTAACAGGAACTTTTTACTCAGGCTTAGTTTCTACCTATATAGTGTGGATTCTCCACATAACCGACATTACCTCTATAGATTTGATAATTTCGTTTACCTTAAGCTTCTTGCTCGAAATCATGACTGCCATATTAATATTGCCCAGGATAGATCCGTTTAGGGAAACTAAACCCGGAGAAATTAGAATTATTAAACTCCATGATTTTCAAGGTGGTGTAACTGCAGGAGTACTTACACTATCTCGCCACTCACCTTTCAAGTCAATCATATTTATAGGTGATGAAGACGATTCTATTACGAGAACAATAGAGGCACATGAATTAGGTCATGCGACAGAGCATCATCCAATTTTCCTTGAGCTAAGTATAATATTCCTTTTGTCTATCATCGAACCTTTAATTTGGTTTGTAGGTTTTGGATACATTATGCACCATGTAGTAATTTCGATATTCCTAGTAATTAAAACGGTACTAATTATATTATCAGCCGGTATTGCAATTCTTCTCTCTATGAGAGTGGCGGAATCAAGAGCAGACGCCTTTGCATACAAGGTAATAGGTAAAAGTGCATACGAGAACCTGGTAGAGGCACTCAGGAGAGCTTACGGTAAAAATGTAAAATCTCCTGAGGATGCTCGTCTATTGAGTAAAATTTCCCATACATCGTCTAGGAATGCTATAAAAACAGGAGATCCTTTATCGTCTATAGGCATTTGGGAATTTCCAGTAGTTTTATCCTTTATTGCATCAACAATTGCAGTAATACGTTTCAATTCAATATATATTATCTTTCCTTTACTCTTCGTAGGCGCTCTAGTAATATCCTTCCTAATAGGACTAGTTTTCTTACCAATTGTAAGAAAATATTATAGAATGACGGAGAGAGGTAGCCTAAACTTTTCCTTCCTCTTAGCTGGAATTTACATGATCTCAAGCATTATTGCACTGGATGCATACCCCAACTTATACTTAGTTATTTCCTTATTCCTAATTGGAATAATATTAGCGTTTATAATAACCAGGGCTTTTCTGGATCTTCGTAATTCTACAAAGGTTGTCGTAGCTACCTCACTAATATATCTTAGTATAAACATACTCATTAGCCTAATCAAAATTCTTCCACATGGTGGATAATATTGCTAAGTGATGTTTATCGAAAAGAAATATTTAGCATTTTGGTGAGGCTGTGGAGGAGGTACAACCTCACCCTGGTCGTAGCCGACGGGGTGAAGGCCCTAGACACGGCAATCTCCCGCTCCGGGATCAAGGTCGCGAGGCAAACCTGACCGGTCCACCTCAAACGAAGCAGGAGGGTGAGGGTCTTGCTGGACCTCCTCCTCTCCCTTGCCGAGTCCGTCCCCACCCGTGGCTCCCGTGGTAGTCCCGATAGTCGGCTTGCACGCGAAACCTTCGCCGAGTCCGTCCCCATTCGTGTCTCTCCCCTCCTCTCCTACCTCCTCGCCCCCAGGGAGCTCTGGCCCCTCCTCAGGTCCAACAACCCGACCAGCCCTTCAACTCCCTCCCGGAGAGTTCGGCAAGTGCCACTCCCCCTGGAGGACCGGATCGCCCGGGCCATAGCCCTCAACTACAACCTCTCGACCTGTTATCTCATTCTTGTAATAATATTACAAGAATCCCTATTTCTTCGTGATATGATCAAATATATTCAGTAATTCCTTCATTGAATAAGTCTAAACCGAGAGATATATTACAATTTGCAAAGGAGCCCTGAATCACCCTGGATTTCAATACTTATGATATTTATGGGGGGCTTAGGATATTTCCAACCTTTAGAAGATAGAACGGATATAATCTCAATTATTTCAGGGCTTTTCCTTATGGGCCTTCTACTAGTTTACGTCACCCCTTTTATCTTAAATCAATTATAGCAATCGAGCTCCTAACTCTAAATATACTCTTTGGTGTACTTGGTTACATTATAGGTACAAAAATAAAAGAATGGCTTGATTGGCAGTTATGGTAAACTGGGGAGTTTAACATTTTGAAACGCTGACCGATTTCTGCTATCATTTTATTCTACTTTTCTTTCATAACATAATTCTACTTCTACTTCAACGTGCAACAGAAAACGTTTCTTTTCAACGTTTCACTGAAACGTTATCTAGCCTTTCGAGCCCGTGACCCGGGTTCAAATCCCGGCCGCGGCATTTCTCTTGCGTTGATAAGTTGTCAAATTAACCATTGGTTAATTATTCGAACAATAAGTGCCAATTATCGATAACGAATATTAATGGCAAACTGTTTTATCAGTTACGTAAGATTTCAATAACGGAGGGCCTCATTTTGATAAGATCTCTCCAACAATTAACTCCCCGGTTAAATTTCACAGAACTTACACCTTCCATTCACAAGAGAGGAACCACAGTTAAGACATCTCTCCTTGACCGAAAACAACGTGATTGATGTGGGCGCAGTGAATAGTAATTCGGAGTTATCGTTGAGTTCGGATAGTACCCACATATATATGGTATCAAACTCGTCATCACCGATGTTAAACCTAATTTCCCCCACCCCTGCCAACTCCAAGGCTGAAGTCCTAATCATGGGGGAGACGAACTTAGCCAATCCCAAAGTAAAGTGAGGTGAATATATATTCGAATAAAATGGTCCATGTCCCTTTGATATACTATATATAAGATACGCTGTTAGAAAATCTGTTGTAATGGGGAGGAGTATTAGGCCTTCCTTTCTATAGGTCAACATGAGGTGGAGCATCTCGTCCACAGAACCGTGGGACTCAAAGGGGAGTTCATAGAGCTTCGGTTCATTTTTCTTCCCCATCCTTGCCAATAACCGTCCTATGAGGTTGTTCCATCCCTGGAAAAGCGGGGAGGAGAAGGTGTAGATAGCCTCCGTATGTAGGGCCCCAGCTTCAGAGAGTACTCTATATGCCCTTTTAGTTACCTCATTATTTGCACAGAGGACACAGAGATCCCTCCCTCCCACTCTTATGGAGGATTCCCTACGGCCACACTTACTACATAGCAACTACGACTCACAGCTAAGGTGCATTTATTACATCCATAAAGTCCAGGGGCAAAATTCTGGTCTTTGCGGAGATTCCGTCATATTTCTTCTCTAGGAAATCGATGAACACTGGACAGTTCTCAAACCTGCCGTCCCTATTACACCTATTGAAGATAATGAAGCATTTGGATGTCTTTCTGTCGAAGTAGGGGCAGACCTTGTAATAGGTTTTAGCACTCTTCACGATCTTCTCCACCCATTGCTTCTTCTGATCTTTCTTCTCAGCCTCCTTCTCTGATTTAGCCAACGCCCTATTCATTTCTTCTTCCGTCATCTTTACTGACTTATTGGACAAAAACGTCACCCTTTAGTGATGTAGTGTGTCAATAGTTAAATAGATTACTACTACTACTTCTGGCCTCGACTCTTGTTTATCATAAAATAGTTTGTATAAAGGAAGACGTGGACCCAATAGCCTGTTTGACTAGAAATAGAGTTGTAGTAGTATATCTAACAATCCTTTAGGGACCTAAACTTCTGTGAGAATCCAACTCGCATCCCGAGCTTAGGATCATTATACAGGTAGACCAACTTCTTAGTTTGAAGACTCCTCAGCACCTTTAAGGCCCACCTGGAGTCTGCCTTCATGTCTTCCTCTATCTGGTCTAGGTATAGGTATGTGGACCCCCACTCCTTAAGCCTGTGAATCAAATAATTCATCATCTCCTTTTCTTCTTCATCTAGCTTGTCCAGGATCTTCTGAACGCATTGGGACCTCTCTTGTTCTTCATTGACTATTGAACTGGTTTTCTTACCAATAAACGACAATGATTTTTGTTCGCCCTTGTCATTTCTTGGCTCAACTTTGTCATTTCTTGGTTCCGAAACCTGTTCTGAGATCAGTTGCTTTGCTAGGGCAGTCATCTCCTTGAACTTGGAGTTGGAGAAGCCCTCAAGCAGATCCTTGGCCAGAGCTTCACCCTTATCTGTGAGGTGCCACATTCCTCCTTCTTGATAAATTAGTCCCCTTCTTTTCCAGTAGCTCAAGTAGCTGCTCACATATTTTGACTCAAAGCCCAGATTGGAGGCCACCTCCGACGCCCTTAAGGGTCTAGCATAGAGGAGAAGGATTATGGCGTCCATAATTTTAGATCGGGGTCCCGACCTTAGAGTAGAAATAGATTCAGACGCCAATTTCTCCTCTTGGTCCACGGAGGCCCTCATTAACCTTCCATTACCAGACTTATAACACCTAGCAACCTTAGAAAAACGAATACCATTTACTATTGGCTCTCCTGTATTACAGTACCAAAAGGTCTCTTTCACTTGAAGGAGAAGTCCAATCTTTGTTTAATAAATTATCTAATCTATTGTTATCAAAGTTATCTATTGACCATACTCCACCCTCTAATCCGGCTGGTGAGATCGTGTACTCCTCTAGATACTCATCAAGGCGTTCCTGGAAATGTATACCTATTCTTCCTAAGTTGATTATGGTCTCTATATCATCACTTTTCCTCCACCTTAGGGAGGCGTGTAGTTTCCTTGGAAGGTTTTGGGGATCGATTATTGGTACAATCTTCACTAAACCAGATGAGAACATTTTATCTATCCTTTTGGAGACGCTTCTGACATTGACTTTAAGTCTCTCAGCTATTTCCCTTTTGCTGGCCTTCTGGTCTAGGGACAATTCATTCAATATTTTAAGGTTTAGGTCACTGATCTTAGTTTCCTTATAATTGAACATGATCCTCTTGAAGCCCTTCCCCCCATAAATTTCCTGTATCCAAGTCCCATTGCTTAGCCTAACTGAAACAGAACAGGATCCGCTGGTGGGTTTCGAGGTTGTCATATAAATTACGTTGAACCCCATTGCAATTGGGTTAATGTAAAGGGCAAAACCCTTGAACACTCCAGATCTGAACATATTCTTTATCCTATAGTTGATCACTGAGTGGCTGGTTCCTAATCTCCTGGCCACTTCCCTAGCGCTAAGCCTGCCGTCACGCATCAAAGTGAACAATATCTCAGCATCCAGCTGATCCATGTTCATAAACTTCCATAGAAACATATAAACTACTACCTAAGATACGCAAAGATTTCTGTATCTTTTTCATGATTAACAGGTGGGCAATGGGTAAAAGCGCTCATATCCTACCAGGACCCTATAAACTCCTTTCATTAACTGGTCCACCTTCCTGTCCCCAGTGTCTACTCTCAAACATTGTAAAGATCTAACTTTACGTAGCGAGGAGACCACTATGGTGCCTTCCTTTCTAACCTTCCTGATGATCTCTGGACCAATCTCCTGATTTCCCCTACCGAAGAGGAATCCCTGGCCGCCTATGGGAGTGACCACCAGTTTCATAGGTCCTCTCAACTCCATGAGCTCCCCATAGCTTGCTCCCCTCTTTATCAAACGACCGTCCAAGATGACGTCCACATCCATGTAGTTTGGACTAAGTCCTAACCTTTCCTCTATGCTCTTGGCAGTCCTTCCAGGACCTATTATATAGTATGTGCCTGGTTCCATTGTCTCAATTACATACGTGGCGATTTCCTCAAGCTCCTCTTTCTCTATGGGGATCTCGTCCTTACTAGGAACTAGAAGATTCCCTACTCTCACTGAGGTGATGGTTGCTTTCCTAATTACCCTATATAGCCCAGACCTGTATGATTCTTCGTCAGCGTCGATCACGTCCACCTTAGTTAACTCCCCTTCACCTCTGGCGAAGGCCTCCACCAATTCCGCCGCTTCCTCAGGAGAGGGTGCAAATACGCCACTATGCATCTTCACTCCTCCTGGGACACCGATGACTGGAACTTCGCTTTGACCGACCCCTCTTGCCACATCTAAAGCTGTTCCATCTCCTCCCTGAAAACAGATTAGTTTGACCCCACTTTCAACCATGGATTTCACTGCAGCAATTGTGTCCTCAGCAGTTGTGGACTCTCCTCCCACCTGTATGAGTTCGTATTTGTTGAAGACCCTTGATACATATTCTTCACCCATCTTTAACCGGGGAGTTAAAATCATCAAGTCAGACGATAATGACGATAGGAATCTGATTGCTCTGGACGGAGCCTCGGGATTCAGTTGCCTCAATCCGTCACTTCCCTTTACCCCTATCCTTCCTCCCGCACCTGCATAGGGGTTTACTAGGAAACCTAGTTTAAGCTTCACTACATGATCCTCTGCAGGGAGATAGAAAGGCTCAGCGGTACTCTCATTGACTTAGGGATAGTGACCAGGGCCAAATCGCCATCCTTACATTGAGGACACAACTCCCTTAACTCCTTGAGGACCGCCTTAACCTCATCTACGATCATGGGAGGAAGTTCCACTTGACCTCTCCTGAATGCGGCAACCATTACTGCGTCAGCTCCTGCCCTCACTCCAAGATCTCTTAGCTCAACTGCAGAGGCTTTGTTAAGGATCTTCTCTCCTCCAATTACCCTGAGTAAGTTGCCTCTCCAATTTACCGTGGTTAGGTCAACCTCCAGGACCTCGAACCTCGACTTCCACCAATTGACTAACTCCTCCCCAGCCTTCGATAAATACATGCCACCTATCCTATCCACTTCAACTAACCCGGCCTCCCTTAGCCTCTTCACTACGGTTTTCACCGTAGCCTCCGTCATCCCCACCTTCTCCATCAACTTCATCCTTCCAACAGGCTGCTCCCTCTGAACCTCAAGCAGGACCTGAAGTATTTGCCATTGCTCGGCTCTGGGTCTATTTCCCATCCTCTCTCGCGTTACGTCGTCGAGCAGCTCTGAAACGTTCATTCTTATATAATTCTTCATCACTACCAAATAAATATGTTAAAGGGAAAGGGTCTCATTAGCGTATTTGATCTAAGCAGAGCTGAAGTTGAGTCTTTGCTGGAGACCACATTTCTCATGAAGAGACTCTACCTCTCTGGAGCACTTCCCGCTCCTCTAAGAGGAAAGAGGATTGCTCTGCTCCTGGAGAAACCGAGTACAAGGACTAGGTTCAGCTTCGAGTCAGCTGTGATTTCGTTGGGCGGGTATCCAATAGTTGCAGGCGAGAGAGAGTTGCAGTTGAGCAGAGGGGAATCTGTCGAGGATACGGCCAAGGTTCTTGGCAGATACGTCCATGGGATAGGAGCACGGGTTTTGAAACATGAAACCTTAGTTAGACTTAATTCCAATTCAGGGGTGCCGGTACTAAACTTGCTCAGCGATGTGGAACACCCACTTCAGGCCCTCTCCGATCTTATGACCATACGGGAACACTTCGGGTCATTTCCAAAGATCGCTTTCGTAGGTGATGGACAGGACAACGTCCTCCTAAGCCTTATGGGTCTTGTGGCTAAGTTAGGTCTGCAGCTTAACGTGGCCTCCCCTAGGGAGTTGCGCCCATCCGAGTCCGTGCTAAGTAGGGTGGAGGAGGAGTCTGAACGTAGTGATGCAGTAGTGGAGTTCTTTGAGGATCCCTATCAAGCGGTCAGTGGGGTAAAAGTAGTTTACACTGACGTATGGGTGAGCATGGGCAAGGAATCCGAGAGTGAGAGGAGGAAATCTCTCCTTAGACCGTTCTCCGTCACCTCAGATCTGATGGCCTATGCTTCTACCGACGCAGTCTTCATGCATTGTCTGCCGGCAGTCAGAGGGGAGGAGGTAGAGGGTGCAGTCCTCGACGGACCAAGAAGTATAGTTTGGACTCAGGCGGAGAATAAGCTCTATGGTTCCATGGCCGCCTTGGCTCTCATCATTTAAGAAAATCATCTATCCTTCTTTGAGAACGGAACATGTAGACAGATTTGAGTTTAGTTAGGTCCACCTTGGCCTTGAGCCTGGAGTTAACGAACCTAATTGCCTCCTCAAATTCTACTCCCTTTAGGATCATGTTTTCCATTGCCCTTTTTACGGTCTCCCTGATGTGCCAGTTCCCAACCGGTGCGAAGTAATCCTTGGTTATTTCTCTAACTATGAGGACGCCGGCCTGTCTCTGGATCCTGTCCAGATATTCCAATACCGAAAGCCTAGCGGCCATGTATCCACCGTCGAGGAACTGATATTCTCCGAAGTGATTTTCACTAAGCTCCACCACAGTCACCTCCTCAGTCCAAGGGGTGGCCGGATGCCAGACCTCCACCCAGGCCGCATTGTAAGGTGAGGGGTAAACTATAATGTGAAACTCGTTCCCAAGGTAGGCTCCATAATGGACCTCCAACTGACCTAACTCATTATATCTCCTCACCCTTTCTAGAAGATTTCTCCCCAGTATGGAGTCAACTGCAGTAATGGCCCACCTAGTTGGAACTATCCTTCTCGATCTCTTCTCTCCTAGAAGACCAAAGGCCAGGGCGTTTATTATTCTGTACCTGTTTTCTGACCGATAGGCCTCCACCACGGCCTTCTCTGCCTTTAAGTCATCCTCAATAAGCCTTTCCAGCGACTTGCTCAGTTTAGGATCGCTGGTCATCTTGATGGTTTCCGCAAGTGCAGTAGGTCCCCGGGGGAGAAGGATCCCGTCAAACTTCAACTTGGGTTCTATTCTCCCCCTGATCTTTACCTCAGAGTCCACCGGAGAATAGGAGATAGACGTAAGCGAGATCTCCCTTTCGTAGAGCTTCCATGGGTCCTTGACGTTAACTTCACTATATATGGAAGAGACCATGGAAGACCTCAGTCGCAATATCTCAGTGAGTCCTACCCTCCCATACCAATTTTCAGGATCTTCAAAGTGTCCAGCTTCCTCCTTTACCCCAGGAGGCACGTTGTACAGAATTGACACCTTTGGATAGCCCCTTTCACCTACCACGGCACTAGGTGGCGTGGCCCCGTCCAGCGTAGAGCCATCCCCCTCTATTCTAACACTGGACATGGATCTAGTTATGGCCTTGAACCTCTCCATAAGTGGACAAACGGGAAGTCCGCAGAGATACTTGTACCCCTTGCATCTAACGCAGAGCTCGGCTGGGATGGCGCGCAACTTTCCTCTCTATATACCATTGTACTATCTCCAACTTAGCTTTTATTCCCATACCTTTTCCTACACTGGTCAGCCTTCCTTTCCTTAGAGCCTCAAGTACCTCCTCTGGATTCAATGAATTTGCGTGAATCAAGTTAAACGCTGACCCTAGGGCAGACTTCACATGTGAATCACTATTGGCTAATCCAGGTAGCTTAAGCTCCTCAGCGGCCCTAAGGGCTCTATCGTTTGCCCACTTTGGGGCCTTGGAATTATACACCTCTATTCCATCGAACCTAAATTGATATACCATTCCTCCTATTCCCGCTCTTAGATTGTCAAAGGGATGGGAGGGGAAAGAAAAACAGTTTTCATCCTTCACCTTGTCTAAGAGATCAGGAAGAGTGTTGGGGAGCATGGTGGGTCTCTCACATAACACAACCACATGCCCATATTGGGTGGTAACCTCGATCCCAGGGATTACACCAACAACCTTAGTTGAGCCTTGAAAGGTGTCGTGATCGGTTATGGCTATGCCGTCTAGTCCAATGGCCTTGGCAGTCCTCAGCATGACCTCAGGTGACTCCCTTCCATCACTATAGATTGTGTGAACGTGAAGGTCTAGCTTGAGGGCCCCTTGACTCACGCCATGCCCAACTCCCTCATTACTTCGAGAGTGAGAACAGTTATTCCTGCGGCTCCCCTGACTAAATTGTTACCTAGAACTACCAACCTCAGGGCCTTGCCGGTACTTCTTATCCTTCCTACATGGACAGCCATATCATCCTGCCCCAAGTCCCTTGCTGGCTGTGGTCTATCCTCCTCGTCCCGTAGGATGATGGGAGACCTAGGAGCAGTAGGTAGATTTCGTTGTTGAGGCAGGGACTTGAACTCTCTGAGGGATTTCTTAAGGTAATCCACGTCTACCTCTGACTTAGTCTCCACTGTTATGACTCCCATATGGCCCACCCTAACCGGAACTCTAACTGTTGTCACTTCCATGTCAAGGACTCTCCTCTTCAATTTCCCATCCTCCAACGTACCTAACATTTTCTCGCTCTCTTTGTGTACTTTCTCTTCCTCTCCCTTTATGTATGGGATAACGTTATCCTGCATGGCCATGAAGGGAAGACCCGAATAGCCCGCACCGCTCACAGACTGCATTGTGGTAATGTATATCCTTCCATGTTCTACGCTCTCCAGGACTGGCTTCATGGCTAATGATAATATTGCGGAGGTACAGTTGGGATTCTTGATCATCATTCCCTTCCATCCCCTTCTCCTCTGCTCCTTGGCAAGCTCAATATGGTTCCAATTGAGCTCTGGATTTATGAGCGGGACGTCCTCATCCATTCTGAAGGGGCTTGCGTTGGAGATGACGTTAACGCCTTCCTTTACTAATTTGAGTTCTGCACCTTCAGCTACGTCGTTAGGTAGGGCGGAGAGCACGAAGTCAACGTCCCTATGATCTGTGGGTTCGGTGGAGACCATCCTCATCTCCGCCACCTGCTCTGGGATTTCCCCCTCCTCCACCCACTTTACCGACTCAGCGTACCTCTTTCCCACCTTTGGTGGAGAGCCGCTTACCTTCACAAGCTCTATGTAAGGGTGATTGGATAGGATCTTAACCATTTTTTGCCCCACCATGCCGGTGGAACCAAGTAGGGACACTCTTATCTTATCCATTCACAACCACCCCATGCAATTCCTTTGCCAACTGCTCACCTTGACTCCTCTCGACGATGAAGGTAACACTGACCCTATTAAGTCCTCTAGAGACGGAAATCACCTCATATCCTGAAGAGACACCCAGTACTTTCTTGAAAACTTCCCTATTTCTTAACCCACAACCCACAACGCTTACTGCGCTTGCGTCCGTTTCTTGGACACTCTTTATCAGTTTTCCCTCCAGGGATTTGAGTCTCTCCCTCAATTTGACTGATGATTCCGAATTTACCACCAACTGAATTGTTGTCTCAGACGCTGGCTGGGAGAAGGATATGAGGTTCACTTGGGCGTCTCGAGCTTCACTCATTATTGCCGCCGCGGAACCGACTTTCCCAGCCATTCTGGTGCTTTCTACGCTGAGGACCTTGGCGTCATCTATTATGGCGACACCCTTCAATCCAAGATCAGAGCAGGTGCCCTCTACCAAGGTGTAGCCCGGCTCAGTGAGGTTTTCCACCCTTACTCTAAGGGTTGATTGGAACATTGGTTCAAAGGTCCTAGGATGGAACCTCTTCACCCCGAGGAGGGCCAGTTCCAACGCCTCCTCTAGAGACAATCTTGATATGGTCTTAGCTCCATGGAATCTCTTAGGATCTCCAGTCATTATTCCTGGAACTTCCGTGACCAATCTAACTTCCTCAGCATTCAGGAACCTTCCAACCAGTGTTGCCGTATAGTCACTCCCTCCTCTCCCTACAGTAGTGAATTTTCCATTATTTGAAATACCTATGAATCCAGGTACAACTATAACGTTTGAGTCAGTGCTGTGGACAACGGTGTTCAATCTCTTCGAAGTAGGCTCCTCCAAAACGTTTGCCTCACTGAAGTTTTCGTCCGTGATCATCACTGGTTCTGGGTAGCCGTTAGATCTAATGCCATAGCTTCGCAGCGCCGCATCCAATAGGACAACTGACATTCTCTCACCAAAAGACAGGATATAGTCCCTCACCCTTGGCGTTATTTCGTCTATGACCCTGACTGACCATGCGACCCTAAAGAGCTCATCCGAGAGCTTGGAGAGTTGTTGAAAGGCCTTCTCGAAGTTGGTCCCGTCTGCAAACTTGTAAAGGAAGGCCAAGTGTCTATCGTATATGGAGGACACGGTCTCCGTAATGTGATCTCTCCTTTCCATTCCCGCTAGGAGCTCATTTGTAACATTCTTGAGTGCTGAAGTTACTACTACCTCCCTCTCACTTCCAAGGGAGGAGAGCTTCTCAGCGATCTTGGAGTACACTTCATAATCAGAGAGTATGGACCCTCCCACCTTAACTACCATCAACTTAACTCCCTCTCCACCAGCTTCAATACCTCAGATGGAGCCACAGTGAATCTATTGGTATTTACTCTCATCATTGACTCTGGGTCCTTAAGGGCATTTCCAGTGAAGACGCCTACTGTTAAGTCTTCTCTCGATAGTCGTTCAGATTCCAGCAGTTTCATGTACCCTGCCAACGCCGCAGCGGAAGCCGGCTCAACCCCCACACCCTCCTTTCTTGCCATTTCCCTCTGGGCCTGCAGGATCTCATGGTCGCTCACAGTTATTGCAGTACCTCTGGATTCCCTTATGGCCCTCATTGCCCTCAGCCAGTTCACAGGCTTACCTATTCTTATGGCTGAGGCCACCGTTTCTGGGAATTCCTCAAATTCCGGTACATCCTTCCCTTTCATGACAGCCTTAGCTATTGGGGACGCACCCTCGGCTTGAACACCTATCATCTTAGGCACCCTATCCGTTAAACCCAACTCCTTCAATTCCATGAACCCCTTCCAGATGGCATATATGTTTCCAGCGTTACCCACGGGGACAATTACGGCGTCAGGCACCCCACTGACTCAACTAACTCAAAGGCCAAAGTTTTTTGGCCCTCCAATCTCCATGGATTGAAAGAATTGAGAGGATATATTCTGTCCTCAACCCTGTGAACACTCATTACCGTCTCTAGCCCTTGGTCGAAACTCCCCTGAACCTCTATTACGTAAGCACCATACAGAATAGCCTGAGCCAACTTCCCCATGGCTATCTTGCCCTGTGGTAGGACTATGAACGCCCTCATTCTGGCCCTGGCCGCATAGGCCGCAGCGGAGGCCGCAGTGTTTCCAGTTGAGGCTGCCATAACTGCCCTGTAGCCCAAAGTTAACGCGTTGCTTACAGCCACCGACATCCCCCTATCCTTAAAACTACCCGTAGGGTTGGCCCCCTCGAATTTAGCCATGAACTTGCCCCCGAACGAAGAGGTATCTATTAGGGGCGTATCCCCCTCCATTAGGGAGACCACCCTGGAGTATTTACCTGGAATGAGGGGAGAATATCTCCACACTCCTCTACCTCTTGCCGACTTGAAGGCGAAGTCGATCTTGGGGTCACACCTTATTTCAAGCAGACCGCCGCAGTTAGGACAGGTTATTAAGCTTTGGTCTAGTTCTGCCTCAAAACTACAATGGATACATCTCATATACCCTTTGTTTCCAACTGATCCACCACTGCGTTGCGATCTGTTTGAACAAGTTTTAAGCTTTGGCGTTCATATTTAATCGTGACCTTCAGAGACCTTAGAGAATACATCGACTTCATGAAGAGGAGAGGAAAGCTCTTGGAAATTGAGGACGAAATCAGTCCAGACCTAGAGATAGCGGAATTGATAAGGAGAGCATGCTACGCTAACATGCCTCCTGTCCTTCTCAAAAGAGTCAAGGATTACCCAGGATGGAAGGTAATAGGCAACATCTTTTACTCCATATCAGCCTTCAAGGAGCTCTTCGGGACGGAGAGACTTGAGTTAGTAACGGAGGAGTTCGTGAAGTCCTTTGGTAGGGTGCCCATAACCTTTACTGAGAAGTTTACTTCCCTCCCAGTAGCCCTCAAACTGGGGAGAATAACTCCCAAGTCCAGAGGAGCCGAGTTCAAGAGAGCAGACGTAGGCTTGAACGGCGTTCCGGCCATAAAGACCTGGCCTAAGGACGCTGGAAGGTATATGACCTTCACCTTAACCTTCGCCAAGGATCCAGAAAGTGGAGCCAATAGGATGGGAGTTTATAGAATACAGGTTCTGAACGATAAAGAGGCGCTTATACATTGGCAAGCCCTCAAGGGAGGTTCTCATTTGGCCTCGAAGTACCTTGAATCTGGGGAGAGAGAGATGCCGATTGCCCTAGTTACCGGTGTGGACCCCATCACTGCATTGGTTGCCGCCTCACCCGTTCCACCAGGTCTCGATAAGTTCCTGTTCGCAGGAATCCTTAGGGGCGAGGGGTTGGAAGTCAAGAAGTTGGACAATGGCGTTCTAGTCCCATCTAGAGCTGAGGTAGTTATGGAAGGTTACGTTGATCTGAGGGATCTGAGACCTGAGGGGCCTTTTGGAGACCATTTGGGCTACTATACCCCGCAACAACCTTATCCAACTTTCAAGTTGGAGTCAACCTATCTCAGAGAAGATCCCATATTCCACGTTACCAGCGTGGGGAAGCCGCCGTTGGAGGACGCCTGGATAGGGAGGGCCACAGAAAGGCTCTTCCTTCCATTCGTGAGGCTAATCGTCCCTGAGGTGGTTGATATGTATCTTCCAGAGTACGGACTCTACACGGGCGTGGGTATATTCTCCATTAAGAAACAGTATCCAGGTCACGCTAGGAAGGTGATGATGGGACTATGGGGATCTGGGCAATTAAGCCTGCTCAAGTTGTTAATCGTTGTGGATGCAGACGTTAACGTTCATGACATAAACCAAGTCATTTACGCTATAACCACCACAGTAGACCCCAAGAGGGACGTCATGATCGTAGAGAACGGTATAACAGACTCCCTCGATCATACAGTTCCGAATCCACCTCTTGGCAGTAAAATGGGCATAGATGCTACTAGAAAGCTCAAGGAAGAGATCGGAAAGGAGTGGCCCGAAGAGGTTGAATCGGATCGTGAAGTGGCTAAGAGAGTTGATGCATTAATTCAGCGTTACGGTTCAAGGTTCAAGGTCTTCCCTTAGTGTCCTTGTTCCGTCGTTGTAGATGATAGTTACTGTTCCTACCTCGTTGGACCTGATGGATATCCTGATCGATCCTCCTCCCTCCAACTCTTTACCCACTGAGGTGGATTCTGTGACAGTTCTTATGGTAGGTCTCCCCGTGTAATCCTCCGCTGTAGTCCTATATCCCACTCTAACCTCCAATAATTTCAATGGCGAGGAAGACTTATTAGTTATTATAAGCTCTCCGCCCTTTAGTACAACGTTAAATCTCGACACAACTTCATTTATTTACACTCGCTATAAAATCCTAATCTAAATGGTGGCCTCCTTAAAAGGACAGTAAGAGAAGTAATGAAATCGAGTCCCATGGCTAATGGACTAGAGGAATTTCAGAGGGGATGGGCTGGAAAGAAGGAACCTAGTGTTGGAGAGAAGGTTAAGAACGCCTTCAAGACACAGGAACCCCTGAGGCATAGGCTGGTAATGGCCCAGTATAAGTTGAAGACCACCCTTAACAGACTTGACGTTTATATCGCCAGGTTACAGGAGAGGGACAGGACTCTCTTCGAGAGGGTCGTGGATGCTGTATCAAGTAAAGACAAGGCCAGGGCATCCATGTACTCAAACGAGGTTGCGGAGCTTAGGAAGATTTCCAAACAACTTATAGTTACTCAAATAGCGCTGGAGCAAGTTAGTTTGAGACTGGAGACTGTCATAAGTATAGGTGATGTCTTCACCAACCTTCAACCAATAGTTGCTATAGTCTCAGAATTAAAGGGTGCAATCAAAGCCATAATGCCGGAAATAGGCCTCGAGCTCACTGAGATACAGGAAACCCTAGAGGAAGTGGTGACAGAGGCCGGAGAGTTCACTGGTGGAGGATATCAGTTCGCCCCCAGCTCCGCGGAGGCCAGGAAGATATTGGAAGAGGCCAGCGTGGTAGCAGACAGAGAATGAAGGAGAAGTTCCCAGATCTACCCTCCTTCGTCACTGGAGGTCAAGAGACCTCAATGCAACATAAGTGATCCTCTTTCTTCTTTCCTCACATTCCATGTTACGCATAAACTTTTTTAAAACGGGTTGCATTATCCTCATCGGGGCTAGACTATGGTTTCATCTTTAATAGGTGAGAGGAGTATGTCAGCAAAATTCAGAACGCCAACAAGGATATGGTTCCGGTGGTGGGGGGAAAGGCGGCTAACTTGGGTGAACTTATCGCCATGGGGGCTCGCGTGCCTCCAGGCTTTGTGATAACATCAAAGGCCTTCAACTACTTCCTCAGGGCCAACGGGATCTTCGAGAAGGTCAATGAGATACTCTCCACAAAGGGTGACAGGGAAGCCTCTGCTGAAATTAAGGGACTCATAATGAATTCATCAATTCCTAAAGACCTCGAGAGGGCAATACGTAAAGGCATACGAGGAGCTCTCCTCTAAGGTCTCCAGAGACGTATTGGTAAGCTAGTAAGATCC
>Ga0074076_100062_pt1 | contig 20949 bp, 23 predicted proteins | sample YNPg_D_FD_63713 | JGI IMG/M metagenome (GOLD analysis project Ga0074076, IMG submission 63713) | Hot spring microbial communities from Beowulf Spring, Yellowstone National Park, Wyoming, USA - YNP_Beowulf Spring_D v2 (version 2) | ecosystem: Environmental > Aquatic > Thermal springs > Hot...
TCTCTGCCCGCATTTCAGGTGAATGAGGAGTACTTCGGATTAACGGACTCCACCTTGGATATTTCCTTTGTAGGTTCTCGGCTAGGGATTTCCAGCGGTGGGACTCGTGAAGGCGTGTTTGGATCCTGACGTAATGGCTAGTCCTCACCAACAACTTCGGCCACGTTAATGTATACAGCTACGCTTGATTTAGGTTCAACTTTCTCCTTTGACTTCTCGAAAATAACCTTGAGGAAGGCTTTACCATCCTTTACTACCAGTCTGGATTCCCTCATCAGCTTAGGTAATCCTTGACCTTCCTTGGATAGCCTAGGATCTGAAGTTCACCAGCGATCTTAACTTTTGTTGTCTCTAGGTTCAGGTCGTAGCTCAACCTCGGCGTTAGCCATACCGTTGGTTAGACGCGAGGGAACCTCCTTAGGGTTGTTGAACCATCCCTTGTCTGAGAGGGCGTCCCTGTAACGGTCCTCGGCGACCTTTGACGGTGGGTTGTATTCGCTCCTTAACTTGTTGTACAACTCACGGACTTTTCCTAACGTGCCTTTCTCGTTCGGGTCTTTCACATTTCCTTTTAACCAGAACACGAAACGTGTTGCCTTCACGTAGTTATTTACCTAGGAGGGATTCTGATGGGGCGACATTGAAACAGTAGCTCTGATCGCGTTCCTCCTGATTAGTATAATTGAAAAAGTATTTAGATTATCATCTCCGCCCCTGGAAGGGGCGAGGCTTTCAGCCTTTTGTAGCATTGGACTATCCACGAGTTCATCAACCCTTCCTCTCAATTCCCCTAAACATGAAAAAGAACAGAACAGTGGAGGTCAAGTAAAGGGAACCGGTGAATAGGAAGGGTAAGTACAGGTCATTAAGGGAAAGGAAGTAGCCACCTAACGTTGGTCCTACAGCCCGTGGGATAGAATCCATGAGCTGTATTATGGTTTGAGCCCTGCTCCTTTCGTCCCTGGGGACCATCTGTAATATCATGGAGGAGAAGAGGGGGGACGTCATGTTCATCAATACGTTCCTGACGACGTAGAGTGATGCGGCCATTACGAAGGTGGCGGAGAGTGGAATAACGAAGAGGACGGCTATGGCAGCTGCGTGGGTTATCACTATTGCCCTGACCTTTCCTAACACTCTACCAAGCGAAGGAGCTGCGAACGTCCCGACCGCAAGTGAGGCCTGGGAGAGAATGAATACAGGGGCCAATGCCGTTCTGCCAACCCCATAGGCAATGTTAAACCAAAGGGAAATAAGGGGAAGAAGTGCTCCTGCACCTAATCCTATTAGGGAATCCACGCTGAATTTCCCTACTATTCCGATTGAACTCATCCTAAATTTGAGCGGTCTCCTTTCGTAATTTTCCGATACCGTCCTAATCATTACCAACGAAGTAATTAGGAAACAGATCTCAACAATGTATAGTTCTTGAAAGGGCAACAACCCACCAAGCAGATTCCCCAGGATCACGAAGCCCTCCATTATGGAAGATTGAAGACTAAGGGACTTCTCCAAGTTTCTACTCTTCTCCGCTAGGAGAGCCGAGGTTAAACTACCCCCAAACTGATTGACAATTACGTAACCTAGAGGTATTCTGAATATACCAAATAAGAAGAGGCCGGTGATAGAGAGAAGCCTATTTAGGGTTATGAATTTCCTCCTTCCATAGGAGTCAGCTAGGAAGCCAGAAACGACCGACAGTCCCGAGGCTGTCAGGGTTGACACTCCTATGAGTACACCTATATACGTAGCATTGTAGTGTAAGGAGCTTAAGTATAGAGGAGTGGCTAGGGAGTTAGCGCCCCACATAACCCCCAATATGGAAGTTGAAAGGATTAGAGTCAGCTCCTCTCTATCCACCTGGAGAGGAGTTGACCCTTCCCTTTTAAGATTGAAGCAATTAAATTGATCAGTGGCTTAAAGCGCTAGTAGGGATTGTGGAGCTAATTGAAGTCAATTCAATCTCATATAGGAGAGAAATGAAGTCTTGAGAAAGGCTTTTCACTGTACTTGATTCCCTTCATTTGGTGACCTAAATTTTCCATTGTGAACAGGAAGATAGAGCACGTTGAGATTTGCCTTTATGAGGACGTAGAAGGTCATGGTGCCACTTTGTTGGATGACGTCCAATTAATTCATCAAGCCTTTCCTGCTCTATCTTTTGAGGAAGTAGACATCTCCACTGAGTTCCTTGGAAAGAGGCTGGAGGCGCCCATCGTTATTTCTGGAATGACAGGTGGATCCCCAGAACTTGGTAGGTTCAATTCAACAATAGCAACTGCGGCCCAGAAGCACGGGATTGCCATGGGTGTCGGAAGTCAGAGGGTCGCCCTAGAAAAACCTGAGACCAGAGAGTCCTTCGCGGTGGTCAGGAAAGTAGCCAAGGACATTCCAATTATAGCTAACATTGGTGCTCCCCAATTACTCAAGGGTTATGGAACGAAGGAGTTGGAGGAACTTGTTTCAATGATTAATGCAGATGCCCTCGCCATTCACTTTAACGCAGCTCAAGAGGTTTTTCAACCCGAGGGTGAACCAGATTACTCTCAACGATTACTTGACCTTTTAGGCGAGATATCGCACTCCCTTAGCGTTCCTATAATAGTTAAGGAAACCGGCAACGGCATGTCCATGGAGACGGTGGCCAGGTTCAGGAGAGTTGGGATCAATTACTTTGATCTTCAGGGGGCGGGGGGAACCAGTTGGGTCGCAGTGGAGATGTATAGAGGGATGAGAAGGAATAATTGGAAGTGGCGTAGCGCAGAACTGTTTAGAGGGTGGGGTGTTCCTACGGCAGCATCAATAGTTGAGGCGAGGACCATGGCTCCGGACTCAGTGTTAATAGGGAGCGGAGGAATAAGGAACGGCCTAGATGGAGCCAAGGCCTTAGCCCTAGGAGCTGACCTAGTTGGCATGGCGTTACCCGCCATAAGGGCGGCTGTAGAGGGAATAGAGGCCCTCGATCGCTTTATTGGAGAATTCAAGTTTCAGCTAAGGGTAGCTTCATTTCTAACAGGCTCATCCTCGGTGAAGGAACTTAAGAGGGCTCCTCTAGTGGTTGGTGGGAAGTTGAAGGAATGGATAGAGTCCCGAGGGTTAGATTTATCAACATATACGAAGGTGAGGACCAGAAGGGTTTGAGTGTCAGCTTCTATACGGAGGAAATTGTAAAACAAGTAGATAAGTTGATGTTAGATTCACTTGCCAGCGGGAGTTCCCTCTATGAGGCGGCGAAGCACACCTTATTGGGAGGAGGCAAAAGACTCAGGCCACTTATACTCGTTTCGGTTTCTGACTCTTTAGGAGGGAAGAGAGAGAGCGCTCTACATGCAGGAGCATCAGTAGAGATGTTACATTCCTTCACCCTTGTTCACGATGACATAATGGACCAGGATCATATGAGGCGAGGAAGACCAACAGTCCATGTCCTTTGGGGAACTCCCATGGCCATATTGGCTGGGGATCTAATGCATGTGAAGTCCTACGAGTTGATGCTCAGGGCGTTGAAGGGAAAATCCGCGGAGGTTATGTCTAAGGTCTTGTCTTCCCTAACTAATGCCGTAGTTGTCATATCTGAGGGTCAAGCCATGGATATGGAGTTTGAATCTAGGGCGGAGGTAACGGAGGAAGAGTATGTGAAAATGATCTCAAAGAAGACTGCTGAATTATTTGCGGTATCTGCCGAGATAGGTGGGTTGTTGGCGGAGATCGATGGCCAAAGAATTTCCAATTTGAGGGATTATGGAATGAACTTGGGTATAGCGTTCCAGATCGCTGACGATATATTGGGACTTACTGCTGACGAGAAGGAACTTGGTAAGCCGATTTACAGTGACATCAGGGAGGGAAAGAAGACTGTCCTCTTAATTAAAGCACTTCATTCCGCCTCCGAGCAACAGAGGAAAAAGATGTTGAAGGCCCTGGGCAACAGGAACTGTTCAAGGGAGGAATTGGAAGATGCAGCAAAAATTGTCCTTGAACTTTCCTTAGATTACGCTACTATGCTAGCCGCAAACTATTCGACCAAGGCCCTTCAATCCCTGGAGATGGCTGGACTTTCTGGAGGTCCTCCTTACTTTTTTTGAGGGAACTACCAAACTACGTGGTGAGGCGTAGAAAGTGAATTTACTGGAGGTGGCGATTCCATCACTGGTAGGATTTATAGTAGCGATAATATCCACCCTTTGGATTATAAAGACCTCCTCGGATAGAGGTCTGGTAGGTAAGGACGTCAATAAGCCCAATAAACCTGAGGTTCCCCTTTTGGGAGGAGTGGCCACAGTCTCCGGGTTTGTGGCTGGCTCATTTACACTTTTGGCATTGAATTTCTCCCTGGCCCCCTTGGTGGAGCCGATCCTTCTCTCATCACTTATCGTGGGCTTCCTAGGAGTTCTCGACGATCTCCTTAACATAAGACAGTCACTTAGAGCCTTCACCCCTATCTTCGCCGCCGTTCCCGTAGCCTTGGCAAGTCTGGGACATTCAACGATATCAGTACCTTTCCTGGGTCCCGTTAATTTTGGCATATTCTACTACGTTCTCATAGTGCCCATTGCTCTCACCATCACCTCAAACGCCTTCAACATGTTGGAGGGACTTAACGGTCTCAGCGCCGGTATGGGAATAGTTATGGCTGCAGCCTTCGCCTTCATCGGATTGAGGGGATCTGGCTATCCTTTCGTTGCGGGTCTACTGTCACTGATCCTCATATCATGTCTCCTAGGCTTCCTGGTTTTCAATAGGTACCCAGCCAGGGTATTTCCCGGTAACGTGGGAACATATTTCATAGGTGCCCTCTTGGGAGCCCTGGGAATATCTGGGTACATGTTAACGGCACTGGTAATCCTGTATATACCGTATGTGGTGGAATTTCTCCTCAAGGCCAGAACAAGGTTTAAGGGTATATCCTTCGGCATACCACAGCAGGACGGTACATTGGTTTGGTCGGGTAAACCTCAATCTTTGACTCATGTGGTAATGAAGGTTGGTAGATTAAAGGAACCGCAGGTGGTGGGATTACTTTGGGTCATGGAGGCTCTGTTCGCTGTTCTAGCTGTAGTGCTCCAGACCACAGTGATAATTATTAGGTAACCAATCCGATAAGGTTATATCTCCTTCTTCAATTGGTGAGGGGGTGGGGCCGTCGTCTAGCTTGGTCAGGATGCCAGGCTTGGGCCCTGGTGGTCGTGGGTTCAAATCCCACCGGCCCCACTTATACTTAGAACGGGGTTATGGGTATTGGTTTGCCTTGGCCGTGATATATTGAAGTTGCCTGAGGTTCATCCTCTGCGCCCTCAAGACTTCGTTTCCTACGAGCTATGGATTGAAAAAAAAGATCCCTTTAAGGTCCTCGTTGGCACAATTCTCTCCCAGAACTCAACGGATAAGTCGGCCTTTAAGGCGTTTAAGTCGTTGGAAGAGAAGGTGGGAGTAACCCCACAGGCCTTGGTCGGTGCTCCGCTCGATAGAATAGAACAGGCTCTCCGCGTATCAGGCCTTTACAGGAGCAAGGCAATGAGGTTGAAACAGATCTCTGAGATCCTTCTTCAAAGTTTTGGAGGTGACCTGCAGAAAATCCTGGTCCAAGATATGGAGAAGGCCAGGGAGCTACTCATCTCCATGCCCGGCGTTGGGGAAAAGACGGCCGACGTCGTTCTTCTGACGTGCTCCAATGCTCCGCTTTTCCCAGTGGATACACACATAAGGCGCATAGCGATAAGGCTAGGCCTGGCTAACGAGAAAGATACTTATTCCAAAATATCCACTAAGCTAATGTCTATTTTGCCTAGGGATTCGTATCTTATTGTTCATTTGGCCATGATCCAACATGGTAGAACCATATGCAAGGCCGTCAAACCTTTATGCGATAGATGCCCCCTATCCAACTGCTGTGAGTACGCCAGAGCTCAGGTGGGTGAGCCCAAGGAGTCTCCTGCCACACGAAGACATAGATCCAGTGGTGCTGGCAAGAGTAAGGAGGGCAGTGTTGGAAACTAAAAGAATGACGCCATTGATTGTAGATAAGGAAACCCGCCTGCTCCTGGATGGACATCATAGGAGAACGGTGGCGATTTCGCTTGGTATAGAGAGAGTTCCCGTCCTCATGATAAATTACGGTGATAGTGGGGTGAGAGTTGAGAAGTGGTATAGGAAGGTTGACAATAAGGGCATACTTCATCAATTGATGAGGGCCAATTCCTCTAAGGGTAAGTATTGTGCCAGGCTAGGAAAGAACGTGGAGATGTGTGGTCCCTCTCCATATGTGCTACTTTGGAAGCTACATTGGATAGAGAGATTTCTCCTCACCCTTGGCGTCAGAGTCATTAAGGTGGGCGAGGGAGGAGATGTGGAACCACCCTCATTGTCAAAGAAGGACGTAATACGAGTGGCGAGAAAGGGGCTGGTTTTCCCTCCTAAGACCACTAGACATGTCTATGACTTTATTATCCAGCATTCCCCCCTCTCGGTAGCATGATCCCAGAGCTACTGCTCTCCCTATTGCTGTTCCTTCCCCCTCAGGGCTCTGGGCAGGGCAATCCATCTATTACCTGAGAGGAGTTAAGTCACGTTCTCAAGAATCGGCCTTGGTCACTCCTAGGACCCTGTCAATTATTGTGCCCATAAAGGGCGAGAATCCGAACACACTTAACGGCTTACTTCGTAATTTAGCAAATATTAACTATCCCATAAGTAACTTAGAAGTGGTCGTTATATCGGACGATGATCCAGAGAGATTTCAAAGGATCAGTGAGGAGATCAGGGCTCCCCAGGGACTTGAGGTGCAACTTTTTAGACGCGAGGAAAGGAGAGGGTTCAAGAGCGCTGCCCTGGCATATGGATTACGAAAGGTCAAGGGAGAACTGGTAATGACCTTAGACGTTGATTCTAGGCTTCCTGCAGATTCCTTGCAGAGGGCGTTAAACAAAATGGAGAGGGAGGAATGTGACGCAGTTACCTTGACATGGGTGGGGTATGGCAATAGCGATTCGGCATTATCTAAGGGTCTCGCCGTTTCCACCAAGTTCGGTTCAGTCTCCCTACTCTTGGGCAGGTATGCCAGCGGTATGAAAGTATTCCCCGTAGGTAGTGGAACGATCTATAGGAAGTCCTCCCTACTTCTGGTGGGGGGCTGGGACCCTGACGTCATTCAGGACGATCTGGACCTGGGAGCGAGAATGATATCCAAGGGACTTAAGGTATGTGCAAGTGAGGCTGAGGTTCAAGTTCAGGTTCCTGAAGACCTTAAGGCATACTATGTCCAGCAGACCAGATGGGCCATGGGGGGTATGGAAGTTCTTTCCAGGCATATGTCAACCATACTTCAGGCAGATTCCAGCTTAATCAAAAAAATGGATCTATTATTTTATCTAACACAATACTTCCCCGTCGCCACTACCTTCCTTGGTGCCTTAATACTGGCCATTCTTTCTCCCTGGGGAAAATTTGGATTTTGGGTGATCTTCCCTTTTAGTATCTGGCTTGTGTCCATTGCGACATACACTATCTACTCTTTAAGGAGGCGAGGAGAGAAGGATTATCGTTGAGGGAGATACTTCTCGCATTGGGTAGGGTAAGCGCGTATACGGTTTCCATATCTCCCTTCATTTTCCTTTGGATCTTTAAGGCCTTTAGTAAGGGAAGGACTTATGTTGTTACGCCTAAAGGAAAGTCCGGGAGGGTAAAGATCATATATCCCATGGCGATTCTGGGAGTCCTCCTAATGGTGGCAGCAATCCTCTACTTAATCAGGCTCCAGCTGTTGCCTGGCCTATGGCTCTTATACTACTCTTTCCCATATCTCTATACCCCCTTGAAGAACCTACGTGAGTAGCGGTACACTTCTTTTTAACCGATCCCAGTTGTTAGTTGTGTTCTATAATGAATGTGTCCAGACTGGCGAAGGAGGATCAGGTCATACTCAATTCTCTGAGGCCCTACGTTGCAGAGTGGTTCTACAATAGGTACGGCTCATTTACTCCTCCCCAGAGGGCAGCCATTCCATTCATAAAGTCCAACAGAAATGTTCTCATCTCCAGTCCCACGGGGACAGGGAAGACGCTCTCCGCGTTTCTAGCCGTTCTTGACGAGCTCTTTCTCCTTGGAGAAAATGGCAAGCTGGGATAAGGGTTTACGCGGTTTACATCTCGCCATTAAGGGCACTGGGAAACGACATGAGGAGGAATCTATTGGAACCTTTAGAGGAAATAAGGGCAAAGGCGGAGGTCCCGGAGATAAGGGTAGGCATAAGGACTGGGGATACCACTGGATACCAAAGGCAGAAGATGCTGAAGACCCCTCCACACATACTGATCACTACGCCTGAATCCTTTGGTATTGGTCTGGCATCGCCTAGATTTAGGCAGGTGATTTCTGACGCAAGATGGCTCGTAATAGATGAGATACATGAACTGGCCAGCAATAAGAGAGGGGCACACCTCTCCGGATTAGTGGAGCTATATGAGTCCCTAGTGCTGAAGAGGCCCATTGTTCGCATAGGGCTCAGTGCAACGGTTTCCCCCCTCTCTGAGGTGGCGAAATATTTGGGAGGTGAACAAGTTGAGATCGTTGATGCTAGATTCGTAAAGCCCGCGGACATACGTGTAGTTTCCCCCGTCAAGGACTTGGTAAAGGCTGATGAAAGCGAGGTGCAGCACGGAATATATAGGACCATGGCGGAAATGATAAAACGTCATAGAACCACGCTTGTATTCACTAACACCAGGAGCGCAACAGAGAGGGTGGCCTATAAGCTGATTAAGACCTTGGATGGAGCTGTTCTCCCCGAACAAATAGGAGTGCACCACAGTAGCCTCAGTAAGGACATAAGGTTAGAGGTGGAGGAGAAACTCAAGAAAGGTGAGCTCAAGGCTGTAATTTCGTCAACCAGCCTGGAGTTGGGTATTGATATAGGTTACCTAGATCTAGTTGTTCTATTGGGTAGCCCTAAGAGCGTGAGTAGGCTACTGCAGAGGGTTGGTAGGGCAGGACACCACATAAGAAGAGAGAGTAAGGGTAGAATAATAGTAGTGGACAGGGATGACCTAATGGAATGTTCCGTCCTAGCTGAACTTGCCAGGGAGAAGAAGATTGACAGCGTTCATATACCCAGGAATCCGTTGGATGTGCTATCACAGCTAATTATGCTGGCCTCTCTCACGGAGTCCATAACTCCAGATGATCTCTATGGCATCATTAGGCGAAGCTACAACTTCTCCTCCCTCAGTCGAGAGGACTTCCAAATGGTTCTAGACTATCTCCTTGGTAAGTTCGGATTGGAGGAGAAGAAGATCTACGCTAAGGTCAGGATATGGGAGGATGGCACCATAAGGCCCAAGGGGTTATTGAGAATGATGTATTACATGAACAGCGGAACAATTCCAGATCAGGCCCACGTCCCCGTTTTCACAGAGAGGAGGAGATACGTGGGAAACCTGGAGGAGGAATTCGTGGAATTATTGGCACCTGGGGACATATTCGTATTAGGAGGAAGAACCTATGAGTTCTTAGGCAGTAAATCTGGGCAGGGAATTCTGGTTAGGGATGCTGAGGGACAAAAGCCCACAGTTCCCAGCTGGTTCTCGGAGATGTTGCCATTAGCCTTTGACTCAGCCCTTGAGGTGGGTCGGTTCAGGGGGATGGTCAGTAGCATGATACAGGAAGGTAAAGATGAGGAAGAGATATCGACTATCCTCCAGTCTACCTATAAGGTCTCCTCCTGGGCAGCTCGCTCCATATATAGATACATTTTGGAGGAATTTCTCTTCACCGGTGGACTTGTTCCGACCGATAGGTTCATTCTCGTGGAGATATATGATGATGAGGATGGTAGAAGGAACCTCATATATCACACCCTATATGGAAGAAGAACCGTAGATGCGTTATCTAGGGCAGTTGCAAGCGTAGTTACGAGGGATCTGGGGATCGACGTCAAGCTCTCAGTGACGGATAACGGCTTCATCGTTACTCTTCCAGAGAGGATTGATTATGATGCCAGAGGTGCTCTAATGAAATTGGAGCCCCACTCCCTCTATGAGGTGCTTAGCGAGGTTATCATGAGAACGGAGATGTTGAAGAGGAGGTTCAGGCATTGTGCGGAGAGGTCTTTCATGATATTGAGGAATTACAAAGGGGTTGAACTGAGAATAGATAGGAGACAATTGAGGACTCAAGCGGTTCTTGACGTAATAAGTGAGGTTAAGGACTTCCCAGTATTAAAGGAGACCATAAGGGAGATCTTAGAGGACTATATGGATATAGAGAAGGCTAAGTTGGTGCTCTCAATGGTCAAGGAAGGAAAGATATCAATAGGAACGATAGGGCCGAATAGGGTTCCCAGTCCTTTTGCTCACAACATGCTCTTGAAGGAATACGGGGATATTGTGTTAGCTGAAGATAAAAGGGATCTATTGAGAAAGCTTCACGATAAGGTCATAGACTTCCTGAGGCAGAAGGGACTTGACGTCGAGCTCAAGTACACTGAGACCGTCGACGAGACTGAAGGCCCTGACGAGGCCGTGACTTGAAATAACCCACGGAACTCTCCAAATCCTCATTCCTATGATATCTCTATTACTGGGTAGAGGTGCCCCATCATGTGTATGCACCACCGCCTCTACTGTGCCTTCCCTTACTGCATTTAATACCTCAACCGGATCCATGAGAAACTCTCCTTCGTCTCCCGAGACGTTCCTCATTTCCACGAACTTTCCATTGATTATAAGTCCACACCTTTCCATTAAACGCCCCACGTTCCCTCCAATCCAGCTATCTTCCTTAATATGTCAGTTCTGGTAACTATTCCCATGAGCTCTCCCTGTTCATCTACCACAAGTAATCTTCCCACTCCATAGGTAATCATTTTTCTAACGGCGTCCAGCACATCGTCCTCTGCCTTTATGGTTATGACTTCGGTTCTCATGAACGAGCTTATTGGTTCCTCTATCCTTTCTTCCATTACAGCTCTTATCATGTCAGCTGTGGTCACTATGCCCATTATCTTTCCTCTGTCGTCCACAACCGGAGCTCCCCTTATTTTCTCTCTGTAGAAAACAGACGCGGTTTCCTTAACGCTCATGTTGGGCTTTAGCGTTATTAGTCCCTTATTTAGCAGGTTCTTCACTTTCTCCTTGGGTATGCTTATCATCCTTATGAGGTCGGCTAGAACTTGACTCCTCTCCTCGTCCACATGTATTATTAGCCCCTCTATGACGAGCCTAGTGTAGGGAGTGGGACCTACCCTTATTACCTCTCCAACCCTCAGCTTATTCAGTTCTCCTGTGACTCCCAGGAGCACCTTGTTTGAGGAGGGATTTGTGATTTCCAGAAGTTCTATGTTGTTGACCTTTATTCCGGTCTCCGTGGAACCCTTATACACTGTAAGTTTGTCATACATTGGGGTAACGCTGGGATTCTTCACAACCTCGTAGGCCTTAAGGGTGGGCATATATCCGCCATTGGGACCAGGTTTGGACTCTATTAATCCCAGTACCTTCAAGCTTAGCACTATGTTCCTTACTGTCCCTTCGTCCTTTGATATTACATCTGCAATTTCTTTACTCTTTATTAGCTTTTTATTCCGGTTATAAAGATCTATTAAAGCAATTAGAATTTCTCTTTGAGTTAACGAAAGGTTGTGCACTGTCTCAAAATGATAATTGTAGATGGCTAAAAAGATTTGTTATCAATTTCCTCGACTTCCAGCACTCTTGATATTACCCTTTGACTTATCTTGAAAACCTCTGAGGCTATAAGGGCTACGTAACTGTTTCGAGGCGGTGGGTAGGAAATCCCAATGCTGATCGCCATGGCCTTTTTCGCCGCCTCTACGCTCAGTCTGTCCCTGAAGGCCCCTTCACTTACGTTCTCTGCCAGTTTGAATGCAGTGTAGAACCTAGAGAAGCTCTTGGCTGTATGGGTGAACTCGGGATTACCACTGGCGTCTAGGTTCCTTAATGCCTTGAGTAAGCTCCTCCTCTCCTGTGAACGGAAGCAGAACCCTAACCATGATAAGTCTTAGGGCTCTGGAGAGAGTGTCACCGTCGACACCTACCAATTCCTGTAGGGTATTGGCTGATAGTTTGGACGCAATTTCTTCGTACCTTAATTCCGGCGATAGTAACTTATCAAACATCTCCCTGGTCTCATCGTATAGGCCGAGACCATCCCTACCTATTACGTAGAAGGTGATCAGTTCCTTCTCGTATATGTTCTCCGCTTTGAACCCCCTTAATGGTCTTATTTTCTCCTCCTCATACCTTCTCCTCAATTCGTCCATCAATGTTTCTCGATCAAGGGTTTCCCAATTCCTACTGACGTCAGCCCATAACTCAGTTAGTACCCTAACCCTGTCCCTGTATATCTCCTTAACCAATGTGAATCACTTACTCTTTCTAGCAGGAGTATTTAAAAGAGTAAAAGGTACAATCTTCCTTACGTGGAAAGTTTAGAAGAAGGTCTTTACTCAAGTGTATCCTTAGTCTCCACCACGGAGCTTGAAACTCAACTTAATTCGCTGAGAGAAGAAGCCAAGGCTCTGAGGCAGGCATTGGAGACTGAAGGGCAAAGTTCAGCTCAACTTAAGGTAAGATTGGAGAGGTTAGAGTCAATAACCTCCTCCTTGGAAAGGGAACTTTCTTGGAGAAACGTTGCTAAGTCACAAGGTATTTGGAAGTCCAAGAGATGCAGTCACGCCGTCACCGGCACCTGTGACGCATGGCACATCAATGAACCAGATAAACTAGGTATACCATCGGAGGCAGTTATTGAGACCGAGGGGCGCAAGAGAGTGTCAGTGACTAAATTCCCTGAACTCTGTATTGTATGTCCTCTCTACGAACCCTTAAGGAGTTAAGTCTCCTTTCAACTTTCAACAACAACTCCTCGGCCTCTTTAACCTCCTCAGCCTCAAGGAACTCTCTCAGCGATTTGGCCACGTCGTTTAATATGATTTGTTTTATCTCCTCCCTCTCTTCGTCGTCTGCAACCTCGACTAACCTACCCAAAACCTCATCACTTGGATGAGTTATTCCCCTAAGGTACTTGCTCATTGCTGCTGGCGTAACTCCTATTTGGTGGGCTAACTCACTCTTTGTCCTTTTCCTAAGCAAAACGTCAATTAACTGTCTTCTGGCCTCCTTACTCAGGTTATGGAGAATCCTCACTTCACAGTGGTCTCAATCGGAATTTATTACGGCTTCCACTTATGTATCCCTAATGCTTGCGGTAATATTTGACCAGAGTATCACTGCCAGGGATGTGGTGGGGAAGGCTGTACTACGAGATCATTTGACAGTCCAACCCCATTTAGTTCTATTAGATGGAGTCGAGAGTGCAGTTTATCTTGGACTTCTCTGGGTCCAACCAGGAAGGATCTTGGGTACAACCGCATTAGGTAAGGTATTGTCAGTGGGCTTGGATTTATCCAGGAAAATAGAGGGACGGAAAGTCTTGGTTTTCCCTTACTCTGTCACTTATGGAGGATTGGGAACCGAGATTGATGGAGTTATGGCTGAGGAAGCGGTAGTACCCCACGACACAGTGGTGGAGGTCCCTGAGGAGGCCGATTGGAGATATCTTTTCCTTCCTCACTTAAGCATAATAGAACAATTGAAACGCTTGGCCAAGGGTCTAAGGGTTTTAGTGGTGGGAACCGGACTCCTTGGAAGCCTAGCTCTTTCCCTACTGCGCAATGACGCGGTTAGGATAGGTGCTTTATATGATCAATCAATCACCCTGGAGGGCGTAGAGAGGGTTAGGGAGATTTCTGGGGAATGGGAGTTGGTTTTCCTCTCCTCAATGAAGACATGGATCAGAGGTGAAATATCTAGGCTGTCGTCACCTCCCACAGTGGTCATACCCAGAGTATCTAGATCCTGGCCGCTGAACATCACAAAGAATGTGGTGGAGCTCTTCCCCAGGATTTCCACCAATCTCCAAGGTCTCTTGGAATCCAAGGAGGTGACAGAGGTATTAAATAAGGTAGTGGGATTCTCTGATGACATATTATCATCTATACCCACACCCAAGGCAGGGGTAGTAGTGGATTTTCAAAAAGCTCTTCCTAAACTGAAAGTGATGGAATCAGCCTGATTTCTCCTTAAGGAGGTCTCCCAGTATCTTTATTCCTTCCCTTAGCTTCTCCTCCCTTGGGAAGCTGAAGTTCAGCCTCATTGTGTTCTTTCCAGAGAAGTCGTGGTAGAAACTCGAGCCTGGGACGTAAGCTACCCCCCTCCTAAGGGCATCCTCAAGTAGTATCCCGGTGTCAAGCCTTTGATCCACCTTGGCGAAGACGAACATCCCCCCTTGGGTTTAGTCCAGGAGCTGTTCTTAGGGAAGTTCTCCTCAAGGCTCTCCAACATTACATCTCTCTTCTTCCTATAGATCTCCCTGGCTTTAGGGAGGTTGGACTGGATCACTCCCCTTCTTATTGCCTCTGCAGCAATGTATTGTGTAAAGGAAGGAGTGTGAAGATCCACGCTTTGTTTCATCATTTCCAGCTTGGAGATAATCTCCCTCTCGGCTAAGACCCATCCGAGCCTGAATCCAGGCGCCAGTATCTTGCTGAAGGTAGAGGTGTAAATCACCCTTCCCTCCTTATCTAAGGCCTTCAGTGGTGGAGGTGCCTCACCGTCGAAGACCAGGAACCCATAGGCATCGTCCTCAAGGATAAGGAAGTCGTACCTATTTGCTATCTCCAGTAATCTCTTCCTGTTCTCAAGTCCCATCGTCACTCCTCCTGGATTTTGTGCCGTTGGAATGACATAGAATAACTTTAGTTCCCCTCTGGATTCCTTGGCAACTTTCTCCAATTCGTCCAAATCCGCCCCATCATCTTTAAGTTGCACCCCATGGAAGTTAGGTCTCCTCAGTCGCATGGCGTTCAAAGCAGCCAGATAGGTGGGCATCTCCACAGCAACGTGATCTCCAGGATCTATGAACAGGTTGGCCAGCATGTAAAGCGCCTCCTGGCTTCCCACAGTAATGAAGGTGTTCTCCTCCTTCACTCCAACGATCCCCCTTAGCGAAGACAGTGAGATTATCTGTTTCTTGAATTCTGGAACACCACCTGTGGCTGTGTATTGAAGTGCCTGTGCCCAATCCTTGTCCATTACGTCCTCGGCTATCTTCTTTATGTCCTCCCTAGGGAAAGTTGCGGGATCTGGAAGTCCTCCAGCTAGACTTATGACCTCTCTACCCTCAGTGATTTTCAGAAGGTCTCGTATTTCAGAAGACCTCATTGACTTAAGCTGTTCCGAGAAGAAACGTTCCAATGCCATGAAGCCTATAACTTTCCTCACTGTTTTATAGCTTATGTCTATGAATGCAGAAATTCTGACCATCGGTAACGAACTTTTGAACGGTCATACAACAAATACCAACGCTACCCACATAGCTAGAAGGTTAACCTCAATAGGTTTCACCGTTAAACGAATAGTTACGGTAATGGATGAGATAGGAGAAATTGTTCAAGCCATAAGGGAGTCACTCGAGCGGTCTCCGGCCCTTTTGGTAACGTCTGGTGGATTGGGTCCCACCTACGATGATAAGACGGCTGAGGCCTTGGCAGTAGCCTTGGGGAGGAGACTTGTTGAGAGCGAGGAGGCTCTAAGGCAGATTCAGTCCAAGTATGGAGCTTTGGAGCTAACGCCAGTCAGGAGGAAGATGGCTACTCTCCCCGAGGGGGCCATACCCATACCTAACAATAGTGGAGTGGCGCCCGGCATTTATATTCAAGTGGGGGGAACAGATCTGCTGGCTACCCCGGGGGTGCCAAGGGAAATGGAGAGTGTGCTGGAGAATTTTCTCTTGTCCTTTCTAAGGAACAAACCAGCGTTGTTCTATGAGGAGAGGTCCTTCAAGGTCAGAGGGATCATGGAGTCCGTTCTTGCCCCACACGTCACCTCACTGGTGAAAAAGTACAATCTATACATAAAGACCCACCCCAGAGGGAGAGAGCTAAATGAGCCCTATCTTGAGGTGCAGATAGCTGGAAGTTCCAAAGATAAGGGCGAGCTATCGGCCAGGCTAGCCTCTTGTGAGGCTGAATTAAGGGACATATGTGTTCGAATGGGAGGAATTGTGGAGTAAGACGAAATTGACGACGAAATTGACATAGGACCTCCCATACCAAACCCTCTTATCATGCGGTTAATTGGCTCTTCCCAGTTTCACTCTTTTCTATTTTTAAACATTTCTTTAGGATTTACAATTCTAAAAACAAAAGGATTTTGGGTCTACCAAGGCGAAGAGATCAATCTAAGAAAAGTTAGCCCTAAGCCTTGGCTTCGTCTAAAAATCACTTCAACTATAAATCACTGTTGTGGAATTTCAAGCTTCAGTTCCTGAACCAGTTCCTTGTATCTGTTCCTAACGGTAACCTCAGTGACCCCTGCAACCTGCGCTATCTCCTTCTGAGTCTTTCTCTCGTCGTGGAGTAGAGCCGCGATGTATATGGCTGCAGCCGCCAATCCAGCTGGATCCTTTCCTGCAGTTAACCCCATATCCTTCGCCTTCTCAAGTATCTCAGCAGCATATTTCATGGAGGCCCCACTTAGGTTAAGCAAAGCTCCTATCCTAGTTATGTAATCCCTTGCGTTGCTCACCGGGACGGAAAGGGACAATTCCTTAAGTAACAGTCTATAACACCTTGCCACCTCCTTCCTGTTCGCCTTGGTATGTTGGGCTATTTCGTCCAGGCTTCTCGCTATCTTCAGTCTCCTACAGGCCACATATATTGATGCGGCCACGACACTTTCTATACTCCTCCCTCTCACCAACCCCCTCTCAACGGCTTTTCTATATATGGTGGCAGCTTCATCCTTCACTGCCTTAGGTAGACCAAGGAGGTTACCTATCCTCTCAAGCTCGTTCATGGCCTGAGCTAGATTTCTGTCGACACTACTCTGTATCCTTGCCCTTATCTGCCACTTCCTCCATCTAAGAACCTCTAGCCTCCGCTTTGGTTCCAACGACCTTCCCATTGCATCCTTATCCCTCCAGTCTATCATGGTCGAGAGGCCCCTATCATGGATGGTCTGATTTAGAGGACCTCCAACCCTGCTCCTCTTCTCCTTCTCTTCTGCTGTAAATGCCCTCCACTCTGGCCCCTGGTCTATTACTTTGTCCTCAATGACCTCACCCGTCTCCTCACAGATGTACTCTCCTCTCTCATAGTCGAACACTATCTTATCCTGAGGACATGGATGAAGCTCACCCTTCTCTTCAGTCATGGCAATCACCGCCTTGCGAAAATTTAAGAACTAGCCAACTCATTTATAAACTTTTCTTATCTCTGGTATATAAATCTTTCTCAAATCAATGCTTTGTGGTATTGTTCAATTTTCTTAGGCTTTATGTCCATTAATTTTTCTTAAATTCATAATCTAGCGTCAGATTAAAGGTAAGTTTCACGTCCTCATTGGTAAAAATTGAAGTAGCCCACAAAGCATCAATCCAACGGAGTGTGTCGACCAATTCTATCCTGTTAAGTTATAGAGAGTCATAAAGTCCTTCCTTAACGCGCTTCGTTTGTATATCAAGGCAAGTCTCTCTCAATTTCTGAAAGCGTCTAAACCTGAAGGTCTGTTCCACCTTCTCCTCCCTAATGCCTAATGTCGGTGATGGATCCCTAGGGTTGAGAACACGTTACGCCAGCTCCGTGTTTGAGGCCCTTGATGTTATTAAACAGCACTTGGTCCCCTGAGAGGCTACTCCGTCCGATTCCGTCCTGATTTCTATCACCCCTCAACCAGCCGCATTCAAACTTCACGGTCCTAAACAGTGGCTCTTAGAGCAACCTTCCAATCCGGTCAACATATTGGCTCACCTTGAAGCACGGTTACTCTGGGCAGCACCCTCCAATTGTGCCCTTAGGCAACCATTTATCTGAGGCTGTGGCTGAAAGTGTTGACATCAACTATTTATTTTTGTACAGAATTACCCGTGAGCAGGAGACCGGTCATTAGGAAAGACCTCCCCTGTCCCTCCTGGTGAGAGTGTCGGCACAGAGCTACGAAGTTTTCTTCTAGTCGGCGAGAACGGTTCACGAGGCATGAATTGCGCTACACTCTCAAGAAAAACGCCACAACCCTATGATTTATGGGTTCATGACGACAGTCTCGACAACACCTTCACGTTCACATCTATAATAATGACCTGTTATAATGTAGGGATTAAAACAAAAACGATATTTAAGTTTAATACTCTATATATATTTTGAGATCATATCAACTCCGTACTTCTGTGCTATTTTGGAAAGTCTTCTATCAAATGTAGCTATTGGATAGTTTTCAAGAATAGCGTGAGAAAGTATAACTGTATCTTTGTAGTGTGCAAGGGATAGTTTCTCCTTCTTAAGAATTTCAATAGCCTTATTTACATTATTTTCGCCATCGCAAACTATTTCGGCCTTTTGATGTCGAGCATAGACAATCATATCGTCTAATCTGTCTTCTATTTTCATTCCTTTTAGAAACCAGACTAATTCATGAATCACAATAACTGGTATCACCCATCTCTCCAAAGAGTCTAAAACCTTCTCAGCCTCCTTATGACGTTCAGAATCCTTTACGTAGTCATAAATTATAACATTGGTATCAACGACGGCTTTCATTCGCCCTCTCCGCGTTCTATCGCTTCCTCTATATCCTCAAATGTGAGCTTCCTGCCAAGGTTAATCCTAGGTCTTTCACTTCTAGCTTTCCTTATTACAATCTCCTCACCGTTTAAGTGTACTTCGAGTATGTCTCCTTCTTTTAGACTAATTTTACTCCTTATTGATGCTGGAATCGTTATCTGATAATTTCTAGTTACCTTTACCTTGTCCATGTCGGATCTAGCTGGCGATTTACTAGTATATAATTATTACTAGTAGTGGCTCTTGAATCACTAGCTGTTATACAAACCTCCCAACATTTCAGTCGATGCGTGCGGGCAGAGAGGAAGGAAACAAGAGAGGTATAGGATTGGAGGAAGTAGAACGAGAACGTAATAGTCGTCTATGAGTCCAAATTTCCATTTCATATGAGGGGTTTTATGGACTTCTCCTTCTTTTGAACTGTTATTTGACGCTGCTTGCCTCCTGATAAGTATCTTTCACCAACGTGGACAGCCTCCTAGCGTCCAGGTTCAGGTGCATGATGTAGTTGAGGACAAGCACATGTTCAACCACTGGAAACTCTGGCCCAGAAAGCTAATTTGACGTTTATGGTTTAAGGAAGAGAAAGTAAGATCCTATATAAGCTAAAAACGATAACTTCAGAATCTTAATTTTCCAATAATAGACGAACTTTATACAGTTTGTCCAACCAAAGAACTGAGTTATGGATCTTACATAGGCACTTACGCTTACTGATACTGCCGTCACCTGTTAGGATAAATTAATCTCTGCGTCTAGAACGTTATGTGACCTGCATGAGTTAATGAAGACCGTGGCGAGTTAACGGATCTCCACAAACAGGCGTCCGTCAATTTACCTATCCTCGTTTACACTCTCTGCTCGCTTGCAATTTTACAGGATTCGACGAAACATAAGAATATCATCTCCTAGTCTTCTATTAAATTTGTAGTTATAAGAATTATTGAAGGTAAATATAGTAACAGATTTCTACGAGCCGGAAAACAATGAGGACTTCAAGATGTTTGAGGAGAAACTGTTCAGTGTGTCCATGATGTCGACACTAGGTCGCGAAATTTTCTTCTACCCAATTAGAATGATCTATAAAGGATGAATAACGCAACATTCTCAAGGAGAACACCCTAACCCCATGATTTGTAACTTAATGTAAACACCATCCACACGTTGATCTAGGGTTAGGATTCCTTCTACATACTCTTGGAGAGATATTTTAATAAACATCATGGTAGCAAGTTCACAAGAAATGCCAGGGCAAATCCAGCAGCCACTCCCATTGCCATTAGATTGAGTATTGTGTTAGTCCTTTGAGCTCTCCTCACGCTACCCTTATACATCTCCATGGTAACGTATATAATGCTTCCCAAGGCCACGGCATTGAAGAGGACCACCATGGCAGTTGATGCGAGGGTATATGATAGGATTGCTCCCAAAAGGGTAGGAGCTCCACCTATCAAATATAGTGCTCCTATGGTCCTAACTGAAGGTCTGCTTCGTAGGGCTAGGAAAGGCGCGGATATTGGGAACCCTTCAGTAACGTTCTGAATTGTAGAACCCACTACAAGAGGAACAACCACTAGAGGACAGGTCCTAGACTTAAAGGAACCTCCCAAAGCCAACCCCTCGGTGAGGTTCTGCAACCCTATTCCCACTGCTATTAGTGAGGCAACCTCGACCGCAGAGGGCTGCTGCTCTCCCCCAATAGGCCGCGGCCTTGAGGTGGACAGAAAGTGGAACCCTAAATACGATACGATTATTCCGACCAGGAGGATACCCTGCAGCTCCACATTTCCCTCCCCTATTACGGAGTACGTTCCGGTGAAGATGTCCATAAGCAGGTATATCAAAACGCCGATGGCAACTCCGTTTAATACCTCTGCTTTCCTTTGGTCGATTCCCTTCATAAATGGAATGGGTAGGGTCAAAAATATCGAGAATCCCACCACTGCCGCCAGCAGCATTACTTCAACCATGTTTCCTAGAACCGTGGTATGGTACTACCTCCCATACCTTATAAAGCTTTACGACTAATCGTAAAACACTTTTAACTCAGCATAGGGTTAAGGGGCGGAAGTCTCCTTAAGTGAGGGATGGATAATCCTCTCATGAGTTTTTAGCCAAATATGAAAAATCGAGACAGACCTAAGCTGTAAGAGCTGGGTCGTACCCATGGGACAGGAGTTCAAGCCTATGGACGCGAAACCCTCCGTAACTCCTCTTCACAGGACATGAGAGAACGGTTCCGTGGAATTTCCTCTACGGGTGAAGGATTGAGGTTTGTGGAAGAAGCAGGAAATCCCCACGTGACATGATGTCCT
>Ga0074076_100066_pt1 | contig 19946 bp, 27 predicted proteins | sample YNPg_D_FD_63713 | JGI IMG/M metagenome (GOLD analysis project Ga0074076, IMG submission 63713) | Hot spring microbial communities from Beowulf Spring, Yellowstone National Park, Wyoming, USA - YNP_Beowulf Spring_D v2 (version 2) | ecosystem: Environmental > Aquatic > Thermal springs > Hot...
CCTCTACAGGAACTTAGCTTCCGACTTATTGAAGCAACTTCACGATCAAGGAGTCTCCATCATCTACCTGGGCTACCCGTACAACATCGCTCAAGATAAGGGCAACAAGTTCACCGTGAATTTATGGTCGTACCATAAGTTAATGAACATCATCGAGTTGAAGGCTCAAGAGTACGGTATGAAAGTGTACGAAGTCGTTGAGTATAACACGTCGAGATACTGTGCCTTTCACGATGTTCAAGCCAGTAGGAATCCGAGAGGAGTAGTCAGTTGTCCTAAGGGGCATAAACTCCATTCAGATCTTAACGGTGCATTGAACATCCTGAAGAAAGCTGTTGGTATCGTAATTTCAACAGTGAAAAAGCCGTCATCATTCCTAGTACTGCATAACGGAGTAGCACCCGTAAAGGGGTGTAACACCTGAGACCTCGGGGAACCCTCGCCCTTTAGGGCGGGGAGGAGGTCAGATGTGCAGATTAACATTTTTCAATACTCGACTCCAGAGATCGAGGAGTCTGTGGGTTCTGTATATATTGTATCACATATTTTTATGCATTCATCAACAGTTGAATCTACGCCATTTATATGAAGGCGTCGAGCAATATTATTTATGAAGTTACCCGCTTGGCTCGAGGACTCCAGCGCGTTCAGACTCGTATCATCGCTCTTCCAGCTTGACAAGGATTGGACGGCTAGGATCGTCACTGCCATGTTGGTAATGGGGTGGCATGGGGATTCCTGGGCACGGTGGACTCCCTAATGATAAGGATTCAGGAGACTCTCTGGGGTTTTCGGCCCTACTACAGTTCACCCCGCCGAGTACTATGGGCGATAACCCTTCATGCCTCCAGAGATCTGTTCGGCTTCGCCCAACAGATAATCTACGCCATAATAATCTTCTTTACCATAAGGCTGCTAAATCTTCAACCCAGGGCAAAGTGGCTTCTGGTGTCCTCCTTTGTGGCCCTGAATGTGGCAATGATGTTCATAGAGGGGCCAATTATTATAACTCCTATATTCAACGATAATTACTTCGCGGCTGGGTCATGGTACTATCTCTCCCCCCTTGGTATACCTGGCTATAGCTCCTACGTTCTATCTCCCTTCTTCTTCTTTGGCTGGATCCTCATAGACTTCTTCACCTATGGTGCGGGAATATGGATAGTCTACCACTACTACATCGCAACTAGACAGATGAAGCAGAGACTCCCCGTCCCAGTGGTGTTCTTCCTGACCATAATATTACTCTTCATGCTTGGTTACTCCGGGGTCACGGCCGCGGATGTGTGGGACGTCCTGGCGTTCTACCATGTGACCGGTTTGGTCCCCATAGATAACCAGATCCTCTTCTGGATATTTGGTCACTCCGTAGTGTACATGCTTTGGTTGCCCGCAGTGGCTGCGCTCTATTTACTGGTCCCCATCCTGGCCAGGAGGCCCTTATATAGCGAGCGAATGGGTAGGCTATCCGCCCTTCTATATCTGATCTTCTCAAATAACGTCCCCATTCATCACCTTTACATGGTCAACATACCGGTTTCCTTAAAGATACTTCAGGAAGTTTTCACCTACGCCGTTGTAATACCCTCCATGATGACCTTCTTCAATCTATGGGCAACAGCGAAGGGCGCTAAATTCAGTTGGAACGTCATCTCTGCTTTCACTATTACGTCATTCGCTGGAGCAATAGGGGCAGGGGTTACAGGTATAGCCAACGGCACCATAGCCTTTGATGCCGTAATACATAATACAATGTGGGTTGTGGGACATTTCCACGCCATGATATTGTTGAGCATAGTCCCTGGGGCCATGGCCGTGTTCTACTACATGATGCCCATGCTCACTGGGAGGGAGTGGTACTCCAGGTCAATGGCCTGGGGCCACTTCTGGGGATATGTGGTAGGTGCAGCAATGGTGTCGGTGGGGATGGATCAGTTGGGACTCTATGGCATAGTGAGAAGGGCCGAGATATATCCCAGGTTCCCCGCGGTTGTGGACGGTGAGGCCGTTATTACAGCAGGTGCGGTGATCGCCTCCGTTGCCACCCTACTCTGGGGACTCAATGTAATCCTGACCGTCCTCAGGGGCAGGATTACACAGGTCGAGGACTTGAATTTGGAGGAGGTGGTGCATAGGGAGGAGGCAGAACTCTCAGCTCCAACGGTGTTTGCCAGTCTCTCCTCCCCGGTCAGGTCCTTGGTTTCAACTGGTAGAAGGGCGTTGAGCAGGGGATATTCAATAGGCCTGGTGGGTGCTGCACTCATAGTGGTTAGTTCCTTCGTCATGGCCCTTTCACATAGCACGTATGACGCGTATACCTGGGGTTGGCTGATTCTACTTACGGTCGGAATATTCCTGGTTGCAATTCCAGTCCTGAGGGACTCAAGGGGGTTATGACGATGGAGAAAGGTACTAAGTGGGAATTGGGCTTCGCCTTGGCCGTAATAGTGTTGCTAGGTGTTGTAGCAGTACTAACAATACCCACGGACTATGAGGTTGGCGGAGTACCTAGCTCGACCTCCCTGGCATCGCAGGATCCAGGGGATGTGGTACAGGTTCATGTGGAGCAACTGCAGTACGTCTTCAATATCTCAGAGAGCGGTAGTGTAGAAGGACACTTCTATAACTTGATCGTTGCCCACCCCGGCCAGGTGTTGAACCTAACCATGACTGCCCCAAAGGGTGCTACAACCGGAAACTTCTACTTCCCTGACTACGGAGACCAGGTTGTGGACGATCAGATTGTACCGCTAATGACAGCTTACGACGCACTTAAAGTTCCAATCATACCTGGGGCTTACGCCTTCCTTGATGGGGAGTACGACGGTCCCTGGTACACCTATCAGGTAGGATTGATATTGGATATCCCCTCCTCGGGGCTATTCAAACAGGAACAGCTCTCCCAATACTACTCTCAGACGACTCAAGCCAGATCCCAGGGACTAATTGGTGACACATATAATCCTCCCATATCCTTCTATAACGGCAGTGCGACTAACGTCATCCTCTCTGCCGATCCCTACGGAGTGTTCAACTCATCTATTCCAGGTCCCACCATAGTGGTTAGGAATGGTTCGCAACTCACAGTTGAAATGTACCTGTCAACTCCTAGTCCAGTGCATAGCTATCTGCTAACCTACGTGAACGGATATCCAGAGAACGTCACCAACGCATCCATTGGGCTGTACGGAGTTCTCCATAACGGGACTCTGGTCCCCTTGGAACAATCCGTTATACGCTACGACCAACCTGTTCAGTTCAAGATCCCTGTCAACGGTGAATTCCCTGCCTATCTTTACGGTATAATCAATCCCGTCTACAACAACTATGACCCCTACAACGAGTCAAGCACCTTAGTGGGTGAGAACTTCGGTCTCATAATGGGAGCTTGGGGCGTCATATTGGTGGAGGGATGAGAATGAAGGAGTATAGCTTCTTCAAAGCGTTGGGTGTGGGCTACATATTGGCCATAGCTCTGCTCCTGTGGGAGATACTTGATGTGACCCTCCATAGGGCGGCTACCTCAATGGTTCTACCCTTCACTGTGGCAGCCCTCATAGGTTTCGTAGTCTATTTCCTCTTTGTTTATCTAGCCCCAGAGAAAAGATAATATTTTTAAATTATTTATTTAGATCGAGCGTAGTATTATTAAGTCTAATTGGTACTATTCTCGATTGGCATGAGCAGGGAAATTTCAGGTCCTCGCCCTTAAGGACTGAAGAACCAGGAGAGACGGTCCTGTTCGATTCCCTTAACCTTCGCTACGAAAGTGATTAATACTCAAACATTTTATCTTGCTGGGGTATCTAGCTCCCTGACAGCCTCGAAGCTGGGCGGAGTGAGGGGAGCTTCCTGCCATGGACTGGGCGTACTTGGTTCAGCTGTTGGGTACAACAGTAATGTTAACTCACGTTGCCATCTCGGACTTAAGGAAAAGGGAGGTGAACGACCTGGTTTGGTTGATTTACTCGCCTCTCCTAATATTGGTTTACTTTGAAAGGGGGTCCTTTTCACCCCTCATATATGCCTACACCATCGCCGCCACCTCCCTCACCACCTTTGCCATGTATAAATTCGGCCTCATGGGAGGAGCTGACGTAATAGGAGCAGCCATGGTGTCTGCCCTAAATCCCTCCGTGTCTCCCTTGTTTTTCCCCCTCCTGTCGAGGGCGGGAATGGACGGATTGGTGGTCTTACTCTACACTTCTTTAATGATAGCTCTTACGGGACTCTGGAACTTGTTTAGGAACCTCAGGTACACCTCTGGGTTACCTTTCATGAAGAGGCTATCTCTCGCCTTCTCAGGGAGAAGGGTTACGGTCTCACAGTTCATAAACTCAAAGTTCCTCTTTCCCCTTACCGAAGATCCCGTATCTCAAGAGTTAAGAACCACATTCTCCATTGAAGAGGATGACTCTCAGTGGAGGGAGAAGTTCAGAAGAATGTTAGCTGAGGGAAAGGTCAGGGAGGATACGATGATATGGGTGACGTGGGGAGTGCCTGTCCTCACCTTCATGCTCTTCGCCTACCTTCTATCTCTGCTGATAGGATTGCCCGTTTAGCCCTCTTCGTCGTTCTCCGACTTCATCTTGTACATCTTGTAGCTTTCGTCCTCTAGCCTCTCGTAGAGCCTCACGTGTTTTCTGTAGGATTCCAGTATCCTTTGGGCTAGATCCAACGCCTCCTCGTCTGACAGCCTAATCACCTTGTCCCCAGTCTCATCACCTATCCTCAGGAAGAAATAGCCATCCACGGGGTTCTCGTTTTTCATTGTTGGTGGCTCCTCCGAGACCCTCAACCAAACGCTCTTTCCGTCCTTCTTGGTGTGTATCTTTCTTATTATTACGCCCATCATGGTTAGGGTGAGCGCAAGGTTAAAAAGGGGCAGGATGAAGAGTTATGGGAAAAGTGTAATAGTTTTTCTAACTAAAGTATATAGTCGACCAGTCGTAATAGTGTAAATGGCAGGATATAAAGCCAATCTAAAGGACGTCTGCGGCTGCTGAATGGAGGTTTCGGGAAAGACAACCCAAGAAGTTGTGGACAAAGTTAAGAAACATGCGGCAGACGCCCATCACATGAAAGAAGTACCAAAGGAAATAGGTGACAAATTGCAGAAAGCGATAAAACCAGCCTAAGTCTTTTTTCGTTATTTTTTCCTCCTTAAAATCTCACTTCTTAAATCATGTGCAGTCACATGTGCGGCATAGATCTGGCTGTGGTCAGACCCACTTCGGTCGGGGTTATTGATGGTGACCTAATACACATCTTTGACGTTTGGACCGATGAGGAGATAGTAGAGCTTTGCGGTTCAGGCGGGGCAATAGATTCTCCACTCTCTCACAGCAAGGGTTTCAGGGAGGTAGATAGGAAGTTAATTAGGGCCGGGTACAGGGTGCTTCCTCCATCTTGGATGAAGTCCTTGGTTGAAAGGGCAATTAGGCTCTCCTTGAAGATCCCCCTCGTTGAGACTCATCCCACCAGCTCTGAGAAGAACCTGGGCCTCTCAGTTAAAGGAAATAAGGATCACCTGGACGCAGCCATATGCGCCCTCACTTACAAGTTTTACCTTGAGGGTAAGACCCAACATTTTAATGCTGCCGATGGTGAAGTACACCTAATACCTAAAGGAATTAAGCTTGAATTAAACGAAATAGAAAACAATTTATTTGAATTTAGGGTCTAAGAAATTTAGTTTGCCACTGTTATAACCTTAGGGCCCTCTTCCAGGGACGTCTTGACCTGGTCCGATATGGACTGCAGGTCCCGAGCGAACTTGGCCAAGAACTTCTTCCTGTTCTCCCTTGTAGATGTAAGATTGGTCTGCCCTTTCCGCCGTTCCTCATTGCCCTATCCCTGGATATGAGGCCCCTGTCAAGGATATTGTTTAGACCCTTGCTTACGGAAGCCTTGGTCACCTTTAACCTTTCCGCTAGGTACTCGGTCGTGACCTCACGCTGCTCAAGGATTACCTTAAGCAGCTCTACGTCGCTGGCTGAGAGGCCATATAGAAAACCTGCCAGCCTATAGACGTCCACTTCTCTTCCGTCTTCAAGTCTTACTTTATCCATCTAATTCACCTATATCCATCTTCCTTTTTTAGTTAAAAAACCCTTCGTCTACAGAAACACGAATGTATGTACATTTGCACACAGGTATTTACAGAAGGAGGACATGTTTAATAGATTACACTTAGATTAAAACATTTACTCTTGACGTGATAATGGCCTTGACTGAGCCTGAAGGTGTGAAGGTTTTGTTATAAGAAGTATTTAATTGATATGCCTGTAAATAGATTCTATGTTATATTCCCTGAGGAAGTTAGAGCGTCTCTCCAGGGAGGCGGAGGCCAGGCCGGCCCAATTTTGGGGTAGGATGTCGTCCTTCCTCACCTGGTTCAAGGAGCCGGAGGCCGTGTTACAGGGCAATCCCCCGAAGGCCTCTTGGTTCGTGGGAGGGAGGCTGAACGTAAGTTATAATGCCTTGGACAGGCACCTCCCTCAGCTCTCCAACAGGGGTAGCCTTTCTATTGGGGAGAATGAGCTTGGGCAATCTAGGACGATCAGCTACGCTGAACTCCATGGGGAAGTCAATAGGGCTGCCGCAGTGCTTCGGGACATGGGGGTGAGAAAGGGAGACGTTGTGTCAATGATGATGCCTAGCTGCCCTGAGGCGGTGATCTTCGGCCTTGCTGTACATAGGTTGGGTGGAACACTAGTGATCCATTATGCCGGCCTGGAGGAGGGAACCTTGGCGTACAGGCTTAGGGACTGCGGCTCCAAACTTTTCGTTGTGGCCGCGAAGGGAGTTAGAAATAACGGAGAGGTTAGAATGAAGGACCTGGTGGACAAGTCCTTGGCCAAGGACACTCCCGTGGAGAAAGTTCTGGTGGTATCCAGGGGAGAGTCGGACTTTCAGTTAAGACAGGGAAGGGACGTAGTTTACGAGGACGTCAAACCCAGGGGGAAGGTGGAAGTTCCCCCAGAACCCATGGATGCCCAGTCCCCGCTCACAATATACTACACTTCAGGCACAACAGGTAGACCCAAGGGGCTTTGGCACACTCACGGTGGGTACGTTGTGGGGTTGAACTGGGCCTTCAGGGCCCTCATGGACCCGAAACCGGAGGAACCATGGTGGACCGTTTCGGAACTGGGTTGGCCGGTTTGGCCAATGGCTAACCTATACGTAATCCCGGTGATAGGATTGACGGGAGTCCTCTTCGAGGGAACCGTTGGACACAGGAAGGACGCCTTCGCCCACGTTGTGTCCAGGTTCGGGGTGAAGTTGGTATGGTCGTCCACCACGTCACTCTACACCATGAAGACGTTGGGCGAGGAATCCGTGGCGGGGACTAATCTTAGGATGATACTGAATACGGGAGAGACCTTGAACCCTGGCGCCTGGAAGTGGCTGACCGAATCGCTTCCAGAAACCGTGATCGGGGAGGCATATTGGATGACCGAGCACCTCCTTCCCATTGCCGGTACTGCGTATGGTTTGGGTGAAGTTCCGTTCAAGCCAGGTTCGGCCGGCTTGAGGTTTCCAGGCTCATCGTTCACGGTGGTGGATGACGACGGTAAGGAACTTCCACCCAACAGGAAGGGCTACATTGTATTACGATCCGTGAATCCCTCAATGGCCAGGATGTGGAACGACCCTGAGGACGAGAGGTTGGTGAAGACCTATTGGTCTAAGTTCCCTGGAGTGTTCAATACCGGTGATTACGGATATTACGACGAGGAGGGATACCTCTTCGTGTTGGGTAGGGCTGATGACGTAATAACCAGCACCGGAGAAAGGGTGGGCACCATGGAACTGGAGGGATTGGTGGCGTCCCTACCACAGGTGGCCGAGGTGGCTGCTGTGGGAGGGAGGGACGGTGTCCATCTCTTCGTGGTGGCACGACCTGAACTAAAGAATTCAGCCGCTGAGCAGATAAGGGAACACTGCAGGAACTCAGGGTTTCTGGTGACGAAAGTTCACTTCGTCTCTAGGTTACCGAAGACTAAGAGCGGTAAGATAATGAGGAGGCTCATGAGGAGCCTACTTAACGGTGAGGACCCAGGGGACGTCTCCACACTCGACGATCCAAGAAGCCTGGAAGAAATAAAATCTTCTTTAAATCAGTAACATATCTTTTTTCCTCGGTATTACAGAGTAGCAGAAACGCTTAAAGGGAAAGAGTTGTACATATATGTGCATAATGATAGTTAAAATAACAGTTAAGGCTCCTGTCATGAGAGATGGCACCAGGGTCTTCTGGGTAGAGACGGATAACATAGATAAGGTGAGGGAGGAGATAAAGGGGCTACCGGTGGAGTCAGTGGAAATTGTGGGATAGCACTTTAATTTTCAAGATCTTAGAAATGTCATGGAAGTTGTAGTTCTGGGTTGTAGGAAGTTCGGCAGAGTGCACCTTAGAGCACTCTCCGCCCTGAAGGTTCAATTCAGTGTAATGGAGAGGGATCCCAGGGTGAGGGAGGAGTGCTCCTCCCTTTTCCACCCCATCAAGACCTTCTCTAGTATAGAAGAAGCATTAAGTTCTTTGACGCTGACGTGGTGGACGTGGTGCTCCCTCACAATCTCCACAGGGAGGTGACCGTAGCCGCCCTGAAGAAAGGCAAGCATGTGTTGGTGGAGAAGCCCATAGCCACCACCCTGGAGGAGGGAGAGGAGATGATAAGGACGGCAAAGGAGAGTAAGATGAAGCTAATGGTGGGCGAGCAATACTTCTTCGATCCCACAATTAGGGCCGTAACCTCCATGATAAGTCAAGGAAAGCTGGGTAAGGTTCACTCTATAATCGTAAGAGACCAGAGATATTACGATCACGTGGGATGGAGAACGGAGCCCTCCATCATGGGAGGAGGCGCATTAATTGATGGGGGCATCCATTACGTGGACACAATGCTTAACTTGGGGGGAGATTACGACCAGGTCACGGCCTCCGTGTCTCACGTTGGGTCAACCCTGAAGGGTGAGGACAACACCATGGCCTTATTTAGGTTCAAGTCCGGAGCCACTGGTTTTCTCTTTTACTCCTGGGCGTATAGGGGAAACCCGTCTGTACCAGGCTTCGAGGTGGTTGGCTCGGAGGGCACCGTATATGAGGACGTCACCACGAGGTCACAGGCGGACTTCGTTGATCCCAGCAGGACGACAGCCTACGGCCTCCCTGTCCTCAACGGAAGGCGAATGGAGGTGGAGAGGTATGACGTCTTCCAGGAGGAGATAGGATCCTTCCTTAGGGCAATTGAAAGGGACGAACCGGTGCCCTTTCCACCTGAATTGGCCCTGAGGGACTTGAGGGCAGTCCTTCAAATATATGGCAGGATATGACTTGATTGATCTTCTGGATATTCGATGGGTACCTCGTGCCGGCGTCTCGAGTGTGCCGATAGTGTGGTCCCTTATCATTATAAATCATCTCTCCCTTCGGAACCATGCGACCGACATTTAATGAGGATTATGGCGAGTTAACAGATCTCGGATAGGCTGTTAATTTACATAATCAGTGCCGACACTATCGACACACTCTGGTGTCTCATTGGAAAGTTTTAAAGCTTGAATATATCCCAATGCTTCGTGGATAGGTATAGAGGCGGGGTTTTACTTCTTGCTCTCTTCGTGATCTTCACAGTAATTGTTAAGGTTCTCTCGGAGCCCAAGGTTCCAGGTAACGTGTTTCTCTTTCATTTAATAAACGACGCTCAAGTGGCTCCACTTAACCCAGTCATGGTTTTCCTGTCAGAGTATGGGAGGGAATACGTCTGGATACCTGTGGTGGGACTACTCTTCTTCTTGAGGAGGAGAGCGGCAATTCTCATGGCCTCCGCGTTCGTGGTAGATATAGTTCTAGGTGAAGCCTTGAAGTATGCAGTGGCCCAAATGAGGCCATTCCTATTCGTTCCAGCTCACCTACTTATACCTCCCCCCACCGACTTCAGCTATCCCTCAGGCCACGCCCTGATAGTCAACCGGTGCGATAATGTCATACTACACCCTTCCCAGATGGGCTTGGATCCCCTTAATGTTGGAGGCCGTGGCGGTAAGCTACTCCAGGGTCTACGTTGGCGTTCATTGGCCGGCAGACATATTGGGAGGATGGTTGCTGGGCGTAGCTGTAGCCCAACTGACCTTCCTGGCGGAGAGGTTGAGCTGGTATAGGTCCTTGGAGAGGGTGTTGAGAGTTAAGGGCGTTCAGTAGAGGTGACATCCCACCCTTCTCCCACCAACTGACTTGATAGGTGGAACTTCCACGCATTTGGAGAAGGCTGAAGGACATCTGGGACTGAAGGGGCATCCTATTCCCGAAGGTGGGGAGAGAGGATTGGTGGAGGGAGATATGAGTTCCCTGGTGAACGGATGTAAGGGCCTTTCAAGGACTTCTCCTGTGGCACCTTCCTCCATCACCCTTCCGGCATAAAGCACCAAGGTTCTGTCAGTCAATGAGGAGGCCAGGTAGAGGTCGTGGGTTAATGAAGAGGATGGAGGTTCCCATCTCAGCCATCTTACGTATTAGGTCCATTATCTGGGCTCTGAGTTATGAGGTCCAGGTTGGACGTAGGTTCGTCGGCCACGAGTAGAAGCGGTCTTAACGCATAGGCCATGGCCAGGGCCGCCCGCTGTCTCTCCCCTCCTGAGAGCTGATGGGGGTACCTCTTACTCACAGACTCAGGGTCCCTGAAGCCGAACTCATGAAGGATCTCAAGCACTTCGCCGTGGTGTTGACCCTTCCTCGGCCTCACTATTTCCTCCCTCACATTTATAACCTCCTCAATTTGCTCTCCAACCCTCATCAGTGGATCCATGGAGGACCTGACGTCCTGAAAGATGGCCGTCATCCCCACACCCCACAGGGTCCTCAAGTCCTTCACTCCACCCCTCACCTCCATTCCATTGAAAGTTATGGTACCTTTAACGTAGGCATTCTTTGGTAGGAGACCCAGGACGGCCCTGGCCAAGGTGGACTTCCCTGACCCAGACTCACCCACCACTGCCAAGGAACCGTGAGGTCGTACTTCAAAGTCCACCCCTCGAAGTGCCGTCCTTGAACCGTAGGTCACCTCAAGTCCCCTAACTTGAAGTAGGGGATCAATGGAAGGACCCATAATGAAGTATGCTGCATCTCAGCAATGAGCCTTACGCTCATGAAAGGGATTACTTAAACTAAAAAAATTAAAGAATGACAGTGAAGTTGTTCGTGAGCAACTTTAACTCCTCCACTCCAGCGTATACCGTTGGAACTCCATTCACGAGCACGTCGTGTACGTTGTAGGCGCTCTCCCCCGTGTCAGAACCGAAGGTGTAGAGTGAAGGGATGGGTTGAAGCGTATTTCCTTCATACAATCCCAAGGTGGCGTTAAGGTTGACGAACTGAGTGGGGGCACCGTTTCCTCCGCCTCCCCACACCAACTCCGCGTCATAATATAATCCGTCAGGCGTGTAGGTGTAACCGTCGATCGCTATGGCCGCGCTCACTATTCCTCCCTGTTTTATGGACACCTTGTCGTAATATTGAGTGTTACCTCCAAAGGAGTACCCAAACCATACGTAGAGGTAGTTACTGTTGTAAGAAACGTTAACAACGTACAGGTAAACCAGTGGGAAAGAGTATGTGTAACTTGGGCCCACGTCATAATAGAACGTATTACCCCCACCGGCGGATGCGACCTTACCGTTACCTGACACTGAAGACGATGAGAGCACTGATGGATTCCCCGTGAGGTTCCATATGTTATCTATGAACGTTAATTGATGGTTTGATGTCTGATAACTACCAACGTCCTGAAGCCAGTAGGCGAAAGTGCCGTAGGTTGTGTTCACCTGAAGAACCACGTTCATCACTACAGTTGGAGGGTTTCACAGGAGCTCAGGTTGAGGCTGATGGGTAGGAAGGCCCCGGTTTGGTTAACTTTTGAGAGGGAGGTCGAGGTAGAGTCAAGAGATGGTAACTACTTATCTATTGACGTTAATGAGAATGCTACTGTCGCGGTTTTTGAGGAATTTAAGTTTAGGGAGTTGAGGCGTTATGAGACTGGGTTAGGTAAACTGGTTATTAACTATTCCCTGAGGAGGGAGGAGATCATCAAGGGATATTCAACTAAAGACTAAAATCGTCTAAATCCAAATTTCCCTGTGAGCCCCAAGGTACTTATAACCAGGAAGTTCTTTCCCGACAAGTTCAGCTCCCTGGATTGGGAGGTGGAGTTCTGGGAGGGGAAGGGCCCCATACCTAGGGAAAGGTTGCTAAGGCGGGACTATGAGGCCTTGGAGACCATGCTATACGATAAGGTAGACTGCGAGGTGCTTTCGTCGCCTAGGTTGAGGATAGTTGCACAATATACAGTGGGTTACGATAACGTTGACCTTCAGTGTGCCACATCAAGGGGAGTGTACGTCACCAACACCCCCGACGTGTTGACCGAGGCAACGGCGGAGTTGACCTGGGCCCTAATAATGTCGGTGACCAGGCGTGTGGTTGAAGGGGATCACTTCGTGAGATCGGGAGGGTGGGAGAGACATGATGTTCCGTGGGATCCCACTCTCCTGCTTGGAATGGAGTTGAGGGGCAAAAAGTTAGGGGTGGTGGGTTTCGGGAGAATAGGAAGAAGGGTTGGGGAAATAGGGAGAGGTATGGGAATGACGGTGGTGTATTGGTCCAGAAGCCCTAAGAAGGTTAGCTGGGCCACGTGGAGTTCTTTGGAGGACTTGTTCTCCACCTCAGACGTGATCAGCGTAAACGTCCCGCTCACACCTGAGACTCGGCATTTGGTGGGGGAGGGCTTGCTAAGGAGGATGAAACCCACCTCTGTATTGGTCAATACGTCGAGAGGACTGGTTGTGGATACTGAGGCTTTAGTGAATACGTTAAAGAGAGGTGGAATAGCCGGAGCTGGGCTTGACGTTTTTGAGGAGAACCACTTCCCAAGTCTAGTCCCCTCACCTCTCTCAGTAACGTTGTGCTCCTTCCTCACCTGGGAAGCGCCACAGTGGAGGCCAGGAGGGCCATGGCCAGCGTAGTGGTTCAGAACCTAAATGCGTTCCTGAAGGGTGAGACACCTCCCAACCTGGTGAACAAGGAGGTGGTTAACGTGAGACGGCCGGGATTCAGGGTGGATTAAGTGGCCTAGATGTCACCCGTGGTGTATTATCTTCTAATTCCGCTAAGGGCACCCCTCCTAAGGGATCATACTGTTCACCCCCTTGGTGCCGGTCAAGGGAAATACTACCCTCCCATTTATTTTCCGATCACTCCAAGACCTGGCGAGCAGTGGCTATCATCAGTTAGTAGATCACGAAAGACTCTGGGCAATGCTATATAAATGTAATTCATATAAAGGGTATTTAAAAATTAAAATCAACAAATAGTTATAGAGATGCGAGTCTTTCATATGGCCTTCTCGTCCTTCTCTCCTGTCCTTATTCTTATGGCAGTTTCCACTGGGATGACGAATATCTTTCCGTCCCCTATTTCCCCAGTCCTGGCCACCGAGATAATTGCCTTCACCACGTCCTCAACCATTTCGTCCGGTACAATGACTTCCACTTTGACCTTAGGAAGGAAGTCCACCACCTCTTCCTCTGCCCTGTATATGTACCTCCCCTTCTGGCTACCGAATCCCTTGACCTCGGTCACCGTCATCCCCCTGACTCCCACCCTCACCAGGGAGTTCTTGACCCAGTCTAACCTGGATTGCCTTATTATTGCCTCCACTTTTTTCATTGGGACACCTCAGGCGTACGCTATTTCACCGTGCATTTGTGTATCTCCCCTCTCAAGCACCTCGGGTTTCTCCCTCAACGGTATGAACGAACCTATGAGCTTGAGGAGGCCGTAGGTCACACCGAAGTCGTATGCCACCACCACGACAGCCGCCACCGCCTGAATCATCAGTTGGTATGGATTACCGTATATGGCACCCCTTAACCCAGGATCTACGAATTGGGCTACGTTTGGATCGGCGAAGAGTCCAGTCAGTAGTCCTCCCACTATTCCGGCAATTCCGTGACTTGAAAACACTCCCAGCGGTGTCGACTACGTGTAGTTTCGGCTCCAACTTATTCAGGGCCAGCCAGGGTATGGAACCCGCAGCTATTCCCATGATGATGCTCTCCCATCCGTTCACGTATCCGGCGGCGGGAGTTATGACCACCAGGCCAGTTATGGCGCCCGTGGTTATTCCCACCAACGACGGCTTTCCGAAGAACTTCATGTCCATTCCCATCCAAGTTATGGCGCTCACCGCTGTGGCCAAGTTGGTGTTCAGAACTGCAATTGCCGCGTCCACAGTGCTTCCGTATGGGTCGCCACCATTGAAGCCGTTCCAACCCAGCCATATTAAGCCCGCCCCCGCCAAGACCAGCATGAGGTTGTTTGCCTCCAACTTCCTATCTGTGGCCAACCTTGGTCCAACGGCCATTGCGGCCGCCAACGCACCTATACCTGCGTCCACGTGTATCACATACCCTCCTGAGAAGTCGACTGCCCCCAGCTGGTTCAACCACCTCCTGCGAACAACCAGTAAGCCACTGGGCTGTACACAAGCAATGACCAGAGAGGGACGAATGGTATCCACGCCTTGAAGTTCATCCTCTCCATCACCCCTCCCACCAACAGTACTGGGGTTATCGCGGCGAAGACGAATTGAAAGAAGATCAGCGTAGCATTTGGTATGTTTAAGGCAGTGGACGACGGGCCATAGGTTCCCTGAGACCCCATGAAGAGCCCCCCGAAGGCCGGTGATGGAGTCCCAACGATTCCCAGTCCTCCCAACTTTATTGAGGCTGGACCAAAGCCCAAGTTGTAACCCAACAGAACCCAAATTATGAGCACCGATGCGAATGCGTAGAACACCATCATTGCACTGTTTATGGCATACCTCTTCTTGGACAATCCCGCGTAATACAGGGCGACCCCAGGAACGCTCTGAAGCCCCACAAAGGTGGCCGCAGTGAGCATCCACGAATTACTTCCAGTGTCCAGCCAGGGAGGTACGGCCGCGCTGGGAAAGCTACTCAACGATTGGCTCTGCCCGTGAACCATCAGGGCAGAGGCCAGCATAAGGAAACCTAATATTGTTAATGGTATCCTCCACATTTACCACGCCCACATCTCTATAGATATATATTCCTTTCTGTTTTGAGCTGTAAAAAGTTGTGGTGATATTGAACGTCTAATTGAAAAGTTTCTCTCCATTTGACGTGGATATGAGGAATAAATATATATTTACCTGTCTTCAGTTGAATACTTCCTTTCCTTCCTCAAATTTAACGTTATATCTGGCCTGGAAACGCTGTGATAAATCTGTAGTTATAAAAATTGATCAGCGTCTGTGGTTAGGTCTTATGTTTATAATTGTCCCGCGTGAGCTATTATCATGCCTGAGATCATTGTGCCCACCGTAACCCCCTTCACAAAGGAGGGAAAGGTGGACGTGGAAAAGCTGAAGTCTCACGTCTCAAACCTCGTTAAAAAGGGTGTTGACGCCATATTCGTAAATGGTTCCACGGGCATGGGTCCAGCTCTCTCCCCGGAGGAGAAGCTTGTTAACCTGAAGGCTGTGTACGACGTAACTAACAGGGTCATATTTCAAGTGGGAGGGTTGAACCTAAACGATGTGGTGAGACTTGTAAGGGAGAGCAAGGAGTTCGACATTGTTGGGGTTGCCTCCTATCCCCCTTACTATTTCCCCCGCATGAGGGAGGACTGGGTGCTACGTTACTTCAGGGACCTATGTTCTGCTTCTCCTCATCCAGTCTACCTTTACAACTACCCAGCTGCCACGGGCTTCGACGTTTCTCCGGCGTTGGCAAAGGAAATAGGATGCCTCAGGGGTGTGAAGGACACGACCCAGGACCTCTCCCATCCAATGGCCTTAAAGAGGATACTCCCCCAGTTGAAGGTCTACACTGGGGCTGACACCTTGGTGTTACCCTCCATGGCGTCAGGACTTGACGGAGTGGTGTCCGCATTAGGGAACTATGCTCCAGAGCTTTTGTTGAAGGTGAGGACGCTGATTGAGCAGGGCAAGTTAACTGAGGCCTCCCAGGTGCAGCAGGTGAGAGCTGAGCTGATAGAGCTCTCTAGAAAATACGGTTCACTTGCGGCAAACTACGTCCTGGTGAAGGAGATTCAGGGATATGATGTGGGCCTTCCCAGGCCGCCCATCTATCCCATTGAAGAGGAGAAGCTCAAGTCGGATTTCGAGATGTTGAGGGGGAAGGTGCTCTCGCTAAGATGAGGGTGGTGGCACTAGGGGAACCCCTGGTTCAGCTTAACGCTGTGACTCCGGGGCCCTTGAGGTACGTGACCCATTTCGAGAGACATGTAGCAGGCTCAGAGCTAAACTTCTGCGTCTCAATCCTCATGACGGGAGTGGATTGTTCGCTCCTGGCCAGGGTGGGGAGGGATGAGTTCGGGAGATCAATCCTGGAATACGCCAGGGCCAGGGGGGTGGAGGTGAGCTCAGTGAAGGAGGACGACGCTCCCACGGGAGTTTACTTTATACAGAGGCACTTCCCCGTCCCTGACAGAAGCGAGGTGTTCTATTATAGGAGGGGGAGCGCTGGCAGTAGACTCTCCCCGGAGGACGTTAATGAAGCCTTGATCAAGGGGGCCAGGTTAGTGCACTCCACAGGCATCACCCTAGCCATAAGCGACAGCGCTAGGGAGGCAGTGGAAAGGGCCTTTCAGCTGGCCTCCAACAGGTCCGTGGACACCAACATAAGGCCCAAGCTCTGGGCGCCTGATAAAGCCAGGGAGGCCCTGAGGAGGGTGATCGGGGGCCTCGAGTTCCTCTTTGTTGATCCCGTGGACTCCAAGATAATAATTGGTGAGTCCGAGCCGGACGCTGCAGTCAGGAAGTTCACGGAAGAGTTCTCAGTGCAGACCGTGGTTTTCAAGATGGGTGAACGAGGAGCGAGGGTCTACATGGACGGGAAGCAGGTACACGGACCCACCTTCAGGGTAAGGGTGGAGGACCCAATTGGAGCCGGTGACGCGTTGGCAGGGTACTTCGTGGGGCTAGTGATTCAGGGTAAGTCGGTTGAGGAGGCCATTAGATACGCCAGTGCAGCAGCGACCCTTGTCCTCACCACAAGGGGAGACACGGAGGCATTGCCGACCCTTGCTGAGGCCTCGAAGTTTCTCTCCTCCTTTGAGGGAACGTAAGATCCAGGGAGTAAGGCACTCCTCACAATCATTTAACCTACATGAATACTTCGACATTACCAACTCCCATAGCCACTTCTAATTCTTTTAGGGTTTACAGTTTACATGTAAACCCAAACTTCATATAAATGAATTATAATAAACTAATATGATAGCCGAACTCATATACGAAGGGGAAGGTAAAGGCACGGAAATCAGGATGCGCGTCAAAGATGGAAAAGTGGAAACGTTGTTCAAGGAGATGGGTAGGATGAAGGGTGTTGAGGTATTCGGTGAAGTCACTTGGTGGTCCGACGTACCATTTGTTCCAAGAGAAGGTCAATCGATTTCGGGAACTGGTGTAGGAACATTCTTTTCTCAAGATGGCGAAAAGTTTACTTGGAGCGGCTTTGGAACTGTGACGCGGAAGAATGGAAAGGTGATCGAGCGCGGGTCTATGCTTTACACAGCTCCAGAAAAAGGAGCATTTGCGTGGCTTGACGGTCTGGTAGGGGTATATGAATTGGAGACATCGCCTGATTTCAGTTTCAAAATAAAGGTCTGGCAGTGGAAGTGACTAGTACTTGTCGTTATCCGCTTGGCATAGCGTTTATGTATGTGATGCGACAGTGTCAGGTGTAATGATTCCGATGGGCAAGCTCTACGCTTAAATGGCGGATCAATTGTAAGGAAACTTTTTCGTGCTTACATGAATGGGGGTTGGGCGGAAAGCCTCGCCTCTCGAGGAGTGATATAGCCCCCTTATACTTAAATATCAATTTTGTAAAACTTTTAGTAATGTTAACGATTCTCCTCCTATCCTCGACTGAGGAAATGAGACGGAGGAGAATCCACTATCCCTTCCCCTTAAGGGACTTAATGAAAGTCCCCACTTCAAGGAGTGGACCTCTGATCCACTCGACCAAATGAGGGATGTAGACCCGAACCGATGGTGGGAACGATGAACCACCTGGAGGGGAACCCTCGTCCCTTCCAGGGCGGGGTGGAGGTCAGATATGGTCAGAAAGGAGGTGGATATCGAGCGTGCGGATCTCGGCCACTTATCAGGAGAACATGCGTCACTGCTTTGTTGAACAAATGGCATGATCGAACCGATAGAGTGGTAAGTTACCTTACTCATTAGAGGTATCTTCAGTGGAAAATTCTACTACGGCGTGTTCCTCATTGCTTTGACCAGGTTGTCATGCCCTTTCGCCTATCTTTCTGAAAGCGAACGCATCTGCCTAGACTCTGCTACTCTCATGCTATGACGTTGGCTAAACCTACTATGAACGTCCCTCCTCTTAGACTCTCCTACTCTCATGAAAAGGAGGGTTATACCTAATGTGGTAAGTGTGACCAACGCTGGTTTAGGCACCTGCCTTAGCTCCAAGCCTCCATTCAGAAAAACCAATTGTAGGCCAGGCTGAAGATCCGAATAACGAAAGGAGGAATAAAGCCATCAGTTCAGTGACCACACTATGATGCTCCTAACCGTGGCCCAACTCGTGAACCTTCACAGTCTCCACGACAGGATCTGAGTCAGCGCCAATGAAGTGAGTGTCTTAGTCTTTAAGACATACTTAACAACGGAAGATCATTACAAGGACAACTCAAATCTAATAACTTGCCTATCCACAAGTTGCTGGTTATATAAGTGTAAATAGCTTGGTGATAACTTTCAACACGATTGAAGTGTAGATCTCCCTTAAAGCTCTGGGTAAACTTACTACCTAATGGTCTCGCCTGTACGTTTGGCAACGGAACTCATGGACTACGGAGAGGCGGTACATGGAGGACCTGTGGAGAGAGCGCTCCTGGAAAAGGTTGCCCAGAAGTTTCCTGAACACAGGAGAATTCCAGTCAACACAAAGTTCTGGGAGGCGAACTTCTCCGACGTATTTGTTAATGGAGAGAGGATGGAACACACGCTCATGCCCTACATTAAGGGTTGCGTCAAGGGTAAGCTCGGCAGGGAGATAATGAAAGTCAAGATGCCCGAGCATCCCTTTCTTATAAAGCGAATTGATCCCAAGGGATATGAAGGAGTGCTCTTTTTCGAGGAAGGTAAACTAAGGAGGATAACCCTACCTGATGGCTTTCCACCTTCTGCCTTCGTGAGTAGAGAGCCTGAGGACGATGCTTACGTGCAGATATGTGGAGAGGGGGGACTGGTTGACAGTAGCTCCTTCAACGTTGAGGTCACGGTGAGAGAAGGGGACTCGTACGTGGTAGTGGGGGCTCACGTAGACCATTGGCTAACTGGGTTCCACGATAATCTCCTCTCTGTAGGACTCCTTGTATCACTAGCCGAAGAAATCAAGAGTGCCGATCTGAAGAGAGGGGTTAAGCTATTGTTCCTTAGCTCAGAGGAGGGTCCCAGATGCTGTACAGGGAGCTCAGCAATACGACGATAGGAACCTCCATGCCTTCATTTCCATTGACGCGATCTACCCTTCGAGGGAGGTCCTCTCTGCGACGCCCGACCTATGGTTCCTTTCCAGTCATTTTGTGACGAAGAGGGTGGAGATGCCCTCACCTTTCTCTGATCACTTCCCCTTCGTCCTCAAGGGACATCCGGGGATGGTCCTTTACAACGACGATATGGCATCGGTCTATCATTCCAATCATGACCTTCCAGTGCCAGATGATGAGGCTTACGTGGAGAGACTCAAGTCGTCGCTATTAAAAGCGATTCAGGAGCTGGACAAGAGGCCAAGAGAGGATCTAGACAGATCTTTCATGAGTTACGCTAAGAGATCAGGATATGTTGGAGATAGTAGACGAGGAG
>Ga0074076_100067_pt1 | contig 19912 bp, 18 predicted proteins | sample YNPg_D_FD_63713 | JGI IMG/M metagenome (GOLD analysis project Ga0074076, IMG submission 63713) | Hot spring microbial communities from Beowulf Spring, Yellowstone National Park, Wyoming, USA - YNP_Beowulf Spring_D v2 (version 2) | ecosystem: Environmental > Aquatic > Thermal springs > Hot...
GTATAACCAGTTGGGAAATAATGAACGCTTGATGCAGAACCATCCAAGGTCCCATTAAAGATCTCATATACCTGATACGCCTTCTGCAAATCAGCTCCTGTCAAATATTGTATTCCATTGTAAATTATATAATTTGGATCCACTTTTCCATTAAATTTTAATAAAGTGTGGAAATTATATGCATTTGTAAAGCCATTTACTCCCTTTATATACTGTGCTATCTCATAAGGAAGCTGAGGTGGCGATAGTGGTGCAAAATAATATTCCTTAAATTGGGAATTTAATGATTTGAACATGCCAAACTTTACGTGGAATATCTCCTGGGCCTTCCACAATGGAATATTGTTTATAAATATTGCAAGATTGTATGGACCCGGTGTAACATCATTCCACTGATTCTTAAAGTATGTAAAAACAGCATTGAACTCTTCATTTGTTGGTGAATATAATTGCATGAATTCATCTATAGGAAATAAAATGGTGAAACATTGGGGATTTTGGATCCTCTACCTCTGAAAGAAATATCTCCAGATTTTGTTCATTCCTCAGTTTTAATGCAATGGAAATGTCTATCGTCGTATTCAAATCTGGAACTCCAATTATCTTTCCAGATAGAAGCCTAGAGTCAAAGCCATTCTTTATCTCCACAAGATTATTTCCTTTTGCCAAAAATGTAAATGAGGGATTATCTCCCTTTGCCAAAAATGTAAATGATGAAAAGAGAAATAATACTATCACAGATAAGACTAAAAATTTTTCGAATATTGGGAGCCCCTGGCATAATTGAAATTTATAAGTTTTAAGCATTTAAATATTTTGTTGATAATTGCTGTGTGTTTAGTTCCGTTTTCTTTGACCATATAAAGCTTACTATTATTTTTATTCTTAATTCCGATTTTTAGGGAATATATTGGCTCCTAATTTTCCATCCAGTTCTCTTACTTTTCTTGGAACTTCTGTCATTATCTCTTTTCCATCCCCTTCTATCATATCTACGGTTGAATATTCCTTTACAATATCCATTGGTGATTTATTATCAAGCAGGGATTTTTCTCTTAACATATTTTCTATTTTGCAATATCCATAAAGAGATAGAAATGATACAAATATATGGCCAAATACTGAATAATCATCCCTCAGATACACTACGTCTGATCTCAACATGTTTTTCGCTATGTCAAAGTGCTACTCAACTATATCCCTGCTCTTGTACATCTCGAATATTTCTTTTGGATTCTTATTTAGATTGGAGATTATTAAAATTCTGCCAGCTCTGCTCAGCCGTTCCCTGAACTCTTTGTATTCTATTTTATTTTCATCTTTCTCTTTAAAGAGAATTCTTTCCTCCTCATTTTTTAGATCATTATCCTGATATACATATAGATAGAATACACTCCATCTCTTTTTTTGAACATTTTTATTAATCTTTCACGATAGAAAAAATGTTCATTCATTGTCTTTTTTATCTTTTCATAAAGAAAACTGTTCTTTCTTGTCGGAATTACAAAATTTATCCCCTTCTTATACATTTTCTTTGACATTCTCCTCTGAAAAAGAATCCTCTGTCCATTATGAACGTTATTTTATCTATTCCAAAATCTTCTATGCTTGTTCTAAGCGTTTCCGCATCCTTTATACTTCCTGGGGATGATCCTTACCATTGATGGAAGATTGTTTCTGCGGATGAGATCAAAATTAATTCAATCTGCGGAATGTTTTCCATTTCCTTATTATATCCAAGATCAGATATATTTATGGACGATCTTGTGAACATTGCTGTTATGTCATAAGCATATTTATCAGATCCATTTAACAATGATCTGAATACACTGTTCTGTGCCCTTCTTCACTCTTTTTCTTTCAAGCGCCAAATTTCCATCTACCACAAGGATTGAACCAGCCATTGTGCGCTTTATACTAGAGAACACAAAAAGCGCTGAACTCTCCATTTCTACACTCAGCACATTCATTTCTTCCCATTTTTTGGCATCCTGTGCGCTTTCGGCGTAGTAAGCGTCGTTTGTCCAAACAATTCCTTCATGAAACTTTACACGTTTGGCGGTGCAAACTTCAACCAGCGCTTTGACAACTCTCCAATCCGCAACAGCTGGGTAGCCTGCTGGAGCGTACGCAAGAGTTCCACCATCGGTTCTAACAGTAGCAGTGGCTATCACAAGATCTCCCAGCTGTATATTCTTTTTTAAGGCGCCCGTTGTGCCCACTCTAATCAGTTTTTTACAACCGAGTTTGTAAAGCTCTTCAAGTGTGATGAGCATAGCGGGCACGCCAATGCCAGAGCTCACAATTGAAACGCGCATGTCTTTGTACCAACCAGTGACCGTTACGAACTGTCTGTTTTCGCCCACTTTTTTTGCTTGAGTAAGATGCTCGGCCATAAGCTCAACTCTTTTAGGGTCGCCAGGAATTAGCACACACTCGGCTACGTCTCCTTCACCAACCATTAAATGTGGCTGTAGCTTTTTCATGATTTAGGTTTCGTTCTGGCGTTTAATAACCGTTTTGAGCCGAATCTGTTTTTGCGCAATCATTAAATAGTCCAAAAATATAAAATAAGTGAGTGAATGGTTCTCTTGGACGAGGAAAAACACCTGAAAATGGGTGTTTTAGGTGTTTACAAGGTGAACAGTGGTAACAGCTCAGATGATGTAGTGTTTCTCGTTGATGAGTCGAATCAGTTTGTCTTACCTATCTTCATTGGACCTAATGAGGCTATGTCAATTCAGTTGGCGCTTGAAGGAATAAAGACGGAACGCCCGATTACACACGATCTTATCGTGAACCTTTTGGATGAGCTTCATGTCGAGCTTGAAAAGGTCACGATAGACGGCATCATAAAAAACACTTATATCGCAACGCTTTATCTGCGGGATTTAAAGGCGGATAGGCTAATCAAGGTAGACGCAAGACCGTCTGATTCGATAGCGATAGCGCTACGAACAGGCACGCAGATTTACGCAAACAGCAGTTTGAAAGAACAAATGATACCAAAATCCAGCCTGAAGCTACCAGAGAAAGACCAAGGCGAAAAAGACGATGATGACATTATAAACTCTCCGTATGGTGTATGAAAGGTTTTAGCCATAAATAACCGAACAACGCGTCCTGTAGTATTACAGCCGTCCAGAAAATTTGGATGTTAACAACCGGAGGCAAAACGAAAAGAGAAATCGGATATTCCACAAGAAGAAGAATTTGGGCAAACACGCTAGTTTTAAAGTAACTTTCTGGATTTAGCGCTATCGCAAGAATGGGTAGTTCGTAAAGAAAGAACTCAGGGGACCATCCAGGGCTTATCAAGAAAAAGGCCGAGGTGATTGAAAGTAACGAATTTTCAAACGCACTTTTACGCTTTGACAGCAACGCGAAAGTGATGCCAAGCACAAGAATCTCGGCGATTTGTGGCACAGCGCTGTACGGCCTCTCAGGCTGTGGCACAAGTGGTTTAACAAGAACGCTTGGGCTTGGCACTATACCTAAAACATAGTAGTCCCACTTTACTGGTATTACTGGCGGTGAAAGGTCAGCGTAAATCGGGGAGCTTATTTGATAAGCACCGATTGAGCCCCCAAGAACAAGTCCGTAGATCGAAGACCAAGGGGGCCTTCCAGCTTGCCAGTAAAATGGGGACAGAAAAAAGCTTGGGCTAATAACGTAAAAAGGAAGGTTCAGTAGCAAAACAAAAACAACAAAGTAAATCGTAAACAGAAGTTTTCGTTTCTCCTTTGAAGCGAGCAAAGCAAGAAAAATCAATGCTGGGAAAAGCTTAAGCGAAGCGCCCAAAGCACACATGAAAGCCGAAGCTACAAATTTACTTCTTTTGAGTAGATAATACCCCAAGACAAAGAGAAACACTATTTGCGGGTCGTAAACACTTGCGGAAAGAACGTAAAAAATGGGTAAGGGAGAAACTGAGTAAAGTTGCAGTGCATAATACGCACCTTCAAATCCAATTTTTTTAGCCCAGTTTGTGTAAACGATTTTCCAAAGTAACGTGGCGGTTCCACAGTCTGAAAGCGCGTTTAACAGAAACCACAAGTCCCATGCTATGTTAAGGTTGTTACGCGCTACCAAAAAGAGCGCGTAAATAAAAACAGAGTAAAGTGGAGGGTATGGTGTCCAAACTTTGAACACGCCAAACTCTCTTTGAAGCATGTTTATCGTGGCGATCCATCCGAAATACGTTCCGTGCTCAACGAAATACGAAGGCACGGTCACACCAAAAAGTTTTGTTGTTTGTGGTGTAAAATGAGTTGGTATAAGAAGGGGGACGCTCACAACTATTCTTGTGAGAAAAACCACCGTCATGTAAAAAACGAATTCGAGCTTTTCTGGAAGAGCCTTATAGAGCAATTTCATGCTTTTTGGCTAAATCTTATCGTTAATATAACACTTGCGTAGAAGTTGCGCACTACTAATGTCCCACGCTTGCAAGGGTAGAGTGCGAAACACGCCAAGCGTAACCTGTTTTTGTACACATAAACAGTTTTACCTGCACAAAACGCTTTTTTAGAGTGGTAAAGCGCGCCTACAAAACCAAGCGCTCGTCTTTGTAGCTTTGAGTATTTGGAAACTTTAATAATTAATAAGTTGTGTTATGCTCATGCCCACTAAAGCGGAATTAAAGAATAAGGTTCTTGCAAAAAAAGTGGAAGACGCTAGTGTTAAAGCGGGAATGAGCGTTCTAGAGCTTTTTGAGCAGTACTCAAAAATGGGCGGATTTGGTTCACGAAACCTTGCTGAAGCACTGGAAATACTAGAGGCGATGTGTAACGACAAAGATAGCGTTAACTTTCTTTCGTTTACGGCGGATTTGATTGCCACCGGGCTTCGGGGAGTCATTGCTCAGCTCGTTGCCACTGGAAAGTTCAAAGTGCTGATAACAACGTGTGGCACACTCGATCATGACATAGCGAGAGCGCTCGGCGCAAAATACGCATTTGGCTCGTTTGACGCGGACGACTCAAAGCTTAGGTCGATTGGAGTAAGCAGGCTTGGAAACATCTTTCTTGATTCTCAAGATTACGGTGTTCTTACAGAAAAGTTTGTTCATTCGGTGCTTGAAGAATGTTCAAAAATAAAGAAAAAGTGGGGAGTTAGGGAGTTGGTGGAAAAACTAGCGGAAAAACTTCCGAACGACAAAAACAGCGTGCTCAAGGCCGCGCACACAACTCGCTCAAGCGTTTACGTGCCTGGTTTTGTTGACGGCGCAGTGGGCACACACGTTTTCACCTATTCTCAAACTCACGAATTTGCGATCGATCCTCTTAAGGACTTGTCCGAGTTGTCTGGCGTTGTTTTCGAAGCCAAACGAACGGGGGCGCTTGTGATCGGAGGGGGTATAAGCAAGCACCACACAATTTGGTGGAACCAGTTTAAGGGTGGGTTGGATTACGCGGTTTATCTTACTACAGCAACGGAGTATGACGGAAGCCTAAGCGGCGCGCGCACCAAAGAAGCCATAAGCTGGAACAAGCTGAAACCAAAGGCGCTACACACCACCGTACTCGGTGATGCGACAATAACACTTCCTCTACTAACCGCTGCGTTGCTTTCTAAGAGTCGTTAGGCATTTAAAGCCTCTTTTGTCAATTCTATTCATGATCAATGAAAGCACTGTGCTTAAGCTTGCGGCGCAACTAAGAATTCAACTTACGAAAGAAGAAGTTGAAAAGATTGCAAAAGACTTGGCGCAAATTGTGGAGTATTTCGAACAGCTCAACAGGCTTGAAGAGCTTAAGAACTACGAGCCTTCGTACACGCCAACTACAAAAGTGAACGCGCTAAGAGAAGATGAACCAAGAAGTGGATTATCGCAAAGCGACGCGCTCCGTAACGCAATTTCTGAAAAGGGTTTCATCAAAGCGCCTAGAATTTAGCGTGGTGCGAATTTTGTCGATACACATTTTAGACGCGCACGAGCTAGCGGCAAAGGTTTTACAAGAGGAAATTAGCGCAAAGGACGTGGTGTCTTTTTTCTTGGAAAGGATATCAAAAATCAATCCCGCTCTTAATGCGTTTGTGTACACAAACGAAGCAAGCGCTTTATCGCAAGCGTCACAAGTCGATGTGAGAAAAAGGCAAGGAGAAAAAATGCCGCTTGCAGGCGTGCCTATAGCGGTCAAGGACGTGATATCGGTAAAGGATTATCAGATCACCTGTGGTAGCAAAATTTTACGTGGATATATAGCACCCTATGACGCAACCGTCGTAGAAAGACTAAAGAAAGCTGGTGCGATCATAATCGGTATTACCAACACCGATGAATTCGCAATGGGTAGTAGCACGGAGAACAGCGCTTACGGTCCAACCCACAATCCTTGGTCTTGCACGCGTGTTCCAGGAGGCTCTAGTGGCGGTAGCGCTGTCGCCGTGGCCTCTGGTCTTTCCCCGGTGGCGCTTGGTACAGACACTGGTGGCTCTGTAAGGTTGCCAGCGGCTTTTACAGGCGTTTTCGGTTTAAAGCCAACCTATGGCGCAGTGAGTCGTTACGGTTTGATCGCTTACTCGAATAGCTTAGAGCAAATAGGCGTTTTTGCAAGAAGCGTAAAGGATCTTGCTCTTGTGTACTCCGTTATATCAGGCGCTGATACACGTGACGGAACGACTCAAAACTTTGGTTGGGACCTCTTTTCTTGTATGGGAAATTCGATTGAAAATTGGAAAATAGGAATAGTGAAGGAAACGCTTGCCGAAGGAGTCGATGTGTCAGTGCAAGACGCATTGAGAGACTGTTCATCTTATCTTGAAAGGCTAGGTGCGAGTGTGGAAGAAGTGAGCATCAAGCACATCCCATTTTCTTTGGCGGCTTACTATTTGATCGCAATGAGTGAAGCGTCGAGCAATTTGGCGAGATTTGACGGTGTAAGGTACGGCGAGCACACAAGCTTTGAAGAAGAGTGGAATGTGGAATTTTCAAAAGTGAGGAGCCTGTTCGGTTTAGAGGTCAAACGCAGAATACTGCTTGGTGCGTATTCGCTTAGCGCTGGTTACTACGAGATGTTTTACGAAAAAGCGGCAAGGTTTAGGTCGCTCATTTCAGAAGAGTTCAAAGAGGCATTTAAACAATTTGATGTTTTGCTAACCCCAACCTCGCCCACACCCCCCTTCAGGCTGGGGGAGAAACTTCAAGATCCACTCATGATGTACTTGAGCGACATACACACAGTGCCAGTGAATCTTGCTGGTCTTCCAGCTCTTAACTTACCAGTAAAAATAGTACAGCATGACGGTGAGCTTCTACCAGTAGGCGTTCAGGCGATCGCGCCTTATGGAAGAGACGACAAGCTTTTTACACTCGCCTCGGCGCTTGAAAAGAGTGCGTTTATTAAGAAAAGAATAGTTGAGCCTTGGGGTAGAATAGTTTGGACGAACTGAGCTCAATAGAAATGCGCAGGTTGGAGCTTAACTCAGAAGCGTTGGGTGTGACCAGTTTTTTACTTATGGAAAACGCAGGAAAAAGCGTGGCCCAAGAGATTGCAAAAAGGTTTCAAGGTAAAGTGGTGATCCTTACAGGTAGTGGTGGAAAAGCGGGAGATGGTTATGTTGCCGCAAGACACCTTTCTTGCTTAGGCTACCAAGTGGAGATTAAGTGGGTGGTAGACCCAGAAGAAAACAAGAACGAAGCCGCAAGATTGCATTGGAAGGTGACAAACAATCTAAACTCAATTGCGATTTCGAAATACCAAGGAGAAGACTTACGAGCGGATATCGTAGTGGACGCGCTTTTAGGCACAGGTTTCAAAGGCAAGCTTTTACAGCCGTATAAAGAAGCCGTGGAAAAGATTAATCTGGCAAACGCAAAAAAGGTTTCGATAGACCTGCCAACTGGTTTAGACCCAGACTCTTCAGATCCGACAGAGTTTTATGTCAAACCTCATCTCGTTGTGACGATGCACGCACGCAAACCGTGCTTAAAAGTGGTCGAAAGGGAATCTGAAGTGATCGTCGCAAAAATTGGCATCCCGCTCGAAGCCCAGCTTTTTGTGGGTCCAGGGGATTTGCTCACAAAAATTCCTAAGCGTGACGCGCTTTCAAAAAAAGGCGATAGCGGGAAAGTGCTCGTTGTCGCAGGTTCTTCACAATACACGGGTGCGGCAATTCTGACATGCTTGGGTTGCTTTAGGTCGGGAGTTGACCTGGTTTACTTGGTTTCCACGAGGGAAACGGTGGAAGCTGCAAGAGTTGCGCTTCCAGAGCTAATTTGTTCCGAGTACTCCTCAAGTTTTCTTGACGAAACAGGGGTTGAGAAAGCGCTTAAATTGCTAGAGAAGGCAAAGTCACTTGCGATTGGTCCAGGTCTTGATTTTGACGAAAAGATTGTGGAGAGGGTAAGGCTTATTGTGGATGGCGCGTTTAAAAAACGGATACCAGTGGTCGCTGACGCAGATGCGATAAAATGTGTGGGAGAGCTTTTAAAACAGGGGTGGAAACCAGCTGGCTCCCTTATTGTCACACCACACGCTGGAGAGTTTGCGCATATTAGTAGTACTCCACCACTTGAACTTGGAAAAAGGGTGGAAAGCGTGATTCAAGCCGCAAAAAACGTCCGTTGTACGATTTTACTCAAAGGTTACGTGGACGTGATTTCAGACGGGCTTGACCTTCGACTGAGCGCATCTGGTGTGCCAGCAATGGCGGTTGCAGGAACTGGCGATTTGCTCACAGGCGTGGTCGCAGGTTTTCTTTCTAAGGGTTTGAAACCAATTGATGCGGCGTCGATCGGCGCTTACACCCTTGGTCTTGCCGGTTCGTTCGCACAAAAACTCAAAGGCGAGCACTTGGTTGCAAGAGACATTGCGCGGTATATACCTTTTGTTCTAAAACAACCCATCCGAGTGGCGTTGGATTGTGGCGTCAGAAGGTTGCCTTCTCAAGTGGTAGGTGAATTGAATTGGCACTCGTTTATCAACCAAAAATAGGACTAGAAGTGCACGTACAGCTCAACAGACTCAAAACCAAACTGTTTTGTAGTTGTAGCACTAACTACCAAGGTTTGCCACCAAACTCAAACGTGTGTCCTGTTTGCTTGGGGCTACCCGGTTCGCTTCCTGTGCTCAATCGAGAAGCTGTGAGACACGCGCTTATGGTTGCAAAAGCGCTGAATTGCTCGATAAACACTCGCTTTAACTTTGTGAGAAAGAACTACTTTTATCCAGACATGACAAAGAACTTTCAAATCTCCCAGTACGACAAAGCGGGCGGAATTCCGATTGCAATGAACGGTCGAATGGTTGTTGATGTTGACGGAAAAACCGTTGAAATAAGAATACGCAGAATTCAAATCGAAGAAGATCCTGGCAGGCTTGAGCATCCCTTCGGATTGGGCTCGTCACCGTACGTGCTCGTTGACTATAACAGGGCTGGAATGGGGCTTTTGGAGATAGTCACAGAACCAGACATGAAAACTTCAAAAGAAGCGCGCGCGTTCATAAACAAGCTAAGAAGCGTGCTGGAGCACTTGGACGTTTGCGACACTTCGCTCGAAGGGGCGATGAGGGCGGATGCGAACATCTCTGTCAACGGCGGTAACAGGGTCGAAGTGAAAAACATATCGTCTTATAAAGAAGTGGAAAAGGCGATAGACTACGAAATTTTAAGGCAAACAAAAATTCTTGAAGAAGGAGGCGTAGTTCAAAGAGAGACTCGTCACTGGCTTGAAGCTAAAGGGGTGAGCGTTCCGTCTCGCGCAAAGGAAGAAGAACAGGACTATAGATACTTTCCTGAACCAGACATACCCCCTGTTGTTCTTTCTCAGGACTTTTTGAACGAAGTGTTTTCAAATATGCCAGAGTTACCAGACGCAAGAGTAAAAAGGTTTGTAGAGAATTACTCGCTTTCGAAATACGATGCCAGCGTTTTGGTAATGGAAAAATCTTTGGCAGACTTTTTCGAAGAAACGCTTAAGTTTTATCCAAAGCCCAAAATCGTGGCAAACTGGGTTATTGTAGAGGTCCTTCGGCAACTCAACGAAAGAAAAGCGCAGCTAAAAGAGCTTCCTTTAAGACCCGTGCATTTGGCGGAGCTTCTCAAACTTATGGAAGACGGGACGCTGAGTAGCAAGCTCGCAAAAAGGGTTTTGGTAGAAGTGTGCGAAACCGCTGAGCCTCCATCACAAATTGTGAAAAGGCTGGGTTTGACTCGAATCGCAGATGAGCAAGTGATAAGAGAGATAGCAAAAGAAGTTTTTAAAGAGAATCCAAAAGCTGTAGAAGATGCAAAAAAAGACGCAGAAGCGGTGAACTACTTAATCGGACAGGTCATGAAAAAAACGAAAGGCAAGGCAGACCCGGTTTTGACAAATAAGGTGGTCAGGGAGCTACTTTCTGATTTGTGATTTTGTCGTCTAGCGGTATCGCAAGGCTTCTTTTTATCGTCGAAAGAATGAGCCTGGTGTTTGTCCTCAAAACATGTGGGTTGCTCAAAACCGCTTTCACAAACGAACTCAATTCTTCGCGCGACTTAAACCTTGCAAGAAGTAGCACGTCTGTTTCACCAGTTACGTCGTACACCGCGTAAACATTCGGATTCCTTGCGAGCTCTTCTTCTATTTCCACGATATAGCCTCCTTGTACACTCACCTCGATTGCGGCTTCTATCGTAAGCCCAAAGAAATCTGGGTTAAGTATCGTGACATACTGCTGAATCACACCAAGTTTTTCCAGTTTGTCTATGTGTGAAGAAACGGTGACTGGTGAAACTCCAAGCTTACGCGCTAGCTCTTTTTTGCTAATCCTCGCATTAATTTGTAGCTCCTTTAAAATTTGGTAGTCTATTTCGGAAAGCTCTGGCATCTTATTAAGTAAAAACAAACCCCTTATTATTAAACACGGTGTTCGCAAAAGGGAGCATCATCACGTATCAGCCCTTGAGAGTGCGCACATCCCACCAAAGAAAAAAGGGATAAAAGTAGTTTTAAAGCACACGTTCGTAATAAAAGATAAAGCTTAGCACACAATGAAAGAGTGTAAATTGAGCGAAACAATCATCGATCCTTGGGGTTCATCGGATATAGCCGATTACTCTAGGCTTTTTGAGTTGTTCGGAATCGAGCCTGTGTCAAAGATCCTAGACAAATTTCCTGTTACTCACAGGCTTTTAAGAAGAGGAATGTGGTTTGGGCACAGAGACTTGACAAAAGTTTTGGACGCGGTTTCAAATGGCAGCGAGTACGCGGTGATGTCTGGTATAAAACCCACAGGAGTTTTCCATTTAGGAACAAAAACCACCGCTGAGGCGATGGTTTACTTTCAGTCGCTGTCAAACAAATCTCGCGTGTTTTATGCTGTAGCTGATGTTGAGGCTTATTGCGACAACGGTATAAAGTTTTCGCAGTCACACGAGCTTGCGGTGAGCAACGTCGCGGATATACTCGCAATAGGACTTAAACCAGAAAGGGTTTACGTGTACAAGCAAAGTGAGGAAAAAAGAGTTATGAATCTCGCATCCGTGTTTTCTAAGGCTGTGACCACAAACATGATGCACGCGATCTACGGCGAAAGACCTTTTGGGCTTTACTTTTCGGCGCTTGTGCAAGCGGGGGACATTCTTCTTCCACAATTAAAAGTGTTCGGCGGTCCAAAGCCTGTCGTCGTTCCCGTAGGCGTAGATCAAGACCCACACATCAGGCTTACGCGTGATCTCGCAAAAAGATACAGCGACGAATTTGGATTCATCGAACCAAGCGCTGTGTTTCACAAACTAGTGCGCTCCTTACAAGGAACGCAGAAAATGTCAAAACGAGACCCGATGAGCGTTCTAACATTGAACGAAGATCCTGCGGTTGCAAGAAAAAAAATCATGAATGCGCTTACTGGAGGAAGGGCAACCGCCGAAGAGCAAAGACGACTTGGCGGTGAGCCAGATAAATGCGTGGTGTATGAGTACTACAGGGATCACTTTCTCGAAAGCGACGCCGAGCTTGAAGTTGTCAGGGTGGAGTGCGTGAGTGGCAAAAGGCTTTGTGGAGAGTGTAAAGCGCAGCTTGCGGAGCTTGTTGAAAAATACATGACAGAGCACACACGAAAAAAAGAAAAGTGCATGGATTTGGCAAGAAAATTGTTAGAGGAAGGCTCGGAAATAGCAAGAAGTGGCGGGGAGATCTTCTAAGCTTCCGCAAGCCTTTTGTTGAGGTGTTACGGTTTGTCTGGTTGGAAATTGTCTCACGAAAGCATTCCGAAAAACTACGACCCAAACGCGCAAGAACCAAAATGGGAAGAGTTTTGGTTGAGCAAAGAAGTGTACGAAAGAGTGTACAAACTAAAAAGAGATGGAAGACCGATCTTCTTTATAGACACTCCCCCACCATTTACTAGCGGAGATTTGCACGTGGGACAGGGTTACTGGGTGAGCATAGCCGACACGATAGCGCGTTACAAACGCATGAGAGGGTACGATGTTCTTATACCCCAAGGATGGGACACACATGGTTTGCCCACCGAATTAAAGGTTGAAAACAAACTGGGCATCTCAAGAAACAACAGAGAGCTTTTTGAAAAAAGTTGTGTAGAGTGGACGCTCAAGATGATCTCGATCATGAAAGCCGACATGATAAGACTGGGTTACAGACCAGACTGGGAGGGTTTTGAGTACTCCACGCACACAGAAAGCTATCTTAAAGCGGTTCAGCTGTCTTTGATAGACATGTACGAAAAGGGTTATGTTTATCTTGACACATTCCCTGTGATTTGGTGTCCCAAATGCGAAACCGCGATCGCACAGGCTGAAACTGGATATCAAGAAGAAGACGGTTTTCTTTACACGGTGAAGTTCGAACTTGAAGAGAGTGGTTGCATAAGCATAGCCACAACAAGACCCGAGCTAATTCCCGCATGCCAAGCTATCGCTGTAAATCCGAAAGACGAAAGGTACACGCGTTTCGTGGGAAAAAAGGTGCGTGTTCCTTACACGCAAAAGAGCGTGCCAATAATTCAAGACGAAGACGTTGACAAAGAGTTCGGCACTGGTGCGGTCATGGTGTGTAGTTATGGCGATGAAATGGACATCAAGTGGATCAAAAGGCACGCCTTGGGTTCTGAGCAGATAATAGACGAAAAAGGAAGATTCACGAAGCCAGAGTTTCTTTATGGTAAAAGCGTAAAAAGCGCAAGGGAGACAATAGTTCAAAAACTCAAGAATGACGGTCTTCTTTTAGATGAAAGAGCGATAAAGCATAAGGTTCTCATTCACGCGGAACGCTCGGACTGTCGCTCCCCCTTGGAATTTCTTGAAAAAACCCAAGTTATGATACGCCTTAAACAGTCTTTGGACAAGATCAGAGAAATCGCGGACAACATGCTGTTTTATCCCGAGTTTATGAGGAACAAGCTAAAGGACTGGTTATCCAGCATAGAGTGGGACTGGATTGTTTCAAGACAAAGGGTTTTTGGCACACCATTACCTTTTTACCACTGCAAGGCTTGTAACGCGCTTTTGCCAGTCCCAAAGGAGCTTTTGCCGTTTGATCCAAGAAAGCAACCCCCACCTTTTAATAAGTGTGTAAATTGCTCTTCTTATGATTTGGAACCACTAACCGACGTGTGTGACGGGTGGATAGACTCTAGCATAACGCCGTTATTTGTAGCGGGTTACTTTAACGGTGATAAAGCGCTTTTTGAACAAGCCTATCCCGCCTCAATAAGGCTTCAAGGCCAAGAGATCATACGAACCTGGCTTTTTTACACAATCTTTAGATGTAACGCGATTGCTGGAAAGCCGCCGTTTAAGGCTGCCGTTGTTCACGGCTGGGTTTTAGACTTAGAGGGAAGAAAGATGTCCAAGTCTTTGGGCGGTGCTGCACTGGTAAGGCAGGTGATTTCGCAGTACGGCGCTGATTCTTTAAGGTACACGTTACTCACCTTTCCGATAGGCTTTGATTTCGAATACGCCCATGAGCTCGTAAGAAAGGGTAAGCTTTTTATGCAAAAGATTTGGTCGGCTTACAGATTCACCGCTCCTTATGTACGTGACGTGTCTGACAACATCGAGCTTTCACCGGTCGACCACTGGATACTGAGCGAACTCAAAACCACGATCGAAAGTGTGACGCGGTCTTTCGATCGTTATGAGTTTTCTGAAGGGCTGTCAAAGTTTTACGATTTCTTCTGGCACGACTTTTGTGATGAATATCTTGAAGCGATAAAGTTCAGACTTGCGAGCGAAAAACAAGATGATGCGGCTGTCTACACTCTGAACAAAGTGGCTTGGTGCGCCTTAAGGCTTCTTGCACCGGTTATGCCACACCTTGCTGAAGAGATTTACCAGCGTTTCTTTAAGAGAACTCTTATAAGCATTCACGAAGCCACATGGCCTGACCCACAAGAAGTGCGCTTTGACCAAAAAAGTGCGGAGCTTGGTGAGATGACGATCAAAGTGATAAAAGAAGCAAGAAGGGTAAAGGTGGCACAAAGAATTCCTTTAAGCCAGCCACTGAACAAGCTCATGGTGAGTTTGCCACCCGATTTAGAAGAGGTTAAGACGCAAAAACACGTGATAAAGGCGGTGATAAGAGCAAACGAAGTGGAGTTTTCGGATGGCAAGGAGCTTTCCGTGGAAATCAAGGTGTAAACCCAAATATCACAAGAAGCACAACCGCAAGTAGCCCCGACATAAACACGCCGTCGAACGTGCCAGCGCCCCCTATACTCACAATCTTTGCGCTCAATTCACCGAGTTTCTTTAGGTTAAGAAGGTCAGCGCCTATGAGCGTACCTAGTGAGCCGCTTATATACGCAAGGCTGAACGCAAGCTCTGGCTTTCCGAGTGAAAGCAAAAGAGAAAAAAGTGCCGCAAGTATCGGAGGAATAAACGCTGGGACGACAATTCCCATTCCTTTCACCGGTTTTGCAAGCCTGTTTACGATCACGCTTACTAACAACACCGCTAACACGATGCGTAGCGTGTACACGTAAAAGTGATACCACAGATAAAGCGAAAGTATCACAGGAATGAGCGCACCCCCCACGTTGATCGCAACGAGCGTTTCGGCTTGAGCGTTGATCACCGTTGGTATCGGGTAGGTGACACCAAAAAAGGTGTAGTAGTCTATTTTTAGCACTGGTTCGCGCGTCTTTATCTTAAAAAGAGGAATGTTCACCGTGCTACCAAGCAAGCTCAGCACGATTATCAGTAGCGCGTCGGTGAAACTAAATCCCAAGTTCGCAAAAACCAGCTTGGTCGCGCCTATTAGCAAAAGCGGAAGAAGCACAAGTAGCGTAAGAATGAATAAAACGTAGAGGAAAAGGCCGATCGTAGGCGGATAAAAGATTTTTCTAAGAGATTGCAAATTCGTCCCAAAGTTTTTTCTTTCTGGTGCATGATAAGTTTTGCCAAACTTTTTAAGTGTGTGCGCTCACAAAATAGCGTGTCAAAAGCGATACAAACACTAATCGATAAAGGTTACTACGATCCAAGCACAAGGAGCGTCAAAGCGATAAAGGGAAAAGAGCTACACTGTGCCAACTGGCAAATAGAAGGCGCGTTGCGCATGCTCTTTCATGTGCTCGACCCTCAGGTCGCAAAGGACCCGAAAAACCTGATTGTTTACGGAGGCTCTGGTAAGGCCGCAAGAAACTGGGAGTGTTTTGAAAACATAGTGGAAACGCTTCTCACAATGCGCGAGGACGACACGCTATTTATTCAAAGCGGAAAACCCGTTGCGGTGTTCACAACTTGGAAACACGCTCCACGAGTGCTAATGAGCAATGCGATGCTCGTTCCAAAATGGGCCGACTGGGATTACTTTAGAGAGCTTGAAAGAAAGGGACTTACGATGTACGGTCAAATGACTGCGGGTAGCTGGGCTTATATTGGTTCCCAAGGAATTCTTCAAGGAACTTATGAGGAGTTTGGTGCAATAGCGGAGCAGAAATTTGGAGGAACGCTCACGAGAAGACTCGTTTTGACTGCTGGTTTGGGCGAAATGGGTGCGGCACAGCCCTTAGCGATAAAGATGCACGGAGGGGTTGCGCTGGTTTCAGAAGTAAATCTTGCGCAGATCAAAAGAAAAATCGAACAGGGATATCTCGACACTTGGACCGACAACTTTGAAAAGGCGCTGAGCATGGCGCTCAGCGCAAAAGACAGAGGAGAGCCGCTTAGCATAGGCGTTCTTTCGAACGCCGCTGATTTCTACTGGTACGTAGCAGAACATGATGTTCTTCCGGACATCGTGACCGATCAAACGGCGGCGCACGATCTTCTTAATGGATATATACCAGCTGGTATGAGCTTCGAAGAAGCGCAGACGCTCAGGGAAAAAGACCAGCGAAGATACTTGGAACTTGCTCAATTGACTGTGAAAAGACACGTTGAGGCGATGTTACACTTTTTGAAAAAAGGCGCAATTGTGTTTGACTATGGTAACAACATAAGAAAGGCGGCGTATGACGCTGGTGTGACCACCGCCTTTGAAATACCAGGTCAAATGGTGTTTATGAGGCCGCTTTTGAAGAAGGAAGAGGACCATTCCGCTGGTCAAGCCTTGTTGGTAGCGAAAAGGACATCGCGCGATTGGACGAAGAAATAGTTTCCATGTTTTCAAAAAACGCAAAGCTTGTAAGGTGGATCAGCAACGCTTCTAAATTTGTAAAGTTTCAAGGTTTGCCAAGCAGGGTTTGCTGGCTTGGTTACGGCGAAAGGGCAGCGTTCGGTTTGAGGATAAACCAGCTTGTGAAAAACGGGGAGCTTGAAGGACCTATATGGGTTGGAAGAGACCATTTGGACTGTGGCAGTGTTGCTTCGCCATATCGAGAAACGGAAGGAATGCTAGATGGTAGTGACGCAATAGGTGACTGGCCGGTTTTGAACGCACTCGGAAACGCCGTGGCTGGTGCCACTTGGGTGGCGTTTCATCACGGTGGAGGTGTTGGAATTGGCTACTCAATTCACGCAGGTTTTGGCCTCGTTCTTGACGGCACGGAAGAAATGGGCGAAAGGGCTTTAAGGGTGCTCACAATCGACCCAGGGTTAGGAGTTGTAAGACACGCGGATGCGGGTTATGAAAAAGCAAAAAGTGTGGCAAGACAAAAAGCAATAAGAACGCCCAGCTTACGCTAAAACCGATCCTGTCCGGATAAGCATCCGCGTCACCTCCACTCAATGTACCAGTGCATGTTCGAGGACGTCTACGATTGGCCCAAAGAGTGTTGGGGTTGATGTTATTATAGAACACCCGTGTCTTTTAGGTATACGAAGACTCAACCGAGCTACCCAAAGGTCTGGTGCACGTGGTTTTTGAACCCGGCTCGGACTACAGCCTCACGGTAGCACGGGCCTCTATCCGTGAACAGGGTCTCCGAGACACCTCCTCAGCCTGCGCACTGAGCGCGTTCTCCATGGTCCGGGTTAATGAGACGCCGAACCAGATTGCCTAGTATACGCGTCCACAGCCACCCAAACGTAGATTGCTCTGCCACCACACTTCACCACACTCTCATCAACCGCGATGACAGGGTGCTTACTCGGTGTCGCCTCGAAGCCTCAACCTTTTTTGCCCAATCCTGAACACTTCGAGAGGGGTTCAGAGAGCACCCAGAAGCCAGAGGTCTTCCTGAGGCTCCGAAGGTGTAGAGTAGCACGGCGACCAGTTTGAGTTCGAATTCTTATACAGTTTCCAAAACCTCGCCCCTTCTAGGGGATTCCAAAGGTATAAATACACACGCAAAGAATATTTGGCAATGCGTGTAAGAGCATACCGCTACAGAGCGTACTCATCCAAAACCACTGCAAAGTTGAAAACCCAGCTTGAAGTAGCGTGTAAGCTTTACAACACGCTCCTACACGCAGAAGAAGAGTATGAAAGAAACAAGCACTCAATGAATAAAACCGAAGCTTCGACAGCTCGCCTTAGACCTGAGAAAGAAGAACAAAGAGTTTCAGGCGCTGCATTCGCAGGTTACCCAGCAGGTTGCGGAGAGGTTCTACCAGGCGCGTATGAGGTTTTTCGAAGGATTAGCAAACAAACCCAAGAAAAAGAAGCCTCACAGGTTTCTGTCCCTAGTGTATCCTCAATTGGCTGGAGGCTTTCTGATACAAGAGAAGTTGGACAAGCCAAAAACAAAAAGAAGAGGAAGGATAGGCTCTACCTGAGTAAAATCGGGTTTTTCACTTTAATTCTGCACAGGGTGTTCCCCGAAAACTGGGTGTCTCAAGTGTGCGTCAAACTCTATCCTTCTGGTAGAATCTACGTAATCTTCTTAGTGGAGGAGCCCGAAGCAGAAGAGCTGCAATCATCGAAGGACGAGCCCAAGAACGCTGTGGGCGTTGACTTAGGGATCACAAGGCTTGTAACACTCCAGATGGGCGCTTCCTCGAGAACCCTAGGCCTCTTGAGTGCTTTTGAAAGAATCAGGGTGCAGAGGACGCTCTCTAGAAAGAGGTTTCTCTCGAAGAACTGGCTTAAAACTAAGAGAAAACTTGCGAAGGACACGAACGTGTTAAGGATTTCAGGCGTGACTCTTCAAACTTGGGGTTTTACTTTCACAGGAGTACGATGTGCTGGTGCTAGAGGATTTAAACGTTCAGGATTTGATCCAGAAAGGCGAGACAAAGAAGAGGAGGATCGGCTGTACGACTCCTCTTTCTCCGAGTTAAGAGCGGTGTGGAGTGGGAGTTTGTGAAAAGAGGAAAACTGGTTTTACCTGTTCCTTCGTACAACACATCGCGCGAGTGTTTCAAGTGCAGTAGAATCAACCAAAACTTGAGTTTGGAAGACCGAGTCCACTGCCCCCACTGCGGTTTCACCTTGGACCGCGAACCTTAACGCTTCTTTGGTGCTCTTAAGAAGAGCAGGGTGGGTGCCACCCGCTGTGCCTGTGGAGCTCCACCCAATACCTCCCTACCCTCATTAGGGTTGGCAGGAGGCAAGGTGGAGCATTGAAGCAGGAAGCCCCGTCCGTAAGGGCGGGGTAGCTCACCCTCAATAAAATAATAGTACATTCCAGAAGGGTAGTATGCTTCTATGTCATAACAGTGTTGATCCACTGCTACTATTTTAAAGCCCTTACTTCTCAAAACACATTCGACGTAACTTTCACAGTCATGTTTAACCTTTAAATAATGTTCACAAGGGTCCGGCATCAGAGCACCTCATGTGTGTATAATTTTATATTAAACAGACAGATATTTTTTCTTAACTATGATAAGAGAAGCAGAAAGTCCTACTCAGCCAGGGCAGTGTTATAACACAATAATTATTAATAATTTAAGTTAATTATTTAGTATAATAAAAAATTAAAAGGGATAACCAGTGATGCCTGGATAATAACGTATGCATCAAGACTAGGTAACCACAACTATATTGCATTATGTAGAGAAAGTAGATCACTCTAATTTATGCACTATATTTTTAACTTATGATTAATATGCCTACTGGCCTTCTAATATTGTATTTACAAACTCGTCTAATGTTCTTCTATATTTTTTATAAGTTTTAGGAGACATTCTATACGCCTTAATACTTTCCTTATAAGTAATTTTATTCTCTCTAATCAATTTATCTATTTCGCTTTTACTTAATATATAGTATTCTGACATCATATGATTAATCATTTGCAAAATTATAAAGTAATCAAAACCATCTGGTTCACGTAAGATTGCAGTAGTTTTCTCATCTACTACCATCCCTTGAACAATTACCTTTACCTCATTACCAGCCTTTATAATAGCATCTGCATTACCTCTGGTTTTATTCTCATTCAAATTAATATTTAAACCGTAAGAAGACAAGTCGCAAATTAATTTATACAATGCCATATCATGACTCTTGGACCTCATCTTTTTCAACTCACTCCTTTTCTTAGATTCTTGAATAGTTTTGCATAATTCCTCAAACTTCTCACAGTAATAATTCTCATTTATCTTAGGAAGAATATCCCAAGCAGTGTTATCATAACTT
>Ga0074076_100068_pt1 | contig 19909 bp, 18 predicted proteins | sample YNPg_D_FD_63713 | JGI IMG/M metagenome (GOLD analysis project Ga0074076, IMG submission 63713) | Hot spring microbial communities from Beowulf Spring, Yellowstone National Park, Wyoming, USA - YNP_Beowulf Spring_D v2 (version 2) | ecosystem: Environmental > Aquatic > Thermal springs > Hot...
AGAACGGTTCAGTTCGATGGAACCTCCGCTGTGGGTGAAGGGGGATCGAGGTTGCTCTGAGAAGCAGGAAATCTCCATCGCGAGGTGGAGATGCCCCGTCCGTGAGGGCGGGGTAGTTCACTAACGGCAGGTTAGCGGATTGGACTGTGTTCTACTCCTCTGTGGTGTTCATAATTCTCCTCACGCAACTTAACGGTGGCTTCATACCATGGCTCAAGTCCTTCCTCATCCAGGTTTTCGGGAAGTTTCTTCCCCTGGAGATGGGGATAGTTCTCTTCTACACTGGGGGAGAGCTCTGGAGGAGGAAACTTCAGTTCAGCGGCAGAGGAAAGAGGTGGGTGATCACTCTAATGATAATTGGCGCGGCCCTCATCATATTTCAGGGGGCCCAGCTCTATCACCCCAGTTCTGGATGGATCAGCTACGCATTGCTTGGGTCTATATCTACGTTGGTTGGGGGCTTCATCGCCTTCGCTCACGTCAGGCTAAGGCGTGGGGAAGTTGTGATCTGATGTTCCATGATCCTCAATTTCCAACATCATTTGAACCTTCCATAGTGTAGCCATTAACCTAACAAATCATAGGAACAAATCAGATTATTGCGTTCTCCTTGAGGTGGCGTTATTCATCCTTTGCCAACTATTCTCCTCATGTAGAAGAATTTTGTACCTCAATGACAACACTATGGAGAGATGCCGGCGGGTTAAGGCAGCTAAACTAGCTCAAACAGAATAGAAAGAACAGGTAAAGAAGGCACGGGAAGAGACGATGTTAACAGAGGAGGACATTGAGTCGGGGTTGGATAATGCGGGCTCAGTCACTGTTCACTAGAGTATCAATTACCAGCATCAAGATTAATTGAGATACAGATTAGTAAACTTCCGTTGTCAAAGTTAAATGTGTCCGCTACAATTACACTCCATGGAAATAGTTAAGTCCAAGATTAGGACCCCGAAGGGAGAGGCCGTGGTCTACCCTCTCTCCCAACTGGAGGAAAGGGGGTATGAGGTCAGGAAACTTCCATACTCCATAAGGGTGTTGGTCGAGAACGCTTTGAGGAACCTCGACGGTAAGGTAGTAACTGAGGACGACCTGGACGCCATTTCCTCCTGGAAAGTTGGTAGGGACTTTCCGTTCAAGCCCTCAAGGGTAGTCATGCAGGACTACACTGGCGTACCGCTCCTTGTGGACCTGGCTGCCATGAGGGACAAGGTGGTGCAGCTCAAGGGGGATCCAAGGAAGGTGAACCCCATAATTCAGTCCGACCTCGTGGTGGATCACTCCATCCAGGTTGACTTCTTCGGGAGCAAGGAGGCCCTGGAACTGAACATGAGGAGGGAGTTCGAGAGAAACGAGGAGAGGTACAGGTTCCTCAAGTGGAGCCAGGAGTCCTTCAGGAACTTGAGGATAGTTCCCCCAGGACACGGAATAGTACATCAGGTGAACTTGGAGTACCTAACTCCGGTGGTGGACGTGAGGGAGTTCAAGGGAGAGTTAACCGCCTTCCCCGACACCCTCATCGGCACGGACTCCCACACTCCCATGATAAACGGTGCGAGCGTATTGGGATGGGGAGTGGGCGGCCTGGAGGCGGAGGCGGTTATGTTGGGTGAACCCTACTACATGTCCATTCCCGAAGTGGTGGGGGTCAAGCTAACAGGTGAGGTGAGGGAGGGAGTAACTCCCACAGACGTCGTGCTCTACCTTACGGAGAAGTTGAGGAAAATGGGGGTGGTGAACAAGTTCGTTGAGTACTTCGGTCCCTCCTTAAGTAAGCTCTCAGTGCAGGACAGGGCCACGATATCCAACATGTCACCTGAAAACGGTTCCACAGTTGGCTACTTCCCCATTGATCGGACGACCCTTGCCTACTTGAGGGGGACGAACAGGGACGCGGGCACGGTCGAGGTCTACGCCAAGGAGGTGGGGCTCCTTTACGGCGATGAACCTAGGTACTCTCAGGTGGTGGACGTGGACTTAGGTGAGATCGAACCAGCCATCGCCGGCCCCAGGAATCCAGACGAGAGAGTTCCGCTGACCAGGGCCAAGGAGGTGGTGGGGAAGTTGGCTGATTCCAAAGTGGGAAAAACGGTCAAGGACGGTGCGGTTGCCATAGCCGCCATAACTTCATGCACTAACACGTCCAATCCAACCGTCATAATTGCGGCAGCCCTGGTGGCAAAGAGGGCAGTGGAACTTGGACTCAAGGTGCCGCCTCACGTAAAGACCAGCCTAGCCCCAGGTTCCAGGGCAGTCACCGCATACCTGGAAAGGACGGGGTTACTGAGGTACCTGGAGCAGTTGGGATTCAACGTTGTGGGATATGGATGTACAACTTGCATCGGAAACTCGGGTCCGCTAATACCGGAGGTGCAGAAGGACGTCCTCGAATCCAAGGTGGACGTTTTCGCCGTAATAAGCGGAAACAGGAACTTTGAGGGTAGGATAAACCCGCACCTCAGGGGCACCTTCCTGGCCTCGCCACCTTTGGTGGTGGTGTACGCTATAGCTGGAAGGATGGACTTCGATCCCCTCTCCGAGCCCCTCCAGGGGAAAGTTTACTTAAAGGACCTCTGGCCCTCGCTGAGTCAAGTGTCGCAGTACGTTAATCAAACGATGGACCCACAGCTCTACAGAAGGGAGTACGAGGACGTCTTCAGGGGGGACAGGAACTGGGAGGCCCTTAACGTCTCGGGCGGGCTCATTTATGACTGGGGTAACAACACCTACGTGAGGCAGCCGCCCTGGCTGGACATGGAGCCCGTAACTGAGGTTAAGAACGCCAGAATACTAGCGCTGTTCGGGGACAAGGTCACGACTGACCACATTTCTCCTGCTGGGCCGATCACCCACGACTCCCCCGCCGGGAAGTACTTGGCCTCCCTTGATGTTAAGGAACTTAACACGTTCGGTGCCAGGAGAGGTAACCATGAGGTTATGTTGAGGGGTGGATTCTGGAACCCCAAGTTGAGGAACTACATGGTGGACAGGGAAGGCGGCTACACCAAGCACTTCCCCGACGGGGAGGTCACCACAATTTACGACGCAGCCAGGAAGTATCAAAGCGAGGGCGTTCCCCTGGTAATATTCGCGGGGGAGCAGTACGGTTCAGGCTCCTCCAGGGACTGGGCGGCAAAGGTGACCAGGCTGTTGGGTGTAAGGGCGGTGCTGGCCAAGAGTTTCGAGAGGATACATAGGAGCAACCTAGTTGGCCATGGGTGTACTTCCGGTGGAGGCGCCGGACTGGAGGGAACTGGGTATAAGGGGAGGCGAGACGGTAACTTTCCAACAAGTCGAGTTAAAGGTTAGAGGTAGAGTCCAGGTGGCCCTGTCCAACGGCGTTACCTTCCAGGGGGTGTTGAGGATAGACCTTCCCCAGGAGTTGGAGTACGTTAAGGAAGGGAACGTCCTAAGGTACGTCCTCAACAAGTTGTAGACTGTTGTCTACAAATATGTAGACGCCTTTTTAAGTGATCCTGTTCTGTGAGTAAACCAGTGAAAAGTGAAATGTCGTATCAGAAGTCTCTAGGAATCGCGGTCCTCGCCGTTTTCTTGGCGAGCGTCCTAGTAGGACTACCAATTGGAGCTCAAGTTTCCAGCACGTCCAATGGAACGAGCATTGCCGCCAATGTGGGGTACCTTTCACCGGGTCAGGTTGTGCTAATAGCAATAACAGACCCAGGTCTGGTGAGCACGTTCAAGGTGGTTAGCAATGGTGCGGTGAACACAACCGGCCTAACTAATGCTGCCGAATACATATTGAACAATACAGTTATACAGGGCTCAAAGTCCGAAACCCTATATTCCCTGGTTCATGGTAACAGCTACTATGTCCTGTTCATAAAGGGAACTAACACGTTCTGGATATTCCTAACCAACACAACAAAAGGGAAGCAAGGCATTGATGGATTATATTTAAATATAGTCTCTAACAGTACCGGTACTTTCCTTTATAATAATACTATAAAACATCAATATGATTACGGAAACCAATATCTTTATAATAGTAGTAGTGGACTCTATTACTATAAATTGCCCAACACTATAGGACCTGTGCTGTACAACGACAGAAGCTCTTCCAATATTCTTGCCGGATCTAATGTAGGTGTAGTAAATGTAGCTAGTATAGCGAAAAAACAGAGCATAAATATATTGTATAGCCCAATAGAGGGCGGAACTGATGAAATAACACTTAGCTATTTCACCAGTGAATCGGTGAGCCTTACATCATCTCAGTCCACTGTACCTCTGAACTCCACCTGGGTGGGTACAGTAAAGGATCCCGGTGCCCTAATTGATCCACTTAGGGGAAATACCTATTTCTCAGTCAACCAGGGGACATTCGAATACTTCCCCCACAACTCCTTCCTCGACTCCTTCGCTGAAAACATATCCTATCCAGGTGTAATCCCTGGCACAAACGTCGCGGTTAATGTAAGTGCTTCTATGGCGCTGCCCTCCAGCGACAACAGTCTCTTCGGTATTATTCCTGCTCTAAATGAAAACGTGTACAACGGTAGCTTCCAGATCTATTTAAGTTCGGTACCGACGAATTCAACTTATGCCACCTTAAGTAAGAAAGAGACGAGATTTGTCAACTATACTGGGCTAGGATATCAAGATAGGTTACCCTCATATGTGAGCGCGCAGCAGTATGACAATCTAATTGAAAACCACCTCTTCGGTCAATTCACTCCAATAAGCATAACTGTAACGGATGCCCTCCAGGAGTCGGCCTCCGCTTCAGTGACTGGCGCCATTATGCCAAGCAAGATTGCTGTAAGTAGCGTCAGTACAAAGACCTCAGGTGCCGTAACATTGAACGCCTTCGACAACATATCTAACTTCAGCGCTTCTATAACTCGTCAAGTTATTGTAAGTGTAGTATACACCATAACGGATCGGTAGTATACAATAACGAAAAGCCATTAGTCAAATCGATCAAATTGGCAGAAACATCTGCTGGTAGTGGCGTATTCAGTGAAAACCTAACCGTCAATATAGGGTCATCTCCCTCAATTTCTCCGACGTCAAGTGGCACAATAGTTGTAACCTTAACTCCCTCGGAGCTCTCCAAGGTTCAGATAAGGGCCACGGCCTACACCGACTTCGGTAACTACTTCTACTTTGGTTACTTAACTAACGAAACAAATGCCAGTACCCCAATTACAATTCTCGCCACAGAGCTCACACCCGTCCTTCCCACCGTTACTACAGTCTCCAATTCCACTTCCGTATATGAGGTCAACTACTCTGAACCCAACCTGCCAAATAACGTAAACAGCGAGACTCTATTGAACGTTAACGGAGAAGAGCTAAAGTATAACGGTATCCCAGTGGCCAACTTCGTGGTCATAGTCACAGTTCCAGGAAGCCCTCCAGTAACCTTTAACCTTGGTAAATTCGGATATTCAAACCTAGTATCAAGTAACGACGTCTTCACAGTAACGATAAGTGAGAGCCAGCTGTTAACTGCTCTAGCTGCTCTAGGCATATCCAATTTGCCCTCTGGAACTACCGTTGAGTTTGGGGTCAACGATCTAATTAGTCCCGTTCCAGCCAACATAACCTACTCCCTGACCACCGTACCCGTCAAGACTCTGGTCACTGTCCCAACTTCCAGCACACCGTCCTCCTCAGGGACCGCTTACTTACCATCTGTGGTAGGAAGTTCAGATACTCACACAATATCGGTACTGGTGCAGGATACAGCATATGCAGCCACCAGTCCGGCATCCGTTCTATCTCCAACAGCCTTCCTCTACCTGAAACTTGCAAACGGCTCCTACTACATCTTCCCCACTACTGGCAAGGATAGTACGTCTCTCTCGCTAACTGAGACAGCTCCCAACTCAGGTAACTTCACTAGCACAGTCACTTACTACTACAACGGAGCTGACATAGTGATAAATGGTTTCAGTATTCCAGCAAACGAGATGGTGGGAGCCATCCTCACTGTGTCCTATACCTCTCTGTCCTCTCACACCTCCTCTAACGCCACCGTCACCTTCTCAGCCGCATCAATGACCATATCGACCAGCGTCACTTCCGCCAACCCAGGCTCTCCGCTTAATGTCACCGTGAACGCACCTGGTCTAATTAAATCCCAGACCTCCACCTTCACCACATCCAACGTTCTCTTCGTTAACTTCACAGCATGGAACGGCATGGGCCCAGCGGGAGTAAAGAGCGTCAACGGCTACTCTCTCAGATTGTCCGAAATGGCGCCGGGCAGTCCATACTTTACCGCAATGGTCTACTTGGGTAACACGTCAGCCTCACCTGTCGCAGGGATTAATTCCTTAACAAGCGGTCTCTCAGGTTACACCGTTGCCCCAGGAACCACAGTTTACTTCTATTCAGTGAATAGTTTGAGCACCCTAAGCGCTGCCTCTGGTGTTGTGGTCAGGTACCATCCCGCCACAGTATCTGTAAACACCGTGGCTCCTAAGGTGAGCATAGTTAACCCAAGTCCGTCTTCACCTTTCGCAACCCTTAACGTATCAGTCACTTACCCGCTGTTCTCACTGTTCAGTAACATCCTCCTGTGGGGAGCACAGGCTCTCTCTCCTCAGTATCAGCGCTCTCCGATCTTCTGGCCTACGTCCAGGCAGCAAACTCAGGTCAGCTACTGAAGTTCCCATCTTCATTTAGTTACTACTACGAAAACTCCACCACGTTCTACGTAACCATACCGATGACTCTGTGGAGCGGCAGTCCAGGTAAATATACAGCAGGATACCTCAACGTTAACGCCACAGACTCTGTTACTGTGACCAATTACGTCTACAGTTTCAGTCAGGTCGTTGTTGCCAACCATGGTATTGTGAGTAGTGTAGCCTCCCTATCTCTCAGTACAGGCTCGCCTCTGACCATAAATGCCATTGTTCCTCCTGCAATTGAGGAGATGTACGGCACCACCAACATTACTGAATCATCCATCAATGTTGCTCCATTCCCCAACACCACCGGAGGAATACTTGTCAACATAACTGTCTATGCCCCAGATGCCGTACTGAATCCTAACGTTGGAAGTAACGGCAGGAACTTCAACGTGACCATTACCAACCCGGCCACTCACGTGACTACCACACTGACAGTGGCCGAAATAGGTAACAGTCCTTACTACACGGGAGAGCTCAGAGTCGTTCCCGCAGCTGATTACTCAAGCTACGCGGGACAGAGAGGAATAATATCCGTTGCCAGCGGACAGGTCAACAAGATATCGGTTGTGGTTGATGTCACCACAGGAATTGCCTTTGTAAATAACGTTCAGACTCAGTTCACAATGACCGGAAGCAGTTACTTCTACGTGGGATCAGTCGTTGCCAAGCCAACAATAATCTCAAGCCAGGTAGTTAGTGTCTCCACAGGCCAGCCAGTAACGACTCTGACACCTGGACAGAGCTACGAGATCACCTTCGCTGTAAAGAACACTGGTAATGTTAATGCCACAGTATACGCAATAATTGAAATCGAGGTCAATGGAACCGTCGTGACGTCTCCAGCGATCGTAATCACCACCCTATCCCCTGGACAGACCAGCTTCAGCGGAACAGTCTGGACTCCAGCCGCTGCCGGTACCTACAAAGTTACCATAATACTATACCAGAACCCTGAGCTGTCCATACCTTACGTGCCGGGGACTGAAACATTGACCCTGACCGTAAGTTAAGACAATTTTTTTATGTTTCCTTTAAGAGGTGAAAAGTCATGAACGCATTGAAACTGGTTTCGGTTATTCTCTTGGCGTCCATATTCCTTGTACTCCCCGTGACATCAGCCACCACAACAATTACCGTCACTGTAAATCATCCGGTGATTCACCCTGGACAAACCTTGGTGGTGAGCGGTACAACTTCACCCAACGTGGAAGTGGGGATAACTGTCTTCAATCCCCAAGGTCAAGCGGTGGCTAGCGTTGTCACTAACTCCTCATCTAGCGGAATCTACACTGCAGCAGTTGTGACGTTCCCCAGTCAGGCAAATTCCCTATTCCCCTTCGGCACCTATACTGTTCACGTGGGAACTAGCACTGGGTTCACCAACTCAACCACTTTCCAGTTCTCGCCACAGACCTATCCTCTAGTGGTGCAGGTACTCAATCCAGTGGGTATACCAGTACAGGGCGCCACTGTCTCCATTAATGGGCTTACCGAGACAACCAACTCCTCAGGCGAGGCCTCCTTCCAACTTGAGGCTGGAACTTACACGTTGATGGTCTCAGCTCCAGGATATGTAACCACACAGAAGACTGTCACCATACCCACCACCGAGGTTCCGTTCGTTGTTACCCTTCAGACTCAAGCCTTGAAGGTCAGTGTTAACACAATATCCATAACTTACAACGGCACCACTACAACAGCCCCCCTAATTACACCTGAAACATTCGTCCCTCTACCAGGTGGTACTTCAGTGACCGCGAACGTGACGGTGACATACCAAGGTTCTCCCACCACCACGGCGACAGTTACTGCCTCACTTAACGGGCAACCTGTTACTGTAACGTCCACCTCGACCGGATATATGGTGTCCTTCTCCGTACCAAACACTGATGAGCTGGCCGTTCTCACAATTACCGCTAATATGTCGGGCTCCTCTGCAACCTATATACTGCCCATATCAGTTATGTACAACCCACAGCAGGCAGTGTCCAACATAAACTCCGAGCTTGAAAGTCTAAGCACTCTCATAACCCAAATAGACCCCTATCTCTCAGGGAACGTAAGTGCACTACACAGTCAATTGGCCGCATTGAGCACCCAACTCAACTCGCTGAGTATCGCCCTCTCAGGGAACGTCAGCTCACTGAACTCTCAATTGTCCAAGCTCAGTACACAACTCAACTCACTCACAGGCGACATTAACTCCTTGACATCTTCCCTGTCCACCTTGAACTCCAGCGTACACGATCTATCAGGTCAGGTAAACACCCTTCAGGGTGAGTACACGAGCCTACACTCTCAGGTGAGCTCTGCATCCACAATAGTGTACGGGTCTCTAGCTGTCGCAGTTGTGGCAATAATAATAGCGGTGGTCGCCCTAGTCCTCGTGAGTAGGAGGTTAAGATAAGTTTTTTTTAAAAACTTTTCTATTTTCACTTTTAAGTTTTCATTTTTACCTTTCGTGGATCTTCTCCACTACCTCCTCACCGACTCTCTGCTCCCCAACTATGATCAAGTCGTCTCCCCTGTCGTAGTACTTGTCTATTATGTTAATGAGGTTCTGCACAGAGGACGGAGCCATGTCCACCAACTCTCCCCCTGGAAGTCTATCGTCCTCATACACCACAAGTATTGTGTTCCTATAGTACATCACCCTATATCCCGCAACTACCTTCCCGTCCTCCACCTTCTTATATATCATTACAATCAGAGGAGGTTCCGTTAAACTATGCCTTGACCACTCCACGTGCTTTATCATAGGGAGTTCACCAATGAGGAGAGGTCCTTGAGTTGGGACAGGGGCCTTCCCGTCCCTCCCCTCTCTAAGGCCAGGACCTCAGATACGATACTTAACGCTATCTCCCTCTCGTTGGACGCGCCCAGGTCAAGGCCAGCCGGCAATCTGAGCTTGGCTAACTGTTCCTTGGTTAGACCAGCCTGAAGTAATCTCTTCAATATGACCTGTGCCCTTCTGAGGCTCATTACCACCGCCACCTCCTTCGCCCCACCGAAGACGGACTTAACTATGGCCCACGTGTCGTACACGTGCCTTGTGGCAACGACTGAATATGCTCCTTTCACAACTTCATCTCCCACCTCGAAGGTCGTCCCTCTAATCACTTCATCTGCCTCGTAGGAGTTCTCCTCTGCGAATGGGTCCACCACCGTGACGTGAAATCCCACTTCCTTTGCGAACCTTGAAATAAAGGGTGCTACACTTATTGATGAGCCCTTGCACTTGGATGCGTCCACCGTTACTCTGTTGGCGTCGCAGACCACTGGCTCCTCCATTTCGGCCTCTGCACTGGAGGAAAAGACAACCATTCTCATGAGCTATTTTTCTATTCCCAACTAAAAAGTGTTGAACATATTACTCACCTCCACCATTTATGCCTATGAAGATAAGGGAAATAGAGCCCATAACCCTGGCAGGAAAGGAGGGTGGTTCAGCCACCTGGGCCTCCATTACCATACTTGTGAAGGTCGTTACGGCCGACGGTTCAGTTGGTTACGGTGAGGCCGTTCCGACGGCAAGGCCACTGCAGGTGCATTCGGCTGTGAAACAGGTGGCGAAGTCGTACGTTGGTAGAGAAGTGGAGGAAATTGAGAGGAACAGCTGGGAGTGGCATAAACAGGACTTCTACCTGGCCAGGTCCTTCGAGTCTACCACGGCTTTAAGCGCAATAGACATTGCCAGTTGGGATATTGTGGGGAAGGAGTTCAACGCCCCAATATACAAGTTGTTGGGCGGTAGCTTCAGAAGGAGGGTGAGGAACTACGCCAACGGCTGGTATCCTGATTGTGTAACCCCCGAGGACTTCGCCCAAAAGGCCAAACGAACTGTGAACATGGGCTATACGGCACTGAAGTTCGATCCTTTCGGAGAATATTATGACTATTTGGACGAAAGGGGGCTCTCCAAGGCGGTGGAGAGGGTGAAGGCAGTAAGGGAGGCCGTGGGTGATGACGTGGAAATATTGATCGAACACCACGGTAGGTTCAACCCAAATTCCGCCGTAATGGCTGCTAGAGCCCTTGAACCGTTCAATCCGCTCTTCATGGAGGAGCCAGTCCACCCCGAGAACGTGGAAGGTTTGAGGAAGTACAGGGCGAGCACTTCCGTTAGGGTGGCCCTGGGTGAGAGGATCCTCAGCCTCACTGAGGCCCTGGACTACCTCTCTCAGGGATTGGTCGATTTCCTCCAAATAGATCTCACGAATGTCGGTGGAGTTACCCAGGCAAAGAAGGTCAGCGCAGTTGCGGAGGCCTTTGGAGTTGAGATGGCCTATCATAATGCCTTTGGCCCCATTCAGAACGCTGTGACCCTCCAGTTGGATGCCGTTATCCCCAACTTTCTGGTGCAGGAGAGCTTCTACGACTGGTTCCCCTCGTGGAAGAGGGAGCTCATATACGACTCCACCCCAGTGAAGGAAGGTTACAGTGAAGTCCCACAGGGACCGGGGATAGGCGTCAAGGTGAATGAGAAGTTGGTTGAGGAGTTGAAGGTTGAACCCAGGGAGGTGGACTTCACGGAGGAACCAAAGTGGGTGGTAAAGGGGACTTGGAAAGGGTAACTGTGTCACCTAAACATATCAAATATTTTAAACCGCGAGCCTATGACCTATCATGGCATATAACTATCAGTTGAACCTTAAGTCTCTCCTGGACTCAGCTGTGTCCAGGAACCCTGAGACCCCTATAGTCTACAGGAACGAGAGGTATACCCTCTCGCAGTTCAGGGACAGGGTGGCCAGGCTTGCTCAGGGACTTCACGACGTGGGAGTTAGAGAAGGTGACGTTGTGGCGGTGATTGATTGGGACACAATGCGTTACATGGAGATGTACTTCGCGGTGCCCATGATGGGAGCGACCCTTCATACCGTCAACATAAGGTATCCCCCAGAGGTCATCCATTACACCATGAAGCACGCTGAAGATAAGTACGTGATGGTCAGGGACGAGTTCCTTCCCCTTATCGAGAAGTTCAAGGACGCATTCTCCTTCGTTAAGGGATGGGATAGTGTACAGTGACCAGGGAACTGTTAAGACGTCGTTGAATGCACATCAGTATGCCGACTTACTCTCCGGTCCTAGGTACGACTTTCCAGACCTCCCCGAGGACACAAGGGCCACAATATTTTACACCTCAGGTACCACTGGAATGCCAAAGGGAGTTTGGTTCACTCACAGGCAATTGGTGCTCCACGCCCAGTCGGTCTCCATGGCCGGTAGGAACGATCCTCTCGCCTTAACCCAAAGGGACGTCTACTTGATTTTGGTGCCCATGTTCCACGTACATGCGTGGGGCATGCCTTACGTTGCGGTAACTGTGGGCTCTAAGTACGTCCTACCTGGAAGATACGACGTGCAGAACATATTGGAGCTCATAAAGAGGGAAGGGGTTACCTACTCGGCCATGGTTCCAACCATTCTCTACATGATTCTTTCACATCCTAGCGTCAAGGAGTACGCCCAATACCTGAAGGGAATGAGAGTAACAATAGGTGGGATGGCACTTCCCACGGGCCTTGCCATGAAGGCCAAGGAGTTCGGGATAACCACGGTGGGGGGATATGGGCTGTCCGAGACTTGCCCCGTGTTGACCATAGGGGTTTACAATTACTCCCTGAAGGACGCGGACGAGCAGACCAAGCTGCAGTGCTCAATGTCTGCAGGTACCCCCATACCCCTGGTTCAGCTTAGGGTTGTGGACGAATCCATGAACGACGTTCCAGCGGACGGAAAGACGGTGGGGGAGATCGTAGTCAGGGCTCCCTGGTTGACCAAGGAGTATTATAAGGATCCTGAGAGGACCCAGAAACTGTGGAGGGGCGGTTGGCTTCATACCGGTGACCTGGCCGTTATTAACAAATTCGGTTACGTGACAATAGTTGATAGGGAGTCGGACTCCATAAAGAGCGGAGGTGAGTTCATACCCGCCCTTCTCTTGGAGAGCGCAATAAGCGAATGCCCCGGTGTAGGGGAGGTGGCGGTTGTGGGAGTTCCTGATCAGAAGTGGGGACAGAGGCCTGTGGCCTTCGTGGTGAGGTCTGGGCAGGTAGATGAAGCGACCATAAGGTCTCACTTAGCTAAGTTGGCGGAGCAGGGTAAGATACAGAAGTGGTGGATACCTGACAGATTCATTTTTGTGGACTCCATGCCAAAGACCTCCACACATAAGATAGATAAGAAGGAATTAAGAAAGATGGTGTCTTAGTCCCTCGTGAATTTTTGTCTTGTTCTAGTTAAATTAGATTCCCTACTTTGCTATTTTTAGAGGCCGCCGAGTCTTCGTTTCATCCATGGGTCGCCTCTGGATTCTGCCTTGTCCAGGGAGCGAGCCTTAGGGACTCCATGGAACTCCCTTATCCTTCTTGAATTAACTGAATGGAATGCCTTACTGGCCAGGTACCTTTATCCTGTATGCATAAAACGAAGAATAACAATCTTCTCCACCATCTCATAAATTCAAGAACATCCTGGGGGGGACAATTCTCTTCCAAAACGTTATAGCGATAGAGTTAAAGATTTAGGCAATGACCTATCATCATGAGCGTTATTGATACCGTGAACCGTGTATTGAGCAAGTTAGACCCAAACTACTTGGTCTCCGAGGTGGGAGGGAGGAAAGTATTCCAGTTCCTAACGGAGGAACCGTTCTACGTGATCCTTAAGCCCGAGGCGGTGTCAGTTTTGCGTGGCGTCGCTAACCTGTCGGACGTTGAGGTTGAAGGTCCATCCTCTGTGCTGGAGGACGTTGTGCTGGGCAAGCTCAGCCCAGTCGACGCCGTGCTCAACGGTACCCTTAAGGTCAAGGGTGACCTCACTTCAGCCGGCAAATTGGTGGCAGTGGTCAGGAGGGCGATGTGAATGAAGGTTGTTGTAGTGGGAGCGGGGGAGATGGGGCACGGCATAGCGGAGGTATTCGCAATAGCCGGTCACAACGTAGGCCTCGTTGACGTCAAACAGGAGTTCCTGGATAAGGGGATGACGAGTTAAAGGCAGTTTAGCCAAATTGGAGGAGAAGGGAAGGCTTAAGGAGCCCTCCACCACCATCCTGTCTAGAATAACCACCTCAACTGACATGGAAGGTGCCGCCAAGGACGCGGAGTTCGTGGTTGAGGCGGTGCCCGAAGTGGTGGACTTGAAGAGGGAAGTGTTCAGGAGGTTGGACGCAGTCACTAAACCTCAGACAATTCTGGCCACGAACACATCAAACATAAGGATCACCACAATCGCCGAGGCCACCTCCCACCCTGAAAGGGTGGTTGGAATGCACTTCTTCAATCCTGCCGTTGTTATGCAGTTGGTGGAGGTGATCAGGGGAGAGAGAACAAGTGAAGAGGTGATCCAAAGGACGGTGGAGGTAACCAAAGCCATAGGTAAAGTTCCTGTTCTTGTGAGAAAGGACGTCCCTGGTTTCATAGTTAACAGAATTAATGCGGCCGAGACGCTCTTCTTCTGTCTCCTCGCCCAGAGAGGCGTCAGGATCGAGGACGTTGATGCCACAGCTAAGGCACAGGGACTTCCAATGGGTCCCTACGAGCTCATGGACTTCGTGGGTTTGGACGTAGCGTATCATTCCTTGGAGTACTTCTCAAAGGAGGTGTCTGTGGAGTATGGTCAATGCACCCTACTGAGGGACATGGTGAACTCAGGTAAATTGGGTAAGAAGAGCGGGAGGGGATTCTATGACTGGTCTAAGGGGAGACCTGAGGTGAGGGGGAATCAGGGGGCCTTCGACCTTACAGACGTTTTGGCCCTGGAAATAAATGAGGCTGTGAAGTTGATCGAGATGGGCGTAGCCTCGCCTCAAGACGTGGAGACCGCGGTGAAGTTAGGTATGAATAGGCCCTTCGGTCCCATATCCGCAGCCAAGGCATTTAAGAGCTCTGAGATCGCTGAGAAGTTGAGCAGGATCTCTCAGCAACTTAACTCTTCCGTATTCCAGCCCGCAGCTTCCATAAGAGAGGGGAGGATGAGGGAGGTCCTTGAGGGTAGGGAAGTTAGGCCTCAGCAGGCCTCGAACGTGGTCACCTTGGAGAGGAGGGGAAAGGTAGCCCTGGTGAAGATCAATAGGCCTAAGTTGAACCTAATAAATGGAGAGGTCATGGAGCAGTTGGATAAGGTAATTGATGAGCTCTGGAACGACCAGTCTGTTAACGTGGTGGTGGTTACAGGGCAAGGGGATAATACCTCGGCAGGCGCTGAGTTAGGGACATTCTTTAGGGATCCTTTCCAATTCCTGGAGTTCGGAAGGAGGGGGGAGAGGACTTTCAGGAAACTATCGGAGATCCCCAAGATCACTGTCGCCCTCATGAAGGGGTATGTGCTGGGTGGGGGATTTGAGCTCTCCCTGGCCTGCGATATAAGGTTGGCCACGGAGAATTCCCAGATCGGTTTTCCTGAGGTGGGGCTGGGCCTAGTTCCAGGTTGGGGCGGAACGCAGAGGCTGACCAAATTGGTTGGGGCGAGTAGGGCACTCTACCACATTCTCACAACTGAGAGAATGAGCGGTAAACAGGCGTTGGAATATGGCATAGTGAACAGGCTGGTAAAGGATGAGGACGAGGCCCTGAACTTCGCCTCTGATTTGGCCGAGAAGGCCGCACCAGTTGCTGCAGCGTTGGCCAAGAGGTTGGTGAATAAGGCAGGAGAGGTTCCCTCTGACGTTGGGCTAGAAATGGAGTCCTTTGCCTCCGGAGTCCTTTTCTCCACGGAGGATCTTAAGGAAGGTATTTCAGCCTTCGTGCAGAAGAGAAAACCACAGTTCAAAGGGAGGTGATTGAGGTGGAAGTTTACGTGGTTGATTACCTTAGAACTGCCTTCTCCAGGTCCAGGCCCAATCAGCCTGAGAAGGATGTGTTCAATTCCATTAGAATGGATGAGGCTGTGGCAGAGCTCATAAAGGAGTCCCTGAGGAGGACAGGAGTTGACCCCAAGGAATTGGGCGACGTTATATTGGGTTGTGCCCTCCAAGTGAAGGAGAACTGGAGCTTCGGAGGAAGACATCCTGTGCTATTAGCTGGGCTACCTCCTGAGGTTCCCAGCTTCGCCCTGGATAGGCAATGCGCCTCCTCCATGAACGCTGTCGCATCTGGAGCAATGGAGATCGCCACAGGGAATTCCGAGGTCGTGTTGGCTGGGGGTTATGAGCTCATGACTCAACGTTCCCATGGTAAACAACGATAACATAGAACCCAATTATAGGCTCCTGACTAGGCCTGAGTACCTCAAATATCAGATGAGCTCCGGTTACGTAATGGGACTCACCGCGGAGAACCTGGCGCAAGAGAGCGGTATACCGAGGGATGACATGGACAGGTTCTCCCTTAGAAGCCACAGGCTCGCCCATAGGTACACGGAGGAGGGATGGTTCAGGGAAGAGATATTGCCCATAGAGGTGGAGTACGAGGGTAAGACGTTGAAAGTTGACAGGGATCAGAGCATAAGGGCTGATACCAGCATGGAGAAGCTGAGGGAGCTTCAACCGGCCTTCAAGCCCGGTGGAGTAATAACCGCTGGAAATTCAGCCCCATATAACGCAGGTGCCTCCTTGGTGATGCTGGCCTCGGAACAGAAGGTCAACCAATACGGCCTCAAGCCTCTGGCGAAAGTTAAGGCTCTAGGCTGGGCAGGAGTTCCACCTCACGTCATGGGAAAGGGTCCAGTGCCGGCAAGTAGGAAGGCACTCCAGAGGGCAGGAGTGAGGGTGGAGGACGTGGACTTCTGGGAGATCAATGAGGCCTTCGCTGTTGTCGTATTGTACGCCGAGAGGGAGTTGGGATTGGACGAGGAGAGGGTTAACGTGCATGGGGGAGCAATAGCCATAGGGCATCCATTGGGTGCCACAGGTGCTAGGTTAGTGGGCACCTTGGCCAGAACCCTTCACGAAAGGAAGGGCGGTATAGGTGTCGCCACGTTATGTGTTGGCGGAGGACAGGGGTACTCCGTCGTACTTGAGGGGGTGTGAGTTTGATACCCGAGAATTTGGATGAACTCAGGGGTAAGGCGAGAGAGTTCGCCCTCCGGGAGTTCACGGAAGAGAAAATTAGGAAATATGAGGAGGAAGAGAAGTATCCCGAGGAGATAAGAAGGAAGGCCTTCGAGGCGGGATTCTTGGACATGAGCAACCCTTGGGGAATGTTGGTTGCAATGGAGGAATTCTGTAGGGTAGACCCAGGGTTGGGAATATCGGCCCTCAGTGCAGCCTTCGGTTCCGAGGTGATCATGCTCTTCGGGAGCGACTATCTCAAGAAGAAGTACCTGGAGCCCGTATTGAAGGGAGAGAAGATAAGCGGATTCGCAGTGACTGAACCATCGGCAGGCAGTGATGTGGCGGGAATAAGGAGCAGGTTGGAGAGGAGAGGTAAAGGCTACGTACTCAACGGCGAGAAGATATTCATAACCAACGGTACCGTTGCCAACCACTTCTACGTATTGGCCAGGAGCTCTCCGCCGCCATCTCCTGAGAAGAGACATCACGGAATGACCATGGTGGTGGTGGAGTCCTCATGGCCGGGCTTTGAGGCGGAGCAGATGAAGGGGAAGCTGGGAATGAGGGCGACAAGTACGGCCCATCTAAAGTTCAGGGACGTTGAGGTTCCCGAGGAGAACGTCATAGGGGAGGAGGGGAAGGGCTTCTACTACGTCATGACCTTCTTTGACATAAGTAGGATACACGTGGCCACTCAGGCGCTAGGAATAGCGCAGGGAGCGCTGGATATGTTCACAGAATATATAATAAATAATGGCCTGAACAATAGGGAGACATATCAGTTCGCCTTGGCCGATATGGCCACCAGGGTGCATGCGGCTAGGCTACTAACATATGATGCCGCTGATAGGCTCTTCAAGTTCGCTCCAGACCCTGTGAAGACCAGCATGGCAAAGTATTTTGCAGGGGAAACGGCAGTATATGTTACTGACTTAGCTCTCAAATACACTGGAATGCAGGGAGTAACAAGCAAACTGGAGAAGTTCTACAGAGACGCCAAGATCGAGGAGATATGGGAGGGCACAAACGAGGTGGAGAAGTTGGTGATTTCCAGGATGTTGTTAAAGAAGAGGTGAGATCGTGTTCAGCGAGGATCAGCTATTAATGAGGAGTACGGCCAGGGAATTCGCCCAGAGGGAGTTGGCACAGAGGGCGGAGAAAATAGAGAAGGAGGGTATTGACAACGAACTTAGGTCCAAGTTGGCCTCCGCCGGATTTCTTGGTGCCATGCTCCCCTCCAAATATGGAGGCTCAGATCTTGACAGGACCAGCTTCATGTTGGTCCTTCAGGAGATCTCCAAGTACTCACCTACAACTGCGCTCTTCGTTTTACTCCAGCACTCCCTTGTGGGTAGAACATTGATCCGCGATCTCTCTCTGGCCGAAAGCTATGTACAGGACATAGTATCTGGGAAAACATCGTGGACCCTTCCACTATTTCAAAGGAACCTCAAATTAGACGGTGGAAGGATAAGGGGAGAGATACCCTATCTGCCCTTGCCCAGGGCGGACTTTCTGGTTTCCTATGCTGATCCTAAGACGCTGGTAGTGATCAAGGGCGGAGTAACAGAAGTGAGGGCCCATCATAGTTTGGGCTTCAGAGGTTTGGGACTCTCCCACGTAAGTGTTGACTCTGTGGCTGAAAAATTGTCTCAAGTGGAGGTCGACCCCACTCCCAAGGTGTTAGATGAGGCTTCACTGGAGGTTGCTGCGATTGCCCTGGGAATGGCCCAGGCCTCATTGGAGAGGGCCATGGACTACTCCAAGTCCAGAAGGGCTTTCAACTCACTTCTTGCGGAGTTTCAACCCTTGGCGTTCCAATTGCTGGAATATGACGCCCAAATCAAGGCCTTGGAAAGGTTCATCTATTCCATAAAGGACAATGAATCGCTTGAGGCAGGAGAGGCCAAACTGTTGTCCATAGACCTGGCTAAAAGGATGTCTAGAATATCCTTGCAGGTGCATGGGGGATATGGCTACTTCGAGTATACTGGCGTAGAGAAGTTCTACAGGGACTCGGCCGCCTTGGAGGCAATGGTAAGCGACCAAGTTGGAGAAAAGGTGAAGCTCTCGGTCCTGTTACTTGGGGTTGAACCCAAGATCTGATCTTGACTCACTTGGAGTTTTTTCTCAATATATACCACGTCCCAAGTCCCTTGGCTCCCAGCTTCCCTGTGGCGTCTCTGAACTCCAGGTCAACTACCACAGCCGTCCTCCCCTTCCTCACTATCCTTCCCTCTGACCTGAACGGTCCTTCCCTCATGGGCTCAAGGAAGTTTATCTTGAGCTCTTGGGTCACTTGATCGTTACCGTCATTGACCGTCATAACTGTCAACCCTCCGGTGTAGTCCATGACCGTCATTATGGCCCCACCGTGGAGTATGTCCCCCGTTCTGGTGGCGTCTCGATGATACGGCATTTCCATGACTGCATGCCCTTCCTCTAGGTTCACTACCTTTAGCCTTAGGAACTTGAATATGGGCTCAAGCTCTCCGAAGATCTCGTTGACTTTATCCAGGTTCTCCATTAACTCCCTTACTATCTGAGGCTTTCCCATGGAAGGATTAATAGAATGAATGTTAAGAAAGCTTTCCTCTGCTCCTCACCATCATTCCCAACCAAATGATGATATATATGGCCGGGAACACGTAAAAACCTCCTATCATTAGAACGTCAAGAGAGGTTATTGTCGGATTCGTTCCTATCTGTGTCAAGGCCGTTCTATGCGCATTGGACGAGGAGGAGATGAGGATCGCCAGCAAGCCCAATAAGGCTCCCAAATGCACAGCCCATTTCCTTCCCCTCATAACGAATATGGAGGTCAGGGCCACGAGGATCACTGCAACTCCTGTTGCAACGGTCAGGGATTGGGGCACCAGTTTGTAGAAAGTCAACAACACAGAACCCACAGCAAGGAAGAAACATGAAGCCCACATTAATGAACTCATGACCAGATATTCTCTCTCCAAATCTCCCTGTCCTCAAATACACACCCATCCTCTTATTCTCTCCGCTAAATCCCTAGTTGATTTATTTTAAATATTTCTGGGGGGTTAAGGGGGCGGAAGTCCCCCTCCGTGAGGTGGGGGATGAATAGCCCCCTTACAGAAACCTTTTTATACTTTAAAAAATGGATGTAACTATGCGGTACAGATTGGACAGAGGATCGCATTCAGTTTACGCTCTTTATTACCACTATGTCCAGGTGGTGAAGTACCGCAGGAAGGTGTTCGATAATGAAGAGACT
>Ga0074076_100069_pt1 | contig 19648 bp, 17 predicted proteins | sample YNPg_D_FD_63713 | JGI IMG/M metagenome (GOLD analysis project Ga0074076, IMG submission 63713) | Hot spring microbial communities from Beowulf Spring, Yellowstone National Park, Wyoming, USA - YNP_Beowulf Spring_D v2 (version 2) | ecosystem: Environmental > Aquatic > Thermal springs > Hot...
CCCCTTCGAATCCAAGGCCATCAGGTCCACGAACCCCGACTTAACCTGGAATTCGTGGGTGAGAACCCTTAAACCCTTCTCCACAAGCTCTGGGTAGAAGACAACCGCATCCCTCATCTGAGCCTCGGTGCCCTTCTGCTCAAAGCTCGAGTCATCCCTAAAGTTGAGTGTGGCGGCCAAGTACACCTTGTGGAACACCACACGCATACTCTCAGAGCCCCTCTTAGCGCTGATCACAACGCTACCCGAATCACTCTTCGCATACACCATGGCTCCGGGGGGCATATAGTTCACTGGCTTATACCCCCAAGTGCGGTGAACAAGCAACGAGCCATCCTCCTTCACAATCACTAGCCTCTCACCCCTAGCGAGCTCAGACGAAGTCCTACCCCTATAGGACACCTCGCAGACTCCGAGCACAATCACAGCCCTACGCTTCGAAGCAGCACTCATAATCACATCAGCGCACTCCTGCGCCCCAGGATTATTAAAAAGCCTAACAGCCTCCCTCTGCTCGCCCAACACCAACACAAAACCCCGAAAACAAATATATGCGTTGCGTTACCAAACACCAACACCAGCCGGATAGGTCACAGTCCAAGAGCCATGTAAACCAACCTTTAACCCTTGGGTGTTGGGGTCGGAGGACCCCGTAGTACGTCAGGAAGGGGATGGATAGCCCCCTCCCTCCCACATAGAGAGGTTTTAGGCACATGGATAATTCCAAGTAGACCTTGACTGATAGAGCTGGGTGGGTTACACCCCTGGGACTAGGGGAACTCAAGCCTGTAGATGGAGGGCGAACCCTCCGTTCGTAACCCCTCTCCCATATGGGGCACTACACAACGGTTACGTGGGATGAGGCCTCCACCGCGGGTGGAACAAGGGAGTCGAAGTCGCCTGAGGAAGTATTCGTTGCGATGCGGGGATGCCCCGTCCAATACATGAGGGCGGGGTAGTTCACTGTTTCCACAGACTGGTGTAAGTTATTATCTATGATATTCAGTTTTGCGATTTTAAGAGTTCTAATATATATGGAATTGCTTTTGATGTTTTTCATCACCGAGCTATGATCCACTTCTAATACGCTCGATTTGAGAGTGAACCACCCGACTCACGGATGGGGTCTTCCCCTAAAGATAAAACAAATAAGTATACCCTCCCCTACTTAGTAGGGGGGAGCATACTTGTTCTTTGACCCCAGACCAAAGGAGAAAAAGGAGGACCTTTTCGATCGCGAAAGGGAGCTTGAAAGGTTTTCGGACGCGCTGGCGTATTCACCTCTCATCCTAATTTTAGGGGCGAGGAGGATGGGTAAAACCTCACTTATGAATGTAGCCCTCAAGGAGTCATGCCAGCCCTATGTGATGATCGACCTGCGTGGCCTCCCTTACAACCCCTCAAGAGCCGACCTTCTTCGTAGATTCGAAGCTGGATTCAAGAAGGCGGGCAAGAACTAGCGCTCGTCGCTTCTCGACGCTCTCACTAGGGTGAACGGGATCTCGGTTTTGGGGTCAAGCATCAGCTTTTCTTGGGGGAAAAACAGGGTTGACCTAGCCGAGCTGTTTGACACGGTTGACGAGTGGGCTTTGAAAGCAAACGTCAAGTTTCTTGTGGCCTTCGATGAGTTACAGATAGTGAGGGGAGAAAGAGCTCTCCCCAGACTCCTCACACACGTGGCCGACACAAATCGTAATGTCGTGCTTGTAGTTTCGGGTTCGGAGGTTGGAGTGCTCTTCGACTTTCTTGAATTCGACAACCCAAGCTCACCGCTTTATGGGAGACACTACTCGGAGATCACACTCAACAAGTTTCCTGAAACAAAGTCTATAGAGTTTCTGCGAAGTGGCTTTGAACAGATTGGGCTTAGGGTTCAGGAAGATGTTTCGACGTACGCCGTGGAGCAGCTGGACGGGGTCATAGGCTGGCTCACACGCTTCGGGGCCAAGTGCCGCGAACACAAATCGTGCACGAAGAGCATAGTGGATACCGTCGCCTATGAAGGAGGTAAACTCGCAAGAAAGGAGGCGGTAAGCCTACTTCTTCGCTCAAAACGCTACTCAACAATACTTAACTATCTTGCAAAGGTCGAAAGGGCGCACTGGAATGAAATAAAAATGATACTTGAAGCAAGGGAAGGCCATACCATAACGAACGCCGCATTCACACAGCTTCTCTACAATCTTGTAAAGATGGGGTTTATCGAAAAGTGGAAGACGCGTACACCATCTACGACCCTCTTCTTAAAAGAGGCCTCCTTGAACATCCTCTCCCAGAACAGCTCTAACCGACATACTCTCCCCCCTAAATGTCGGAGCCTCCTCGCTCATTAGAGTTTAAAAGCCAATCTATTCCCCCTCCCCCGCAAGACGAAGCAAGCCTAGTTCTCCCAACTAGGAACCTAGATTGATTGTGTCCAGACAGTGAAGCTACCCCCTCCTAAAGGTGGGAGCTTGCTAAATTATGGCCCCACACTGCCTCCCCTCCACCAGCCCTAATATCGTAAGAAGGTATTGGAGGGAGCTCCTCGGGCACAACGGGTAACACCCACCCCGCCCGGCCTGTAAGGGCATGTTGTAGACCTCACACGCGGCTTCTAACCTAGTCTTGAAAGCTCCCACCCACCCGACACAGCAATGATCTTCGAAGCGTACACCCTGTACTGTTAGGCTCTCACACGCACATTCAATACCTTCTTCCACCACCATTTTATACCTTCGTGATCACCGTCCTCATGGGCAGGGTTTCGGAAACTTTATAAGCGGCTCGCGTAGGAGCCATAATCCCCAACACACCCACTCACCAATCAACGTGTCTAGGATAAGGTGGTACACGGTTTTTAGGGACCAGATTCCCCCACTTACACAACCATCAGCTTTGGTTCTTCGCTTTAAGGAGAAGGGTGTGCTAGCTCTGGTGTGTGTTGTGCATTCACTATGCGTGTAAATTGTGTGAGGTTTAAGTTATTCCAGGGGTACTCCATTGATTGTGTTGAGACTTTTTATAGCTTGTGACATAGAGGAGCCAGCCGTGATTGAGAAGATAGTTGGTTTCCAAAGAGGTGTGCTGGGGGGGTTTGACCGCTTGAAACTTGTTGAAGCGGAGAACCTACACTTCACACTCGCCTTTTTGGGTGAGCAGCGTGAAGCGGAGCTTGAGAAGATTGTTCACACCCTTAGCAAGGTTGAGCCAGTGGGTGGCGAGGTTGAGTTGAGAGGTGTCGGAGGTTTCCCCTCGGCTAGTAATCCACGTGTGGTTTTCGTGGAGACTAGGCGGGGTTCTGAGGTGATCACCGAGAACGCCAAACGTGTAAGGGAGGCGTTGGAGGGTGCCTCTATATGGTATGATAGAACCCCCTTTACACCTCACCTAACCGTGGCGAGGCTTAGATCACCCGACAGGAAGCTCGCGGGAACACTTATGCTCCACATGGATGACGAGTTCGGTGTGACCCCCGTGAGCTCGATCAAGCTCAAGAAGAGCGAGCTTAAGCCAAGCGGCCCCGTGTACACAACCATCCAAGAGTACCGTGCAAAGGGAAAGTAGAGATGAGCTTAGGCGAAGTACTGGACGAGGTCAGACGTAGGGTCATACCGACAGTGGAAGAGGAGAAGAGGCTCTTCGAGCTCGCCGAGAAACTCAAAAAGAGAATCTTAGAGGTGTCCTCCGCCTACGGTGTGAGCGTTGAGCCCATGCTTGTTGGCTCGCTGGCCAAGGGCACTTGGCTTAGAGGTGAAGGAGATCTGGACGTTTTCATGCTCTTCCCGAAACACTTCAACAAGCGCGACCTAGTTGACTTAGGTCTCAGAATAGCCCACGACGTCTCTGAGGGTAGGGGTATCAGGGCGTACGCCGAGCACCCCTACCTGAGATTCTACGTGGACGGGGTCAAAGTGGACTTGGTCCCAGCGCTCAAAGTCGACAGGGCTGACGCTAAGGCTACAGCCGTGGACAGGACACCCTTTCACCTCGAATACGTCAACTCCAAGCTTGACGAGGAGCTCAGGGCCAACGTGAGGCTGCTCAAGAGATTCATGAAGGGCATAGGTGTGTACGGGGCCGAAGCGAGAACACTGGGTTTCTCTGGCTACGTGTGCGAGCTGCTCACAATCAAGCACGGCTCATTCACACGTGTGCTCGAGGCGGCCGCCGGGTGGAGGCCACCCACACTGGTTGTGCTTGAAGCCAAGCCTACGGCTGCGCTCAGCCACCACATAGTGGTCGTGGACCCAACCGACCCTTCGAGGAACGCGGCCGCAGCCGTATCACTCGAAAGCTACTCGGTGTTCATAGCGGCCTCACAATCCTTCCTAGAAAAGCCGAAAATAGAGTTCTTCTACCCACCCCCACCACCGCAGAAGCGCCCAAGTGCTCACGACTTGGGCTACGGGGTTGGGGGTAGACACCTAGTGCTCGTGACGCTCAACGCCCCCCAAGTCGTCGAGGAGGTGCTCTGGAGTGAGATGAGGAGCTCCGCGAATGGGCTCAAGGAGCAGCTTGAGAGATACGGCTTTAACCCCCTCTCAACGTGGTTCTGGTCCGATGGGGAAGAAGCCTACTTCTGCTTCGAGGTGGAACGCGTGGAGCTCCCAGCGTATGAGAAGAGGGTGGGACCACCAGTATACGAACAAGGGGACTCCAAGCGCTTTCTAGCCAAAAACAGAGGCAGAGCGCTTCGTGGGCCTTGGATCGAAGCTGACAGGTGGACGGTCGAGCTGCCTAGAAGGATAACACGCGTCGCCGACGCCATGAGAAGACAGAGTGAGGTGGACCTATCACCACACATACGAGCCAACTACGACTCCGCTCGCATACTCGTGGACTCGGAAGCCATTGAAAAGGTAGCCTCAAACGATCGGCTAGCCATGGAGTTCACACGATTCTACAGCCGCACACCGCCGTGGTTGAGTTGAGCAGCATAGCCAGAAGAGTGGCCGATTACCCCTGCCCACCATCACCACAAACACTCCGAGAACTGGAGAAGCTTGGAGTCGAACTCGTAGAGCAAGGAGACACTGTGCTAAACGGTGTAAGGGTGCTGGGTAAAGGTACCCGAGGCATCGTGGTGTGCGGCGTCCACCGCGGGCTTCCCGTGGCCGTCAAGATAAGGAGGTGCGACTCCCCCCGTGCCAGCATGCTCCACGAAGCCCAGATGCTCAGACTCGCGAACACGGTGGGCGTGGGGCCTAGGCTGATCTGCGCTTCAGAGAACATCATAGTGATGGAGAGGGTTGTGGGGGTGCCGCTCAAAAGGCACACAAAGCTAAGCGACAACCAGCTAGCTTCTTGCATCGAAGACTCCCTCCAGCAGGCCGCAAGGCTTGACAGGATAGGCTTAGACCACGGGGAGCTAAGCAGAGCCCACAGCCACGTCTACCACACAGACAGCGGAGCCAAAATAATAGACTTCGACAGCGCAAGCACATCCAGGAAACCCCACAACTACAACTCGCTTTTCGCATACTACTTTATGGGAAGAGGACCACTGCAGCAGAGAGCGGGAAGAATACTGCCGGGATACGCCGCCAAAAAACCCGTTGGCCAACCCACGCAGTGATCAAGCAACCGCGAACCAAGCCTCAAAAGAAGAGATCACGCCGGATAACTTTTACCTTCAAGCCATTCAAAGCCGACGCCAACGCTTAACCACTCAGCCTCAAAATAGGCGGAGGAGGCACCCATCCGCCACCACATTCAGACTGATAAGCTAATCACCCTGATATCCGAAAAACGGTTGGGGGTCTTACATCGAGTGAACCACCACGCACCCACGGGGCGGACGGGGGCCTCCCCTAAAGATAAAGATTTGGGGGTTGGTGATTCTGTGTTAGACTTGCTGCTGGGCTTGTGCTAGAAGCGTCACCAGGTACTCTGTCTGGCCCACGACTAGGTCCAAGTGTACCGTGTAGTATGGTGTCCCGTTTATCCCAGCCACCCTTTTACCCGCTAAGAGCGCTGCGTATTCTGCCTGTGAGCCAGCTGTGTAAGGGTGCATTGCCCGCTGAAGTATCTTCCGTGCACGCCGAGCTGCGCTGCTCCAGAGGTCACACTGTAGGTTTGGCCGCCGACTACTAGGGAGCCACCGGTTATGCTCAGGGTGTAACCATTGTGGAAGACGCCCGTCACCAGTAGTGTGAGCGCGCCAGACGCTGAGCCGTTCACCTCTTCACCCACAACTCGGTAGCCTCCCGCTACGCTGGTGAGGGTGAAGCTCACGCCGCTTGTTAGGGTTTTACCACTGCTATTCGCACCCCCCACACTGGTTACCCCCAGACCTGTCTGAGCCGTTAGGGTGGACCAGGCTGCTACCGTCAGCCCAACCCCTACAGCTAAGACCAATCCCAGTAGGACGAGTTTAGACAACATTTTTACTCGACAACTCTATCCCTTCAAGGTATTTAACCAGCTTGAATGCGTAGTCTGTACTCTGGGTTCACAAGGCTTTTAAGCCGGCCTCCACTCGACTCTTGGGTGAACCACCCAGTGCAGCAGAGGGTTACATATTGAGTTACCACCTGTTCCTAGTGGGCACACTGCTCGACTTTGTGAGCGGCTTCGTGGCGCTCCTTGTGAGCTACTACGCCTACCGATACAACAGGCTTCTTCGAAGCACACCACTACTCTTTTTGAGCTTCGGCTTCATGTTACTCGGCCTCGGCCTACTGAGCGAGGCCTCCATTCACCTATTCTCAGCGGTTTACACACGTCAGCTGAGAATCTTCGTGGAAGCCTCAGCCGTGTACCTAGTGATGCAGGTTGCCGCCTACCTTGTGATAGCCATGGGCTACGCGTATGAAGCATACAGGAGGGGCACACTCAGCCCAACGGCCGCATCCCTGCTCCTAGTAGGTGTGAAGAGACCCCCGGTGCTCCTGCTCCCCTATAGGCTGAGCGTCACCGCCGAGCTGCTCTCAGTAATCATACTCGCAGTAGTGGTCTACCAAGCCACACTTGTGTACACCACGAGCAAGAACAGGTTCGCAGGAATGGTTCTAACAGGCTTCCTGCTCATAATGCTCGGCCAAGCCATCTCGCTCGGCGGGGTGATCGTGTTATCAACACCCAGCTTCGAAATCGGGGAGCTCACACGCTTCCTAGGCTTCCTAGTTCTCCTAGTGTTTCTTTTGAGGAGTGGTAGAAGTGGGCAAGCCTGAGGGTGTAAGAAGCAAGCTCAGAATATACTTGGATATACTCAGGGTTATCGAAGAAGAGGGGGAAGCCATACCCACACACATCCTATACAAGGCAAACCTATCACACGACAGACTCACATCCTACGTCGGCGACTTAGAGCAGAGGGGCCTCATAGTCCAAGTCACCCGGGGGGAGAGCAGAGCGTACACGCTGACACCAGAGGGTAGAAAATTCCTGAAGGAGCTCAGGAGAGCCGAGGCATTCCTAAGCGGCTTCGGAATAAGCCTATGAGCATGTCTCAAACACCAAGTGTTTATTTGACTCTGACGCATCAATCTAATTGGGAAACAAAAACATGAGCGACTCCAAAACACCAAGCCAGGACAAGGGTGACAGGCACAGGTGGACCAAGATGGTTGCAAGGGTACTCGAAGCATTAAAGCAGAGCGGCGTGGAACCAAAGGACTACCTCTTAAGCATGCCCTATATCATAGCCTACATGATGGAGGACCAAAGCGACGAAGAGATAAGGAAGTTCTACGAGGAGCTAATAGAGATAACAATCGACATAAAACACATATTCAATGAGCTACCCCAACCAGAAAAACACGGGTAACCCCAACACCATTTATTCATCAATCACAGACACAGCCATAGTTCCCTTGTGGGACCACGCCCCCAGCATCGAAGGCCAGCCGTGATGGGCTACTCTTTGTCCGGATACGCGCGGGCTTGCCCCTAGACCCACTGCCCACCCTCCTCGAAGAAAGGCGTATCCTCCTTAGAATCAACCATGCGGCGACGCCCAGAATGATGAGAACAGCCGGATACACGTATAGGGGTATGCCTAGCGTTGAGGGAAACACAAAGTTGGATGACTCGAGCTCCAAGAATCCACCTGGGAGCTCCATGTACACCGCCACGCCCGTTCTCGGGGAAATGTAAGCCTCGAAGCCCACACTCCTATTCGCGTATGCAATCGTATCAAAGCTTCCCGCTGGGGTGTTAACGGTGGCGTTGCCGAGCGCGTCAAGGCCGACAACCAACGGCTCACCCTGTGATACCCCGAAGTCGACCGTGGAGCCCAAGCGGGGCGAGGCTGGATAGAATGATGGTGCAGTATAGTTATCCAAAAAGAACTCTGGACTCTGCTGCACCCCACCTTCAACGACGCTGCGCTCAAACATGAACTCACCGTCGGGCTCGGAGAAAACGGTTCGGTAGCTTATGGTTGCGTTATAATAGCCCCGGGAAACGTAGCTCACATAGTTTCCGGGCTCCGCGTAGAGCGGTGCGCTGAAGTTCAACGAGTCCGCAGGCACGTCGGGCGAACTGAAGTTGACGAGAAGACTTGTACTCAAGGCGTGAAGCGATGGGTTGGCGAGTGTGAAGTTGAGTATCACTCCGTTTGATGCGTCAACCCAAAAATACTTTACTACGGGGGAAACCCCCTGACCACCATAAACATTCTCCAAAACAGTGTACCTGTAAGCGGCAACATCCACCCCACCCAAGTCATACGTAGCGTTACCGTCATAGTGGAAGAAGAGCGCGTAGCCCTCGGAGAGTACACTATAGTTGTTGGGGATAACGAGGAAGCTTGGCAGAATCGGTAGGAGTGAGGGGAAGAAAGGGTCATCATACGCGATTCCTTTAGGGGGGAGCTCTGGTGCACTCACATTCTCCGTGGTGTTGAGTTCAAGTGACCAGTTGGGCGCCACACTCAACACCTTAACTTCACCCACGCCGTTATAGGTGACGTTCTGTAACCCAAACGGATACACCCCGGTCACCCTGTAGCCCAGCGTGAGCCCAGGGGAGGCGAACCACGGCAGCCTCTCCTCTACGCTTGCGCTGAAAACACCCACCACGCCGGTAGCCCCCCACACCAAGACGCTGGATGACGCCGTGATCACGAGTAGTGTGACCGCTATCAGGAGGCGAAGTGGCAAGCCACAAACCTCCCCGGCCTCACCTCTCTCAACTCTGGCTCCCGCGCCGAGCATATCTCCTGAGCAAGCGGGCACCTCGGATGAAACCTGCAGCCAGAGGGGGGTGCTACCGCGCTTGGTATCTCACCTTTAGCCAAGCTGCGCACACTAACAGATGGGTCGGGTACTGGCACAGCGGCTATCAGAGCCTGGGTGTATGGATGCAAGGGCTCTGAAACAACTTCACCCGAGGGACCTGACTCCACAATCTTACCAAGATACATCACCGCCAGCTCATCTGTGAAGAAACGCACTGTTGCGATATCGTGTGAAATCATAATGAATGATTTTCCGTTGGGCTTCAGGTTATCCATGAGCTTGATTATCTCTCCTTTAACCGAAGCATCAAGCATGGAGACCGGCTCATCGAGAATGAACACTTCGGGATCCATCGCTAAGGTGCGGGCTACCGCTACACGCTGCCTCTGGCCACCTGAAAGCGCAGTGATCCGCCTATATGCATACTCACTCCACGGGGTGAGCTTGACAGCTTCGAGAGCCCTTGCCACCCGCTCATCCAACTCCTCTTTAGAGGAGTACAGCCGGAGTATCCTGAGGCCCTCAGCCACAGCGTCATACACGCTGTAAAGGGGATCGATGGCGTCGAATGGGTCCTGGTAGACCATCTGCACACGTCTCCTAAAATCCCTAAGCGCATCGCCCTTCAAAGCGTTGATATCCCTACCTTCAAACAGCACCTTACCCGACGTGGGCTTAACAACTCCTAGAAGCGCCTTGGCGAGCGTGGTCTTACCGCTACCCGACTCACCCACTATGCCTGTGGATCTCCTTGGCTTCGCGGTAAAGTCGACACCATCCACAGCGTGGACGAAGAGCTTCGAGCCACCCCTGACCTTAAAGTAGACAACGAGGTTTTCAGTCCTGAAGAGCTCGGTCTCAGAGCGTTTCTGGGAAACCAATTCCTCCATGGTTCACACACCTACCTACCGCTGGAATAGGCAACCGTTGCTGGCACCATCCAGCATGCCGCATAGTGCTCGCCCCCGTAGTCTTCGAACTTGGGCATCTCCCGCCTACATATGTCCTGTGCGAGCGGGCAGCGCGGGTTAAAGGGGCAACCGCTGGGGGGGTTCACGAGGTCTGGGGGTGTTCCGGGTATGAACTCATTCGGGGTGTTTTTGCGCATATCGGGCACTGAGCGAAGCAATCCCAAGGTATAGGGGTGAAGAGGCCTGTGAAAGATCTCGGATGAGGTTCCTAACTCCATGAGCCTACCAGCGTACATGACACCAACCTTGTTGGACACATTCGCGATCACCGAGACATCGTGAGAGATAAATATTGTGGAAAGTCTTTCATACTCCTTGAGCTTCCTGAATAGCTCTATTATCTGCGCCTGCACGATCGTGTCCAGCGCGGTCGTGGGTTCGTCCAAGATGATGATCTTGGGCTTCAAGATGAGCGCCAACGCAATCATGATACGTTGCTTCTGGCCACCGGAGAGCTGCCAGGGATAGGAGTTGAGCTTTGAGCGCTCCACGTTCACCTGCTCGAGCAGCTCCCCAGCCCTCTCAAGTATCTCGGCTACACCCATATTGGTGTGTGCCCTAACCGTCTCAACGAACTGGTCGCCAACCTTATACAGTGGGTCCAGCGCATTCTGCGATGCCTGAGGTACATAAGAGATCACCCTCCAGCGAAGCTTCGAGTTGAGCTCGGCCTCAGACATCCTGAGCACATCCATCCCGTCGACGATCACCTCACCTGATACCACACGCGCATTGGGCGCGAGAAGCCTGAGAATCGAGGTTGCAAGAGTGGTCTTACCGCTACCCGACTCACCTACGAGGCCGAGCGACTCACCGTCCCCGAGCCAAAAGCTCACGTTATTAACCGCCCTCAACGGCCCCCTAGCAGTCTCAAACTCAACCGTGAGGCCCCTAACCTCAAGCACCCTACTCGAAGACAAACCAAACACCCACCAAACCGGCTAACCCAGCCTAGAATACTCCTCCTGTATAGCCGTTCCAATAAGATAAAAGGCTATGGAAATAAGGATTATGGAGAGGCCTATGGGCATAGTTATCCACCAGAGGTAGCCATTCGAGGGTGTCACTTCGTTGATTAGTTTTGCGAGAATATTACCCCAAGTTGGGTACCTGTCAATACCGAGACCTAAGAAGTCAAGACCAGTATCAGCCACCACTAAGCCGGGAACCAGATATGTTATTAAGGCAACAATTGTACCCGTTGTGTGCTTCAGCACGTGGTTTCTAAGAATATAGAAGTTCCCTCCACCCATGGTCTTAGCGGCCTCAACGTAGGTGCGCCTCCGAAGGCTCAGAACCTGGGAGCGAACAGTCCTACCCGGTACAGCCCACCCCAAGAAGCCGAGGAGAAGTATTATGAGCAGAGCCTTGCTGGTCACAACATGAGCCACCGTAAACACAGTATCCAAATCTATGAGGAGTATGAGTCCGGGTAACAGAAGCAGGAAGTCGAAGGCAAACACGAGCACACTGTCCACTAGCCCCGCGAAGAAGCCGGCTATCAGCCCGAGGATTACACCCACACCCAAAGCTATAGCCGCTGAGCCAAACCCTATGGCGAGGGCTGTGCGCGTCCCCGAAACAAATTCCGACCACACGTCGCCTCCATCAGCGTCCGTGCCAAGCACCCCGTACACACGCCCGAATATCTGGAACTTAAAGTCGGATTGATACAAACTGGCGTGGAAATCACCGTTGGGGAAAAACACGAGCAGCTCGCCCACACTGTAGTAACCCTTCTGGCTGAAAATCGTCTGGGGCACAGTGGTTATGGGCACACTCCTGTTGAAGAAGGCTAGCGGCATGTCGTTAGCAGAGTTAGTCACACCCGAAACCAGGTTCCACGAGTCGTTAACCAGCGGCTGCGAAAAGGTTGACGCAAAATACGCGGCGTACGACGATCCGGCGGAGGGAAGGGATTCAAGCGCCGTCTCCCCGGCGGCGTTGGCCGCGAGCGAAGTGTAATACACGCCCTTACTTGTGTTCACCAAGAGCATCACAGCGAATCCAACACCGGGGGGCAGCACAGGCTTCACTGCCACCTGAGAGTAAAACAGTGGGGGAGGAGAGTAGCCATAGTAAAAGGTGTGCGTCAAATACACGTACACAGGATTAGTTGAGTTGCCGCTCACACTAAGCACTTCGCTACCATTACCTGTATTCGTAAGGAGGTAGGCACCCGTAGCTTCAGCCGCAACGTCCGCTGGGCCCACGCCACGAGCGTAGCCGACACTCAACGAAACACGTGAAGACGGATCCACACCCACCTTCCAGTATCCCAGAGCCTCGGGCGTCTTGAAGGTCTGAAACACTTGAGAGGAGGGTAGAATAATATTGGGGTTCAGATGAGAGTAGCCCGGAAAAACGCTCATCCATGAGGGGAGAGCGTCGGGACCGGCCGCGTAGAACTGCGAAGGCGAGTAGGGGTTCGAGTAGGCAGATATGTAAGGTCCGAGTGCACCTATGAGCACAAAAACCATCACAATGGCCAGACCTATCTGTGCATTCCTGCGCCTTAACACCCTTAGGATCAATCTCTCCACAACTACCCCCCCAGCTACTCGCCGAGCCTTATCCTGGGGTCAAGCTTAGCGAGCACGAAGTCGAGGATAAACAGCACAATCAGCGTGTACACACCGAACATGAATGTAGTAGCTATAAGGAATGGCATGTCCAAGTTCTGCGCCGCCAGAGTGGAGGCATAACCTATGCCCTGAAACTGGAAAACGTACTCAACAAAGAATATCCCGTAGATTAGGAATGCAACGTCGAGTCCCACGACGGTGATCCAAGGGAGAATAGCGTTACGGAAAGCGTGCTTATAGAATATTGTGCGGTCATCGAGCCCCCGCGCCCTGGCGTACTCCACATGGCTGGAGGATGTGTACTCCTCGATAATATTGTTCCTGAGGAGCTGCTGCCTGTGACCGAAGCCGGTGATAGTTAGCACGGCCACGGGGAGAACGGCCGCCCACGCGTACCTCAAATAGTACATTATACCAGTATAGTTATGTGAGCCAAGACCAGTGAGCGCCTGAGCCAAGTTTATGGGGAACAATCCAAGCTGGTCAGCGAAGTAGATATAAAATATGATGGATATCCACAGAGCGGGCACAAAGTATAGCCCAATGGAGGCGATAGACACGGACTTGTCACCCAACTTCCTTCTGCTTCGCAGAAAGGATTTTGCGGCGACAACCCCGGTTATAATGCTCAGAACACTCGTGAGCGCCAAAGAGGAGGTTGCAAGTATTAGTGTGTTGGGGAGATATTGGAGCACAACCTGCAGCACAGGCTTCTGGAAGAACACACTCACGCCATAATTACCTGTGAACATGTTAACTATGAACTTCAAAAGCCTCGCAGGTATTGGCCCGTTCAAATCATATGTTCTGGTGGCCGCCGCTATGAGCGCGCTAGCCGAGCCAGCACTCCTCGTACTACCCGGAGCCACACCCGCGAAGATGTACGCCACTTTCATACCTATCGCTTGGGGGATGACCTCGAAGACGAAGAACGAGAAAATCGTTAACACGAGGAGGGTTATAAACCTGTTAACCACGCGGTCAATTATGAATCTCCAAGGAGGCATCAAAGAAAAGGGGGAAAACTGGTTTATTAGGCTTGCGTCAGACAGCTTAGGCACTGGGCCTTCTAGATCCACGCAACACTCCCACAACCACGGCTATCACGGCCACAACCACGATCACTGCCACAACAACGAGCGCGGCGTTGAAGGAGGAGGTAACAGTGGTCGTAGACGGGGGTGTAGTTGGTGTAGTTGGTGTAGTTGGTGTAGTTGGTGTAGTTGGTGTAGTTGGTGTAGTTGGTGTAGTTGGTGTAGTTGGTGTAGTAGCCTGGGGGAGCACGTTCAGCACAGCGTATTCATGGTAGCTGTAGGTGTCATGCATCGTTGGACCGCTACCAGTATAGTAGTAGTAGGATGGACCCGTCCAGTTAACTTGGCCTACGAGCAGGTAGGTTCCCGGTGACAGGCTTGAGGTGGGTATACTCGCAGTGTAGAGACCGGGTCCAGTCTGACTCATGGTGTACGTGGATATAACTTGCTCGGTCTGCATGTTCATCAGGTAGGCTACACCTGTACCCCCACTCACGGGCTCAAAGGAGTCGAAGTACCCACTCGAGGTCGAGGAAAGCTGAGATGGGTTAGCCACCGTGACGTTCACGGTGAACATGGCGGTTGAACCCTGGGTCGCGTTGACTTGGTTGACATATGGGTTCGCGAGGAAGTATGATGGGAAGTAGTATGACTCAGCGTAGTTGGAAGTCGGGCTCCAGGCGCCAAACATGTAGGGTCCGCTCCAGACCTCCTGCTTCAGATATGCTGAGGGCGGCTCAGTGGCGAACTCGGTTTGGGACACGTTCCATAGTGTGTGCTCGGGTAGTATGGGTATGCCATACACATTGTTAAGGTTGAATATAGATGTGGTGTTAAAGTAGATGGTGATCTGGTATGGGTCGTTGGGGGGAACATAGGTGCCAACGAGTCCAGGTGCGCCTCCGAAGAAGTCGAACGAGGGATTACTCGCCACAGCGGTGTAGTTGAACACGATGCCAGGCGCATAGGTGACCGTTTCCTGCGACGGGTTGTATGGGTTAGATGAGAAGCCGCCTAGGTCATAGTACCAAATACTGAAGTTGAGGTCTATTGCTGTGAACGGTGCGCCGTCCTGCCAAACCATTCCAGGCAGGAAGTTAAAGGTTATAACGGTTCCATTATACGGGTAGCCGTTGGGCATCACACCCGCCGACGAGCTAACAGTGTAGTTCATCGCCGCGAATGGGGCGTAGCCGTAGGGGTTGTTGTAGGCGATCTGGAGGGGCGTGGCGTACATTGTCCCCAAGAACTCGAAGCTGTAGAGATCCTCCGCTGTGTAGGGGTTCACATCCTTAACGGGGTCGGGCTGGCCATACCTATATATTGAGCCGAAGTCTTTGCCAACCGGATGAATGTTTGCTGGATATAGGTTGCCGTACACGGTTTCAAAGATGTTCCCATGCCAGCCAGCGATGTTTACAGGCGTAAGCGCCGTCCCCCAACTAAGGATCACGTAGGGCGCCCAATAGTGCAGGTAGGCGCCTAACTGATCGACTATCTGGACAGCCACCTGCTGAGTTGGCGCGTCATAGATCAGTTTGTTGAGGAGAGCCCAACCATGCGGGTCACTTATGTTGCCATTAAAGTATTCATTCAGGGCGGATGGGCCAAGAATATACCAGTAAACCGAGGGGTTGGGGGAGAGCCCAGAGCCCAGCCCAAGGTGAGCATTTCGAAGTCGTCGGCTGGAAGCAGGGTGTAGGCGAGAGTGTCGAAGGATACACCTGAAAGCGTTATTGTAAAGTTGATCTGCGCAGCGGCTGAGGTGAGCACCGAGAGCATCTTAATCTCGAGGGACTGGCCTGTACCCGTCGAGTAGTATATTGAGAGAGGATCGGATGCTTCGCTTGTCCCATTGGGATAACTCCAGTAGCCCTGGGCTGGGTGGTCGACGAAGCCAGCGAGCTCCAAGTCCTGAATAGCGGCGCTCAGATTATAGGCCCCGTATTCCTGGTAGGCCTGCTGCTCTGCCGTAGTAAAGTACTGCGACTGGAACGCGCCGGGCTGGAACCAGTAGGGTGATGCAACCCCCAGGATACCGTTATCCAGAACGGAGGACAGAGCCTGATAGTTCAGCATGTGTTGGATGGCCCACCTGAAATATATGTTGTCACCCGGGTACGCGTGAACGTTGAACCCAATATATCCGAAACCATCGGTAATAGTCGAGTTCAACGAGATCTCGTGCTGTTGTGCGTAGGGTAGAAGCTGGTTATATTCTTGGGCACTAGACACGCCGGCCGCATCATACTGTATATAGCCGTTAACAAGCGCTTCAATAACAGCCTCACTAGAAGTGAACCAAGTCATGTATGTCACCCCCTCATAGGGGCCCCAAAGCTGACCGGTGTTGTTGAGCAGAGGCACATTACTCGGAGGCTGAGGAACACCATAAATAGAGAACGGCGGAATCGGCGGCGACTGTGCGGAAACATAGGCTACAGGGGACACCGCGAGACCCACTAAGAGCAATAGAACAGCTAAACTCTTCACAACCAGACCAAAACTATACGACATTTACCTCCTATTTTTATTCCAAACGACTTATATATGGGTTTCGATTAGCCTAAGAGATACGCGAAATAGCCTTTGAACGAACAACACAAGGAAATATACCGAAAACTAATACATATGATAAAAATACCAACATGTTAGAGAAGAGACATTGAGAAGGTTGCACGCCGCGGTTTTTAGCCTCAACCCACCCAAAAAGGCGAGGCTTATCCACTCAGTATCCAAACACAAACAAAAGGCATGAATTCAACCGACAGGTGATGAGCACTTCGCCGTAGTCAGCAGTTCCAGAATAGATAGGTTTATATGGATTTCCGGATTTGAATGATCCGGTTGTGCATGGGCAGTAGGGTAAGTGGTAGTAGAGACCCAAGACCTCCGCTGGCTGAGGGAGGGGTACATGCACACATAGGGGGGAGGAGGGTGAAGCTGAGGATGGAGGGCGCTCCCCACCGGGAGTGGTGGGTGGGTGCGTCCTGACAGGGGCGAAGCGGAGTGGGGCCAATGAACCCGTGAGCTCCCTAAATGATGCACTGAAGCCCAAGCTCCACTATGCATATGTAGGTACAATGATATGTACCTACATATGCCTACGTAGAGTGAAACCCAAACCGTATGACTCATACGGTCAACAAAAACCGGAGATTAAATGGGCACACCCAAGAGGGCGGGGCGGAGCGTGGATTAGCACCTCCCCCCCACAAACGTCACTGGATATTTGAGCGAATACTGTCAGGACAGGGCTTAGCCCAGTGGGGGCCACGAGGCGAATCTATAATGATCCATAAAATCCGCCATCCAAGTGATACACCCAGCTTCTTCAAGAATCTAAACGTTTTGCGGGGACAAGGAGATGCTCTCCTAGCTCAAGGTTGTGTCTGTTTTACTCAAAGCCTTTGGCCTGAGCCTACGCAAAGAAAGACCTCGCAGCTCCTCAAGCTACCCTCTGACCAGAGAGCCAGCCCCAGTATAGCGTATCCGAAGGAGTGGGGGTCGAAGGGTTTTTTGGAGCAAAACTAGAATTTGGGGGAGCCAACTGGGTACACCGTACATCGCAGTCGACTAGAGGGTCTCCAAGTATAGCGGTCGACCCACCTATATCTGGGTTGCTAAGAGCGCGCGGGGAGACGAGGCAGTGTGTATGGTTCGAGGCCTAACTCGTCGACTAGGAAGGTGAGAAGTGCCCCTAGGTTCCGAGGAGGATGAGAAGAAGGTGTCTCCGATGGCAGCCACCCGACCCTTACCCGCCAAGTACCTGGGTATCACGACTAGGTTAAGGAGTGGGGGCCGCTTCCAAACAATGTGCACCACACCTTCGGTCTACTCTCAACTGTTGGCTGAGCGCTTCCTCGGGTACCTCAAGAATGGGACCAGGGTGTACTACAACAACATAAATCCCAGAGAAAACACTCTTGGCATCCATCCCAGACTTCCTAGAAGTATTCATGCACTGGTACACCAGTTTGAGCGACCCGTATCAACCCTTATCCGGATAGGTACGAAGCGACTGGGGAATTCACTCACCCAGAATATCTTAGAGCTGTCGACGAGTTTTACAGGAAGCATCTGCTTCTTATCCAGACAGGCGTGTTATAGGGTTTGCACGCGGTTTCTAGCTGGGTTTTCAACACCCTCGCAGTGGTCTTTGAAGCATACCTTATCCAGACAGGATCTCGCGAAATGGATAGTGTCCAGATTAGAGCGGGGTGACCTCTGTATCCAGGCGTGGAGAAGCGTTATCCGGACACCATCGCGAAATGGGCAAAGCGCTTATATTCGCAGTCAGAGAATCAGGGTTCAATACGGGGCCGTCGTCTAGCATGGACTAGGATACCACCCTGGGGCGGTGGCGATCGCGAGTTCAAATCTCGCCGGCCCCACATCCCCATGAGCAACCCCAGATCTTATCCTCCACCAAGTTTCTTTATGATCTACTCTAAAAGTTCCCCTTAGGCCACCCACGTCAATATAGGCAATGTAAATTACACCATAATCGGGGAGAGAGAATGATCTTTTACATTCTCTTTCTCAACCATCATACCTACTCCTCCCGACTGATCTCCCCATCCATTGATCATGAGAACTAAGATGGCGTAATACAGTATTACCTCCTCCCATGCTTCTCTTAGTAGTAAGGGAGCGCTATGGTGAGCAGCTTTAGAATAGGTGGGTCCAGATAAGTGGATATAGTTTTTGGGAAAGCTTTGAAGTCTCATCACGCTTCAGATTTTTTGCTCTGTGATAACAGAGATTCGAACATGGTGCGTGGTGGGCGGGTGGGAGTCGGGTATGCGCGTAAGCCTGACGATGTATGGTGTCCAGTGAATCACGACGTGTGGGTGGGTTCGCCCCTGGCTGCGGGAAGGAGCGTAGCTGAAGGAGAGGGGCTCGATGAACTCGCGTGTTCATACGACGCGTTGAAGCTCGAGCTAGAGTTTGCTTACAACTGGACACGGACTCATAGCTGCCTATACCTGGGTACGTAGAGTGAAGCCCTAAACAGAACCCCCTTGGTGGGCTTCTCCGCGAAGCGACCAGTTAAGATTGGGGCTTAATAACGTAGACTCGTCAACGGGAAGCACTAGGATTTCCGCTCTCTTGCGAAGAAGGCGACTCACTATTGTGTATCTTTTGATGGTAATCGAGAAGAACGCAACCGACTCGGAATCGGGTGTAAGAGCCCACAGACGTTCAAGAAGGTAATCAAGAAGAAGAGGGGAGGCTAAGAGTCGGATTTATCTTGTTTGTGCGCACATTTATTCGCGGCTTGAAACCCTAGTTAGCAGGCAGACAAAGAAGCCCCGCATGGGACGCTCCACGAAGGGAGGCGATCCCTGCAGATTGTAGGACGAGGCAGATTGAGCAACAAAATACGGCTAATACATCATGCGAAAACAGAGATATATTACCTGGAAAAAAAGGTTGGGGTTAGGAGCCCTCAGAGGCCCACCGTCAAACCTAAGGCATTCTCCTTACGAAGACGCCGTAGATTATGACGATGAGCGCTATGAAGGCTATCACGAGTGCACCCAGACTGTAGGCCTCAGTGCTACCAAGCCTACTGTTCAAAGCGCTGATCGAACCGTAGAGCGCTGAGATGCTGCTGCCAACCGCCGATAGAGCGCTCTGCACCTGGCTGCTAAGCGTCGAGAGGTCACCCTGAAGCGTGCTCAGGCTGCTCGCGAGACCCTGCTCGGCGGATATGATGGATGAGAGCGTGCTCGACAGCGCTGTGCTTGGTGGAGGCGGTGGAATCGTGACCTTCGCGACAGCGTTGAACTCCGTTGTGACGCTGTAGGTTTGGCCACCGTAGGTTACCGTAGCGGTCACAACGTATGTGCCCGTTATGTTCGGTACAAGGTATGGCGCTTGGTACACAC
>Ga0074076_100071_pt1 | contig 19513 bp, 34 predicted proteins | sample YNPg_D_FD_63713 | JGI IMG/M metagenome (GOLD analysis project Ga0074076, IMG submission 63713) | Hot spring microbial communities from Beowulf Spring, Yellowstone National Park, Wyoming, USA - YNP_Beowulf Spring_D v2 (version 2) | ecosystem: Environmental > Aquatic > Thermal springs > Hot...
GGTCGTCATCATTAGGTGTTGTTATGTCTTGTTAGGTAGTAGTAGGTATTTGGGCAACCTTGACGTCTAACCTTATGGGTATGGGCTAACGTTACCTTTCCGACGATACCAGAGAACGTTAATCTGGGGCATTTTACATACCTAATCGTTATGCAGTAGTAGGTATTTGTATGTATGCCCAGGCCTGGCACGTCCGATGACGTTGACGTCCGACATTGACCTTCTTTGTGTCGTCTTTAGGATGATCGACGTTTGCTGTGCAGCGTGACCCTTTGACCCCGAAAGGCAAGGTATCTCGAGTGTCTGTGACGTTGGTTCGACCACCTGACACTCACACATAAATACTAGTTCGCCACTTATGTAGTCATGGCCAAAAAGGTATTCTGTGACGGTTGTGGAAAGGAAATAGTACCACCAACACCATACACTGCACGTTTCAGGACAGACGTCGAATATCAGGGTCGTGACGGTGCTATCAAGTACCGTAAGGTTTTCAGAACCTTTGACTTTTGTTGCAGTGAGTGCTTTCTGAAAGGTGTAACCGCTATGGTCAACGTTGCCGAGAAACCTACTGTCGAAGAAAAGAACGAACATCAAGAGAAACCTGACGAAACTGAAGGTGCTATCTTTAAATGCCTGCATTGTGGTAGGACGTTCAAGAAAGCAAGCGCGCTCAAGGCTCACATAAGCCTTACAAAACACCCAGTACCCCAACTGTCTTAAAAGGTGTTCAAGGTGTCGTTAATCGCCGAGAGCTTCCACTTACCTATTAATGACTTCCACAGGACACTCCGGCCTGTGCGTCGCTCTGTCTCTGGTTTGACTCAGCAATCCTCAGTAACAGTTTCTTGGTCCTGGTTCGACCAGTCTCAAGGAATAGTAGAGTGGACGTTCACAAACCAAGGTTCACAAAGGGAGAGCGTTATCCTCCTAAGAAACGGTTACTATTTTGGTGGTGCCTTTGGACCTGTTTACTTGGCAAACAGCACACCTTTGTGTTCAACGTGTACAGACGGTAAAGGGTTTGGAACAAGCTGGATATACGCTCAACCGATTCAAGGTGGTGTCTCCCTAGTTAACGGTCAAATACCACCTTTGGTAGACCATGGTTCACCTGAAGCCAACGCCCCACCTATGGCACCTGTTAAGTTCCCAAACGGTCAATGGGTCAACTTTGCATTTATCTTTACCCTAGACCCAGGACAAACGTGGAGTATGCTTGAAGGTGGGTTCTTTGGTTATGCCTCCACAACCACAAGGTGTGTATCAGGTAACTCTGGGATACGTCGGACCCACGTGTGTGGGTTACGACCCTCAAAGGGTAAAGGATTGGGACACTCAGACAGGTACCAATTTACAGGGGTACTCTCCTAACCCTAACACGTTTAACATTGCGACGGTTATTGCACAAGGCGCACCTTACGACGTTCTACCCTTTAACGACCCTCCGATAGAGCTATCGGCTTGTTCACAACCTCAACCCTCTCCGACACCGCAACCGTCTCCGCAACCTTCCCCACAACCTAACCAACCCAGTGCATAGACGATATTTTGCAAGCAATAGCTCTTTATCCAACCAACCCAACAGAAGCCACACAGCTTCTCGTAAAGGGTATAATCTGTATCTTGGACACTCTGGACGTTGACCCTAGGGTTTTTGTCGAGACAACCTTACGTTTGCACGGTGTCACAGTGGAGGAGCTTCTAAGTGCGATTGAACGTTACGATATAGAAAAGCTCAAGGGGTTGATCAAAAGATGGTTATAGATGCCGATATCAAGGTAACCTCTATGGGTTTTGAGACGTCTAACGGTGTCATGCACGTCTGGGCTACTATCGAAGGTGCTAACGGCAGTAAGCTCTACGAAAAGAGAACCAAAGAGTCTTTGGAGGCTTACGCCGTGCTTCTGTCCTTAATCGTGGACAGGATGGTGTTACTTATCGGAGGTTCCAAATTATCGGAGGTGGATGATGAGTTTTTTGGGGAAGTTAAAGGGGGCAAAGGGGTATGATTTGCAAGAACTGTGGACATAATATCGTACAGTACTTCTATTCTATACCAACCGATGTGAACAGTTCGAAGACTGTATATGTATATTATCACATGTCTGGGTTTATTAAATACGGTAAAAGCTACTGTTGGGAGAGAGTGGGACCAGTTACAGGCGAAATTAAGGGGTGGCTGGATCCGGCGGACTGGTGTCTGTGCGACAATCCTGAACCCTCAGAGGTAGAGAAATATGAGTTTGCCAGCACCTCTCAATAACTCCGATCTCTTCATTGGGTTAATCATATTCATAGTGGCATCCATACTTTTATTCACTAATAAGATACCTTTATCCGTGTGGACGAGCGTTGTAGGCGTACTCCTAGGCTACTATTTCGGGTATAAGCGCGGTGTGATCGAGAGTAGGGGTGGATAGGATGGGCGAAAACACCGTACCCGTTAGCGTCATGCAAATAAAAACTAATGCCAACTTCAACGTCCTTGTGTCTATCGAAATAAAAACAGAAAAAGAGGAGGAAGAGTTTCCTGTATATTCTGTGCCAAAGACAACTGTTCCACAATTGATTAGAATTAGTTTTGACGAATACAAAGTGCCTAAAACCACAGGAGGGTTTTTGTAAGATGAGCGTTGGTAAAGTGTGCTGGAGAGAACACTACAAGTTTGAGGCTTCCAAAATTGTTCACCTCGGTCGGCACGGTTTTCACATACCTGTCATAGTTTATGGGCATGACCCAGACCCTGAAAAAGCACAGGAAGATTTGTGCATAAACGTGTATGGGTTCTACGAACCAATTGGGAGCTTCCGAGAGAATCAGTTAATCCTACCGCCAAAGAAGGGTGTAAGAGTGGAACAAGAGGGTTGAAAGGTAAACTACCCTGACCTCGCGGACGGGGCTTTGGGGTTTCCAGTGGTCTTCACGACGCACCTTCCTCTCCCCTTCAGGGTGTTTACTTACCCCCGACCCGTACCTCTCGTTAAGGCACGGGCTACTTTTTCCACCAATGTATTTTTATTTCTTCATAGCGGGTAACATACCCGCATCAGTTTGGGGAACATCCCCAAACTTTTTTAATCCCGAACACATATTTATACTTAGCTCCCCGCCCATTACGGACGGGGTCTCTAGTGGTGAAAGATGAACAAACTCTCTCTAGTTCTCCCTCCTCTTATTTTGTTTTTCGTATGTGTCTATTTTCTTATTGTATTCTGGATAAAACTTTACACCTTGACCACTATACCCGTAACGCACTCACAATGGCTCAAGGCTTTCAAATCCTTTCTCTAGCTTTGAGTATAGGTGTCGTTACCATGCTCGTGTTGGCCTTTCTGTTTCTCGTTATTGAGCTTAGTTTGAAAAGGGACGTATAGGTATAACACCTATCATTGTAGGTGATAGGTATTGAGGTGGGTTAAGACCTACAATGGTTATTATTTCTGTTCGTTTGAGGTACGTTGGGTTAGAAAGGAAGATGCAGTGCGTGGACCGGACAAACGATTACGATGCCCTTATTGTAACCGACTCTTAAGGGTTAGACCCCACTCTTAGGCCTACCCTAAGAGTAACCTTTAATTTGTTTTCACGCTTAATTTAGTCATGCCTGACAATAAAGAAAAGGGTTGGAGTCCAGGATCGTGGTTACTAGCACAGGACGCACACTTTGCATGGGGTCTAGCCATCACGTTCGGTGTTTATGCGACTCACCTGCCCCTTTGGCTTATACCTGTTATACTCATTGCCGAACTCATATTCAAAGAGGCTTTGTTCGATCAAATTGTAGAGAAGAACCCATTAGTGCCAGACGGTTTGTTTGACTGGGCGTTCTATGTGCTTGGTGCTTGGTTAGCTTTACCTGTTAGTCCAGGTCTAGGTGGTTACCATGAGTGTCGGTATGAGTCAAATCCTTGATAACCTCTACTTAGGAAGCCTTGACGATGCCTTAAACGCCCCACCCGACTTTGTTATCGTTTGTGTGCTTGAGTACCAACCTCCTAACGAACCTAAAGGTGCTTACAGGTTCCCTTTCCTAGAAGGTGGTTTAGCCAACGTTAAGGTTCTGGACGAGTTTGCCGACTTTGTTGATAAGCTCTTGTCGGAAGGTAGAAAGGTGCTTGTTCACTGCGCTATGGGCATTGAACGTTCACCTCTAGCTGTCGTTTGGTATCTCCACAAAAAGAAAGGTATGAGCATACCAGAAGCTTATGCCTTTGTTAAATCAAAAAGAAGTGTTGTTGCCGACCGCACCGTTTGGTTACCTAAATCAGTACTTGACGGTCAACGTATTATTTAAATTTGAGTTTGTTGTGTTAAATGTGCGTCACTGTGTGGAAAAACGAAGCTGTTGTTGCATGCCCTTGCTACCCGACTCAGCAACTCTTACAGGCTCTTAACAAGGTCATCGACCAAATCGAGGAGCTAGGGGTTAAGTACCTTGCATTCAACACAAAGGACTTGTATAAGGGTGTTGACAAAATCATGGAGGACGCCGGATTTAAGAAGATAGGAGAGGGCGTAACAAGGTTGGTCTACGAGTTCAAAGACGAGGAGGATTGTGATTGTGTTGTTAAAGTAGCTAAGTCTAAGGACGCTAGGGTGTCTAACCTTAACGAAGTGGCTGTTATGGTTGATGCTCCTGAGGACGTTAAGGGCTTGTTCTTACGTATTGGAGCCGCCGATGACGAAGGTTGGTGGGTCACCCAGCCCAAGGCTGATTTCCCAGAGAGGTCTCAAAGGGAAGGGCTTGCAGAGGTACTTAGAGGTAGACTAGATTTCAAGGGATGGCGCTGTATCGACCTCCATGAAGACAACGTTGGTCTTTATATGGATAAACCCGTTGTAGTGAACTACGGTTTTGGTTTGCAGTGCACCAAAGCTGGGTCTTTCGTTGGCAGTAAAGGGTCTTTTAAGATCGCGGAAGAACCGACTTCTAGACCTGTGTATTATAAGGAGTTTACGTTTGGTCCAAAAGGGTTTGAGAAAGAATTTAAGAGGAGGGAGCCTGAGTTGGAAAAGCCTGAGGTTGCGGGGATGCATACTGCGTGGCCTACTTACTCCTTCCTTTATGAGGGTATGAGTGAGGAGGAGTAGTCTGTGTGGAAGAACCCTGATGTTGGTAAGTGTCCTTGTTACCCGCCTGATGAGCTTTTACGGACACTCGACAAAGTTGTCGACATGATTGAGGAGCTAGGACAAGAGTATCTTGCTTACGACACGGGTAAGCTTTATAAGGATGTGGACAAAGTTATGGAGAACGCAGGTTACAAGAAAATAGGCGAAGGTTTGACGCGTTTGATTTACCAGTTTAAGGACGAAAACAATTGTGATTGTGTCGTCAAGATTGCTAAGTCAAGAGACGCTAGGCTTTCTAACTTTAACGAGGTAGCCGTTATGGTAGATGCACCTAGAGACGTCAAGAACGTATTTTTGGAACTTGGTGCGGCAGACGAAGAGGGTTGGTGGGTTACTCAACCCAAGGCCAAAATACCAAGGAGGGGTGAAAGGTTTAAGATTTTAGACCAGATATGGGATGAGCTTGATAAAGCAGGGTTTGATTGTCACGACTTACATAGCGACAACGTAGGTCTTTATGCATGGCGTCCTGTCATCATAAACTACGGCTTTGGTTTGACCTGTGTTAAAAGCAAGACCTTTTATGGGGTTAGGGGACAAGTTAAGGTTACAGAAAAACCCGCATCTATGCCTACCGAGTTCACAAGGTTTGCGACTAGTCCAGGCGAAGGTTTTAGGGTAGAACAGGTAAAGGTGGTGCAATGAGCCATGGTAAGTGCTAAGACTGTTGAAACCCTTATCATTGTTGGTGGGTTAGCCGCCATCGGAGGTGTTGTTGCTTACAATGTCCTTAAAAAAACAAGCTCAAACTCCTCTACCGCCGTCACCTCCACCACCAACGACAGGATGTTCTTCCAATTCACAGTGTCCGTCAGGGTACATATGCGTCGACGGTCAGTGCGTTCAGTCTAAGGGTTGCACGTCCAACTCAGAGTGTCCTCCCAATTACGTGTGCCAGGATGGTGCTTGTGTTCCTGCGGTACAGTGCGGAACCCAAGGTGCACCTTGTAACTCAACGTCAGAGTGCTGTTCTGGATATACCTGTATCGACGGCATATGCACGAGCTGTCCTACTGGTTCTTGTTCCTGTTCCGAGTTTTGGGACCCTGTGTCTTGTTCGTGCCAACCCCTTGTTCCAGCTCAGATAGTTACATACGAGTACCAGTATAACCTAGATTGGTCTATCAACTACTCCTGTGGGTTGTTAGGTGGTATAACGAAGTGCATAAAGTACTGCCCCAACGGCTATGCGAATTGCGCACCTTGTCTTAATCTCACTTCGGGTAACTCCTCAAGCTCAGTCACCCTACAACTTCAAGGTCAAGTTACAACCTCTGCTGGTGTTCCTATTTGTAACCAAGTTTTGGCACTAAGGTACCCTCCCTCTTTCAGCTATACGCCTTCGGATGGTGAATACACAATTGTGTTCTCTGTGACTGGTCCAAGCACGGTTACCACTGATTCTAACGGTAACTTTACTGTGAATGTGCAGTACACAGCGACCCTTACTTACATTGATTATCCTGTTTGTTTCAGTGGGATTACGACAAACAGCGTGAGCAACCCTATGGCAGTGGACGTCTATGTGCAGAACGACCCAACCGTGTCTAACACCTTCCTACTCAATATTACGAACACAATCTCAGGCGTGAGCTATCTGATTTAGCACAAAGTTTAAAGTAATCTACACGTAGTTTTAGTTATGGTTTCCAAAAGGACAGAGGACATACTTACCGTTGTCGGTGTTCTCGGAGCTTTGGGTATAGGTGGGTATGCTGTTTACAAACTGGTTACTTCTATAACAAGTCCAATAACAAATCCAGCAAGTGCGGGTTGCACAACTCCTGGTACTCCGTGCTACTCTGCGATACAACCTGAGCTCAACGCTTTACAAGGGTGCACAAACGAGTATATGTCCCTCTTGAACACTTATCTTGATGAAGACAACAAAGCAGGTACAAGTCTAACACAAGCTCAGCAGGCCAACCTTAATTATATAATGAATTCGTGTATTATTCCCCTACAGAGACAACTTAGCAAGAACCTGCAACCTTACAACTGGCAGGCAAACATGGTCACTGTCGCAAAGTATGTTGTGATTACTGCAGGTGTGCTTATCTTCGTTAGGATATCCCCAAGCGTTATAAGGGGTATAGTTAACTCTCTTAGGACTTCTTCAGTTATGAGGACTGGTCCGGAAATGGGTTCAGCCGCCACTAACCTTTCTCTAAGAGTGCAGGCACCTAATTTAGAACCTTCTACGCTTTCGGATTGGGCGTACAGAGGTGTTTACAACATGACGTCTGATTTTCAGGCTCTCGACCAAACAAGCTACTCACTTTTGGTAGAGGAAGGTGTGATAGACGAGGCGACTGCCGATTCATTGTATTCCTCTGCGGTTGACGCAATGGAAGCTGATGCCGAGGACACTGCGGCTTACCTTTTGGAGTTTGTCTGACGGGGAACGCTATGAAAAGGTGTGAACTGTGTACACATGATTTGAAGTACCACAACAAAAAAGGAAATTGCTCCGTGTGTATGGCTAAAGTCGTGGAAGAGTGGAGTCCGTGTTGCGATTTGGTGTCCTTTAAACTTCCTGCACAGTTCAATGAACTCTTAGAACACGTAGCCGCAGACTTCAGAGTGTCGCCTGAGGAAATGATGCTTATCCTGTTAGAGGTCGACTACTATTGCGACACCTTTTTGGGACTACCTGCTACCAAAACAGATGTCATGATAGGCGAAGTGGTGAAGACTGGGGATATTTCGAGCGTTAGAGGAATGTTGAGGACGGTAACTGAGGAAGAGAAGAGTAGGATCACGGAGGCATTTGGTCTTATTCTGGAAAAAGATGGGTTCTTTAGGAAGATAGTGAAAAAGCACAAGATACCAACCCCTAACTATATCGCCGTGTTTCACCACCTTCTCATTACGAAAGCGCGATACATTCCAGGCATTGCCGAGGCACTTGAGAGAAGGTTGAAGAGTCTCGACTTTGAGTAGCCTAACGGGTAAGGTAGCTCACAAACCCTTATTACGTTCGTTTGTACTAACAAAAGTTTATTAAGTTCGTTTTCACATATAGTATCTGACCACTATGGTTAAGACACTTGAGTATGCCGCAGAAAAATGGGAGCGTAAGACTGCCGCCAAGGGTGCAAAGTGGAAGGATAGAGTAACCGCAAAGGCTAACGAGTACTGTGCTAACTTCAGCCAATTTGTGGGTCACCCTGTTAACGAGGCTTGTGCCGCGTTCAGTGCAGGTATCAATGCCGTAACACCCGCGGACTTTGAGGCCGCTATACGTGGTAAACGCCAGAAGTATATAGAAGGATTACAGGCTGTAAGGTAGACACCTCCCCTAACTCTTTTTTCTTAGTTAAGTCGACCACCGATGACGAGGGGTTATGACTTCTTTTAATGCCCCTCCGACGTTAGTAATCTTTAATAAGTTCTTCTGAAGTATGTATGTATATGCCTAGTCACGACGTCCACAGGGAGTTTGCACGTATGGTTATGGGGGACAGGGCAGAACGTTACAAATGGGTTGATGTCGTTATGGACATGTCCGCACCCATCAATGGTGCTAACCACAGAAAGGACATAGTACACAACCCACTTTTCATCTACGCGTTGAGTGGTTTTGATGCAAATGCTTTGCTTGTGTCCTTACTTCACAGCATATTGGACACGGCATACACAGGTGTGAAGGTTAGTGTTAAGAAGGTGAGTCGTAATGGCAGACAACGCCGTGTACGATAGGGTCTTCCGTAAGATTGTCGCTAAGCTTAGGCAACACGAGGTAAACATGGCACCTATTTGCTCTTCCATGTTAGAAGTCCAAATAGACAACGTGAGTCAGGCAGTTGCCGCGTTGAACACTGGCGACTTTGATACGGCTAAGGACTTGGTCGACGAGCTAGAGCTTGTGCTGTCAAGGTTTATTGCCGAAGCTAACTGTGGACAATAAGGTGATGTGTATGTCACTAGAGATTTACATAACCATTATAAGTCTTGTGAACACGATACTTATAGCCGCAGTTGGTGTTTTGGGTTACCGTCTTAACTCTATGAGTAAAAGTTCCGAAAGGAGAGAGGTCGAAATACTTGATGTCGTTAGGCGTGAACTTATTTCTGGAACTCTTAGTGACGTGTTGGACTTAAAACTCAAACCTATCGTTCAAAGGTTGGACGAGCTGTCTGCTAAGATTGACGCACAACAAAAGAGAGGTGGAGATAAGTGAGCAGTAAAGTGCTAGCAGGGTTGGCTGGGTTTGTTGCAGGGACGGCAACGGGGTATATCCTTTTACCTATGGCTATCGGACAGTTTGGTGGTGTTGGTGGAGGTAAGAACTTTGCGGTTATGTTGATAAACACAGGTACGTCACCAGCGTTGGTTGCACCGTCATACACTTACCCTAACGGTTCAACTGTCCAAGCAACGGTGTTTGCGGCATCAAACAACCCTAACGTCAACCCTGCTACTGTTACTGGTTATTACTCGTCTAGCCCTAACGGACCGTTTAAAGCCGGTCAAACCTTTACTTGGGACGTTTCACAGACAGGTAACGCTTTCACATTCAATTACGGCACAATATCAGGACCTGCAAGCGTTTATGTTTATGCCGTCGTACAGTTCAGTGATGGTTCGACAGCACAGACCAACACTTTGCTAATCCAGGTGAGTGGGTCATGAACAACATAGCTTGCTACGTTTGTGGTTCGACTTATGATGTGCAGTACTGTCCTGTGTGCAAGGTGTGGCTTTGCTACTACTGTAGAACAGACCCTTCTAGAATACCAGCACGTTTCAAGGCTATGTTAAGAAAGTGGTTCTAGGCTTGTTGTTTTTGGAGCTTGGCCTTAATCTCTCTGGTACGTTCCTCTAACTCGTTTAACGCTTGTAGCAGACGTTCCTTACGTTCTTCGCATGCCGAACAGTGTTTCTGCCTTAGGTGTTCTGGCACGATTACTTCGTTGTCCTTAATCTCAATGGCCTTAATGGTTTCAACCCAGTATTTGAAGTTGTCAGGGTCTCTAGGAGGTTGACCCTTTTTAGCCCTTATAAGGTCTTGCCAGAACCTTACAAAGGGTAGTGCGTCCCTACGGCAGTTGGGACAGTGTTCGGACACGTATTTAGCGGCGTCCTCTATCTGTTTCCAAGCCTTACGGTAGTCAACACCGTGACCTTTTTCTCTAGTTTTATGTCCTGTTAGGTTCTCGTATAACTCCTCTAGACTTACTTTCGACAAGTCCATGTTCATTATCTCTTCAATGTCCTTAGTGTCCAAACTCAGTTCGACGTCCTTACTACCCATGAACGATACCTGTTCAAGGAGTATGTTGCTTGCCGTTCCTAATATGGACGCAATAATGGCGTTGGTGTTCACGATTAATAATGTGTTAGAGCTAATATTTAAAGTTCCGTACCTTACCTTCGAACCTTTATGGATCAAGTATAAACTTTATTAGTCACCTTGTGTTAACTTAAAGTGAATTTCATGGAGAAGTGTGATGTTTGTGGAAAGGAGTTAAAGACATACGGTGCGTTGGTAACACATTTGAAACTTAGACACGGAGTAACAAAATCATCACAGTCACAACAAACTCAAACTGTTTCACAGTCTACCACACAGCCTACTACCCAACCAAGTGCCCCAACACCTAGCCTTCCGTCGTTGCAACCCGTCACTCAGTATCCTTCGTCGCAGACCAGTCAACTTACTGCCGAAGATATTGAGAATATAGTCGAAAGGGTCCTGGAAAGAAAACTAGGGTTTGAGAGTAACGGTCATTCTGAGTTTCTTGGTAGAGAGGTACAGATACGTCCTATCGGCATGCCAAGGAGTGTACCTGTGTCTCCGATAGTGCAGTTCTACTACGAATACACAAACAGCAACGGTGGAGAGTACAAGAACCTTACTGAGTTCATAGACGACGTCGTAACCGAACACTTTTCGGAGTGTTTAGGTTTGGAGCTTTCTGTTATCAAACGTAAGGCGTTTGAACGTGGTAGAGGTGTTAGTCGATGGGTAAGATAAAGGAGATTTTTGGAGTGGTTGACGACAAGGAAGATAGCGAGGAGGACGACGTTGACAAGGAGCTTAAGGATGAGTTGAACGACCAAATACGCGAGGAACTTAGAAGGGCTAAGCTTGCAAAGATCAGGACTTACCGTATCAAAAACGAGTACAGGGCTAAGAAGTTGCTTAAGAAGCTAGAGGAGGAAGAGGAGTCTTATCCACCAGCACAGAAGAAAGGCGAACCTGCGGTAAGTGTTGCGGACGTCGAGGTTGCTAAGGAACTATCAAAGCTACCCGAGGAGGAACAACGTAAGGTTCTAACCCTTGTGACTATGCTTAAAAGTGCACCTTCTAACCCAAATGCACAGGCCGCACTTATTTTACCGCTACTCTTAGGTATGGGAGGTTTCGGACAGGTTAAGAACACAGACCAGGCAGAGGCGTTTACTAAAAGTTTAGAGCTTGCTAAGAACATTGTTGAACTGACGTCTGGCGGTAGGGAGAAGGTTGACGTTGCGGCTATTATGAAAAGCGTTGTTGAAACTGCCAAGACCTTACGGGACATGGGCGATAGGGGCGATAACTCGTTGATGGTCGAGCTTGCTAAAAGAACACTAAGTCAGTTGGACAGTCCACCAAGGAGCTTTATTGAGGACGTTATGGAGGACGAGAAAAAACAACATCTCCTAGAACGTTTGTTCGGTTCAAAGGTAGATAAGGAGGTGCTTGAGATTCAACGACAGATGGAAAACGACAGACGCAAATGGGACTTACTTATGCGTAAGTATGACGAGGAGTCTAAGCTAAGGCACGCACAGATACTCAACGAAATAAGGCGTAACGAGATGATCCAAAACGGGCTCAAGAGTGTTGTTGCGGCGTTTTCACAAGCCTTAGCTGAAAGTGGTAGCCAAGTGGTACCGACACAACCCTATACACCACCTAGCCAACCTATACCAACAACACAACCATCTACTAGTCCAGCCGAACCATTGTCGGTTTTCAAGTGCGAAAAGTGTGGTACCGACATAAGGTATGTTGATTTGCCGACAACGCGTACCGTTACCTGTCCGAGCTGTGGAACCGTGTATCAACGGACAGTAGAAGAGTCAGGTAAGGAGGAAGCTAAGAGTGGTAAATCTGGGAGCAGTTAAGGAGAAACTCACAGATGTTGCTACCCGTGGCTTACTGAACCTTGCAAGTCAGTATGCCGTTGACGAGGCTGTGACCAAAATTGTCGAGTTCTTTAACAGTGTCACTCCCGAACAGGTCTACGATTACAGTTTAAGGGGTCTAACTATTTTTGACGTCGACCCTAGAATACTAGATGAGTGGCGTAAGACCCTTAGGGGTTATGCCTTAGCCTTTAAAAAGTATGGGCAGACCCAAAGGGTGGTCGAGCTCGTAAACATGATTACGCCGCAACGTGTCGTCGAGGAGGTAGTCGCAAAGGCTAACAGCACAAGGAGCAAACGTTGTTTAGAGAACCTCTCTTTGGTTATCAACGTACCACAGGTAAGCAAGTGGTTTGCGATCAACGTCGAAAAGGCTAAGTCCTTTATCATCGAGACCATAACCTCCGTCTGAGAAACAAAAACTTTTTATTTCGGTGTGTGGTATTACTTTTCATGGCTAAAATTGGTTGGAAAGGTTTAACAACGTCACTCGTTTACGGTGCGCTTGACCTAGGCATAGAGGTCGGTACAGAGAGCAACCCTAATGTCATGCATGGTAATCCCTTGACTTGGGGAGACTTAGAGAGGTTCATCGTTGTCTTAGGTTCAGGAATCGCCAACATGTTCACAAACATGGGTACGGGTATTACCGAACCACTGTTCTACTCAAGCCTGCCACTTGCCATTAGGAGTGTTTATAAGCTAGCCACCAACGCGACGAGCATACCTGGCTACTCACGATTGGCTAGTGCGGCACCAGCTAGGTTCACTCCTGTTCCAACAGTGCCTCCCGCTAGTGTCCCAACCAGCGGAGTTCCAAGGGCTACTGCCGCCGCTCAAAGAGTCTTTGGTTAGAACCTACGGTAATAAGTTGAAAGCAGTTTTTTTAAGAATTCCTCCATTGTTAAGTCAGGGTCTCTGTCTTTTTCGATTTGAAATAGTGTTTTAAACGTCTGCAGGGTTGCTTTTGAACACCTTAACGAAAGTGTTGGTTTCTCCTCCTTAGGCTTATCGCCTGTTAGTTTCCTGTACCACCAAGTGTGCTTAAACTGTCTGTTCCTTAACACAGTGGACTTAACCATATAGTTTAAATATTTCTTCCCAACATATATGTTTCATGGCCGCAAGACCTGTTGTTGCCGTGCCTAGAGGCGTAGCCGCTGGGTATGGCGACGCATATAACCTGAATTTGGCAAACCTAATACAACTAGGAAGGCCAGCAACTGCAAACAACGTCTATAATTTTGACGACGCCATAACTGCGTACGCGGGTGACAATGCATCACCAACAAAGTTTTACAGCTCTAACGGTTTGCCAGCAATCGACCCTAACGTCACGGTTACTGGTTCGGAGTTAGCCGCCTTTGCGTCCTGGTATTACACCAACTATGTGCTTTTGACGCCGTACGGTATTCAGCGAGCTTACTACCTAGAGAAGTTCATGGTTGCACTAGCAGGGTTGTACATGGCTAAGAGCAACATCGGTATTGGTGGTGAGTTCGGTGTTGGTGTCCAGGGTAGTCTTCACGCACAGCAAATACGTCCAGAGTCGGTGCTTGACCTAACCCTTAGTGGTTTGACTGCCGACGTTACGTCTTGGTCACGATCTGTGACACAAGGTTGGAACACCAGCTTCTTTGTGTTCAACACCAACAACGCTTCTAACACTCCGACAGCACTTGCCAACACACAGAACAGTGTAAACTTCCTTGTCTGGGGCTTTATCGAACAATCATATCCGTCAAAGGTACAAGCCTACAAAGTTATAGGACCAGGGAACAAGAACTATGGTGTCGAATGTGTCAACATCCTTAACCTGTCGTCACAAGAACTCTTAATAGCCTTACCAGCCGCGTTCTTTGTGGCTAACAAGGAGACTTGGTCAATCGACGTTGAGTTTAACGCCGCAGGTACTGAATACCTAATCCCTGATGGCATACAATTCGTGAACACGCAGTACTACCAGCTTGAGACGTAGAGGTAATGACTAGTGTCGGCGACACCGCTTAACCGTCAAGGTGAATTCACAGAAACCATAGCACTGTCAGGTTCAACAAGTGCTTCTGGTGCCTTCTCAGTTACCGTTACCAAAGCTAGGAACATAACAAATGTTAAATCAGCATACTTGGTGGGCACCTCTTTGCTTTACGCTTTGAGGGTCACAGGTTGGTCTGGTAACACGATTAACCTACAGCTTTTAGCCGCAAGTGGTGCCGCGGCTGGTGGTGCTCCTTTTGAAGTTCCAGCCGCGGTCAATCACTCTTTCTGGTTCCGTCACAGTAACTTACGAGGGGTACTGATTGAACAACTCAGGAACGAACTACGACTTGTGTGTGCCTTCGGTATCATTAACATATAACAGCACAGCTGACGTTTACCCCTCAACCCACACATACGGGGGAATAAGCCTTGTTGGAGACGTTTAGTCGTATCGAGGATAGGATCCTAAGAAACGGACAGTACCTTTTGGTTAGCTTTTCAGGATCACAACACCCTGAAGAAAGTAGCTATACGGGCTTTAGGGTAACCAAACACAACCTAACAACCCTTTACTATAACTTTGCAACAGAGGTACCTAATTTCCTGCCGATGGCACCTTTTTGGAGGCCAAGCTAGTGCTACCACTAGCCCTCCATACATCTCTAACTTCAAGTTCAGCTTACAGCTAGCACAGAACGTCACAGACATGTTCGACTTAAGCAAGAACTACGACGCTTACCAAGTGTTCTACGGTATTGCTCCGTCCTACCTTAGAACCATGCTCCAAATTCAACAGCAGTTCATAGCCGTTCTTGAACAGAACATCAACCCTTCGCCGTCGTTTGGTGGAAATGGGTATAGACGGGTTCCAGTCGCCTCTGTTTGCACCAGACCCTAGAACCGAGTTCATCGTGTTCTCTAACCTTACGTATAACATGACCCTTATGAACACAGCGACCATACCTATTGTTCCTGCGTTTAACTTTGTTATCAACAGGATGACCCTTGAACCTTTAAGTAAGCAAGATATTAGGAAGGCAATACTAGCAGGGTTCCCAATAAGGACGCTCGGTGCTGTTGACAGTTCCATATCAATTAGTCGAGAAAAGTACCTAGGACTGCAAACAGTGACTTACAAGGAGGTTTATGGAGGTGGTATGTAGTGGAGCATAAATACGAACCGCCAGACTACGACTTGTTCAACCTTAACAACGGTTCAACGACGATAGGCACGTCTCCTGTTACCTTACTTTACGAAGGACAACCTAATGCCGCTGTGTACGATCCACCAGACCTAACGTTAAGGGTTAAGCAAGTGATTATACAGAACACGACGTCAAGCCCTATAACCGTACAGCTATTAGCCGTTGCCGCACCTAACACCACTCTCCCAAGTCCTATACCAAAAACACCACCTATACCAGTGAACGCTAACAGTGCAGTAACGTTGAGTGAAGACGAGTGGAGTATTTCGATTAGGGCAGGTTACGCACTAGCCGCCGTGTCTAGTGCCGCTAGCTCTGCCAACGTGTTTGCAAAATGTTACTTCACAAAAGGTACAGGTTCACCAGCTTAGGTGGTCTAAATGGGTACTATTAGTAAGCTTGACCAAATCCCACCTGTGGACTTTTCAACTCTTACTTACAACTCCAATGGTCAGCTAGTCATAAACCCTTCAGGTTCTCCCACTGTTTCCTCTTTAACCGCTACAACCCTGAGTGTATCCTCGTCAGCTACTATCGGCACAGTGAACTACTCTGTTGAGAACCCAAACACAACGCAGAACACACTTACGGGTACCTCCGCAGGTTCGATAATCTGGTCTCAACCCTTACAAGGTTCAGCACTCAAACTCGTTGTTATGTACGCTAACGGGTATGAAAACACCACGACCACAGCACAAACAATAACGTTTACTAAAGCTTTTACGAATACTCCTGCTGTCTTAGTGAACACCACTGGTATGTCCATCACGGTAAGCACAACAGGGGTGACTCTTCCAACGAGTATGACTGCCGCAGCAACTGGTTGGATAATCATTGCTGGATACTGAGTGGTAAGAATTGGCAATCCCTTGGTTTCTCCCCTTTGTTAAGGGTTGGAGGTACCACGTTCCTGAGTTACAGAGACAGCTACTCTCAGGTATACCTGTGTCTTTTAGTTCCGAATACACAATCTTAAACGGACAGTTTCCAGGTTACTTTGTTTCTGCCGCAGTGGGTACAACAGACCCAAACTTTATAACAAGGGCTTCAGCTGACGGTTTAACAGTGATTGAGGTAACGTAGGAGACTTGAGAGACGCACGTGTTTACAGAAACCAAATGGGCGAACCCAACATCCTCTTAGTTACGGAGCGTATATCCGGGATTTTCCATTACCCGTTTATGCTTTGAGTTTAAACGGTGACGGGTTACCCTTCTACCAGTCGATTAAGATAGAAATAATACCGAGAAATCAACCAGCGTTCATAACAGGGTTTGCCGCGAATATTATAGAAATTTACGACGTCAATCTGTTCAAAGAATCAGTAAAAGAGTTCTTTGAGTCAATCACGCCTTCTACGGTACCACCGGTTGTCCCCACACCTCCAAGATTCGTGGCTAATGAGGTTGTTAGTACAAAGTTGCTCATATAAGGTGACGTAAATGACACTTTACCGTTACCTTGTTGTTGATTTGCCGATAAGGGACACAAACACTCACACGTACAGAACTGACCCTTTTGATCCACTTATACCAACTCAGCCTGGTATCAGCCTTGTTCGCTTAGGTGAGAGTGTTCCACCTGTGCGTGCTTTCAACATTTATGTTTACAATTTCGCAAACGCCGCTTTGAACGTGCAAATGATAGCTAACGAGAACGCGAAGAACTATGCTTTTGGAAACCTCTTAGACGGTTTGAACTACTTTACTGAGGAGTCGTATCCTGATTTCAATGTGGGTTCAGCCGTAACTGTTCCAGCTGGTTCTTTATCGACTCCAAGTGTTGAGGCTATACAATCCGACTTCTACAAGGATGCCGCTGAACGCTACCTTTCAGTGGCTTTAACCTACTCTGCCACACCCACTTCCGGGTTTGTTAGGGCGCACATAGATCTTTTCTATGAGGGGTTCTAGCATGAGTCAGAAATACATCAGTATCAGTCAGGAAGGGGTCGAGGAGGAGCTGTCGAAGTCCTCTCCGATCTCGTGGATGGTTCAGTCGTACATGTTCAGCCCGGAGGACGCGGTGGTCTTCCCGAACGAGCGCTTCGGTTACCCCCGGTACGGGGACGCCAACGCCGTGTGGTATGACAACAACGGGGACATGATCTTCGGCGTGAACGATGGAGTTACTAACACCTCGCAGTGGCCGAGCTTCGTGGCCAAAATTAGGAGGCCGAAATCGGGGATCGTGGGTGGCGAGGTGGAGTGGAAGTGGATCCCGCCTGATGGGGGAGTGGGTGACGTCACACACACCTACTACTCAAGGGCTCTGGAACAGGTGCTCGTGATTTACAAAAACAAGTTCTACGTTTTAGACGACGGTGGCAATCTGCTGACGACGGTGACACCCTCCTCGATTGGTCCCCCATGGAACTCCCACCAGCCTAGCGCCATATTCTACAACGATAAGCAGATACTGTACGCAAACATTCAGGGACAACTCGTGATCTACAACATATCCGACGGAAGCATTGCGTGGAGCCTATCCCCCACAGCTCCAGCCAGCTCCGGGTTTGGGCCAATAACTGTGTGGAGCGATATCGACAATACAGATACCCGTTACATTTTCTTCCTCTACCAGCATAACTACATTCAGGAAATCAGCTTCAAGCGTAGCTGAGCAGTACGTCCTCCCACCTACCAGCCCATCCATAAGCACAGCGTACTACGCTCCTAACCCAGGCGCGATGACGACGTACAGGGGAGGAAAGCACATACTGCTGGACAGCGCTGATGGAAACCCCGCCCTGTCGTACCTGCACTTCAACCTCAATGACATACCTGAATTGAGCATCCCCTTCGTGAACAGTAACAGCGTGGACGTCCACCCATACCTGTTCAGGGGTATCTTCACCCATGCCTTCAGCATATACGAGCTCGACCTAAACAAGGCGCTCACGAGCTCGCCCTTCAAGCATGCCTACTCGAACATGTACGTCGGTCAGCCGTCCACCTTAACTAGCACGCTCGCCTGGACTTACACCAAGGGGTTGAAGAGCACCTACCTGCACTTCTATAAATAATATGAATGTGAACGCATCCATCAGCATCTACTACATGTACCCTTACAGCACGAGCGGGCAGATCCATGGTTATTCATTGTTGAACACGCTCAGCCCACCACCCACTCCTGCTCAGATCCTGACCGTCAGCGCAGGGACATCAGCTGACGTCTCTATAACGTATCCCCCCATGGCTATACTGATTCAGGGAGCTTCTGCTACTACGCCGTCGTCTGGCAACTTAATAATATCAGTGGAGGGTGATGCCCCATGAGCATTAAAGTGATCCAGAGCCAGCCGAAGGGATGGGTGATATTCACTTCCAGCCAGAACTGGACAGTGCCGTTAGGTGTTTACAAAATCAAAATCATAGCGATCGGCGGCGGTGGAGGCGGTGGAGGCGGTGGTGGTGTTGTTACAGTTGAGAGCGTTACGCTCTGTACTGTAGTCGTAGATGAAACTGGGAGCGTTGTTGTGTAATTCTTATAACCGGGTGCCGTTACAGTTACAGTCTGATTACCAAGAGGCACATTAGGTAAGACAGCTATTCCTGAAGAGTTTGTAAGAGCCGTTTCACCGTCTATTTTAACTGTTGCTCCAGATATTGGTGTTCCTGTAGATGAAACAACTTTGTACGTAACGGTTGCTGTCAATGAAGATACAGTGAGCCCGATGTAGCTGTACCATACTCTGTTAACCCCGAAAGATGTGTATGAAGCATTCACCATAAGCTCATAAGTTCCTGGGCCAGGTTTGATGTTGGAATCGTAGCTGTATATGATCCATTGCCAACGGATGTTAGCGGTTCGCTTTCATACACTTGTCCTGATGCTGGGTTGATGACCTCAACTACACCTGTTGCGTTGGTTATGGGTATGTAACCTGTGCTACCCGCTGCAACTCCTTCAAATGTGCTCGAAGTCGGGTTATATATTTCTTCCATTATGTTCACCTTGAACGGTGCGCTCGTTCCCTGAGGTTCAGTCGTCATCCATGCCCACCATGCGCTCCTGTAGTAGTTGGGGTTTCTCGTTAGAGTTATCACGTTC
>Ga0074076_100074_pt1 | contig 18782 bp, 20 predicted proteins | sample YNPg_D_FD_63713 | JGI IMG/M metagenome (GOLD analysis project Ga0074076, IMG submission 63713) | Hot spring microbial communities from Beowulf Spring, Yellowstone National Park, Wyoming, USA - YNP_Beowulf Spring_D v2 (version 2) | ecosystem: Environmental > Aquatic > Thermal springs > Hot...
AGTGCCTCCTTTGATTTTATCGGTTTGTTCATAAAACAGAGCTCTGTCGCTTTGGAAAGCCCCACATTCTTTACCAGCCAGTAAACCGTTCCTGAATCAGGAACAAGTCCAACCCTGCTAAATGCCATATGAAATGACGAAGATTCGGCAGCAACTCTCATGTCACAAGAAAGTGCTATCCCTATTCCCGCTCCTGCTATCACTCCGTTTATGCCTGCCAATACAGGCTTGTTCATTCTTCTTATTCTTAATATCAAAGGGTTGTATTTGTTCCTGAGAGTCGATTCCAGGTCAAGTGCTTTTCCCTCTTCATATCCTTTCTTATTCTCATTAAGGTCCTCACCTACTGTGAAGGCCCTCCCCTGACCTGTTAGTACAACTACCCTAACACTTCTATCGGATTCCGCATTCTTTAACGCAGTGAGCAATTCTCTGCCCATAGATGCATCGATAGCATTTAGAACTTCGGGCCTGTTCATGGTTATGTACATGACAGAATCCCTGACTTCGCTCAGCACAGTGCCTGTTTTGCTCATCTGCCATTACCTCCCCCTGAAGTTGGGCTTTCTCTTCTCTATGAATGCATTCATACCTTCCTTCATATCTTCAGTCGAGAAGAGCATGAAGAAATGCTTCCTTTCAAAGTCAAGGCCTTCGTTAAGGCTCGTTTCGTAAGCCTTGAGCACAGCTTCTTTGGCCAGCCTCACTGCTACAGGTCCCTTTGACGCAATCTCCATTGCAATCTTCTTGGCTTCAGTCAGATAAACTTCCTGCGGTACAACCTTGTTAATCAGCCCATAGCCCTTTGCCTCTTCAGCAGTTATCATATTACCAGTCAGCACCATTTCCATAGCCTTGTGTTTTCCAACTATTCTTGTCAACCTTTGCGTCCCTCCTCCCCCAGGCATCACTCCTATGTTTATCTCAGGCTGGCCCAGCCTCGTTCCTTCTGCAGCAATCAATATGTCACAGCTCATCGCTAGCTCTAGCCCACCCCCCAGCACATACCCGCTCAATGCAGCAACGATCGGCTTTGGATAGTGCCCTATCTTGTCCCACAGAGGGAAAAAATGCCTTGTCTTGACCAAATCGACTGTGCTCAGCCCGACCATCTCCTTTATGTCAGCTCCAGCAGAAAATGCTCGTTCATCTCCCGTAATGACCAGGCATCTTACTTCATCATCCTTTTCCAGTTCAGTCAGTGCATCGACGAGCTCACTGACCATCTTACTGTTGAGAGCATTCATCGCTTCAGGCCTGTTCAACTTTATGATTGCTATCGGTAATTCTTTTGTCACTTGCAGTTGGGTAAAATCCATGTGCCATAGTTTGAAAGTGGAAGGTAAAAAGTATATCGTATCAGCTTTGGAGTACACGGTGCCCATCGGGAAGGCGAAGGTGGTAAGGGAGGGTGACGATGTGACCGTGGTTAGCTATGGTGCGATGCTGCACGTGGCGCTCGAAGGCTCCAAAGGGTTCTCAGCCGAGGTGATAGACCTCAGAACGCTCTCCCCCCTCGACACCAAGACCATAGTATCCTCGGTTGAGAAGACGGGTAGGCTGGTGATAGTGCACGAGGCGCCGAGGAACTTGGGGTTAGGCGCTGAGGTGGCGGCGCAGGTTTCGGATAAAGCCATATTCAGCCTTAAGGCGCCCATAAAGAGGGTTACATCCTACGATATAGTCAACCCACTCGCTAAGCTCGAGGACCATAACATACCCAGCCCGAAGAGGGTGGAGATGGCTATAAGGCAGACACTATCATACTAGCCGCACCCGCAAAGTCACAAAACCATAATAACGGTAATTCGTCTACGATGGTTTTTAACTCATTATTCTCGCTAAAGTCGACATATTAACACGGAAAGGAAACCGTTCTCAAACGCGGGGACACATAACATAAGTATTGGACTCCATCGCGTGGTCACCATCTTATTTTTTGTGATGGTAGTCGACGGCAACTATATGCATAATCGTTATCCGAGTTTCAACGTATGCTCGATTTAACCAAAAGAATAGATAAAGGCCTGAGTTATATGGGAACCTAACATCGGATGCATTTGTTTAGAACTCTGTTAGATGCCGAAAGCATGTCTATGGTTTTGGTGAAACACTTACGGCATTGCTGATTACGATAGGTGTACTTAGCTACCCAACCCGTTAGTTCAAGCGGTGAATGACTGGTGGAGAAGCAGCAGAAACGTTTCTTACGATGCACAGAGCACACGTGTATCGATGAGAAGAACACCTTTCGTAATCATGTTACCGGCTTTTAACGATTATATAGATTCTAAAACCCAGCCCTTAACGGATGATAAAAATTTGTCTTAACATCAATCATAAGCCGAAAGCAAATCTTTGACCCGTCGTTTAGGGTTGATCAAAAAATCTTCCTCATATTCATAAACAATTGTGGTTCATAAGGAGACTTGATGTGACAGTGAAGTGGAATGTTTCATCCTTTAGTTACAGGTCGTTCACATTTGTGGCACCATGTTGTGGGTTATGTTTTACCTGGAAGTATGAACACTCGTGAAGACATCTACTGATTGATGGGTTCTCCTTTGGAGAGGTTTCTTAAAGGTCTGCAAACCTTGACTTTAACATTGTACCAAAAAACTGCGCCCCAAATGCAAAAATTTAAGGAATCGATTTCGGGATATCGTTTAGAGGAGTTGGGCTCTAGAACTCCTGGGTGAGCGGTGACTTGTTGGCCCTTTCACGACGACGCATTGGGTCCTTACAGTAGTAGGTAGAAGGTACAGACTCTCGTCCTCCCAACGCTGTGCGGAAGGATAAAGCAGAGTAGTCTAGATGTAAAGGGTTGTAACCCTGGAAATTCTGGTGTGGCTCCTTCCGTTTAAAATTGGCAGATAGTAAATCGCTTGCTTTACCCTAACACTTTAGGGTTTGCCTTATTTCTTTCGAGGACGTATTCTATTATGATTGACGGGTTATGAAGAATAGTCGTTCATCGGGTTCCGAGATTGCGGGTGTTACTAAGACACAGAAAAGTGGTGTTTTAGAGCCCATTTCTCGTTTTGGCACTAGGGTTGTGGTGTTGGGCAGCGGTTTCGGTGGGGTCTCATTTGTTAAAAGCTTTTTAGACAATGCTTCGAGTAGCCTGCTTGATTCGGTTGAACTCGTCTGGGTGACGAGGAGGAACTACCACTTGTTTACACCCCTCCTCTACCAAGTTGCGGGCGGTCTTGTCGATGAGCACCACGTGCTCGACCCTCTACCCCACTTCGGTAAAGGTCGTGTCAGAGTAGTGGAGGTGGAAGTAGAGGTGGTAGATTTTACTGGGAGAGTGGTGTATACAGATGTTGGCCCAATTGGTTACGACTATCTGGTGGTGGCTCTGGGCTCATCGAGTAATGATTTTGGGATACCTGGGGTAAAGGAGAACACTCTCCCACTAAAGCTGGCTCAAGACGGTGAGAGGATTAGGAATAGGATTCTGGCGTCCTTCGAGCAGGCAGCGATAATAGGTGCTAATAGCCCCGACCGAGCCGCCCTTCTAACATTTGTGGTTGTAGGGGCCGGGGCCACTGGGGTTGAACTCGCGGGCACTAGCAGGGACTACACAAGGCTTCTAGTAAGGCGATACGGGTTCCAGACACGAGATGTAAGGGTCCTACTTGTAGAGGCCGCGGACACCCTGCTCCCCGGGCTCGGTGGCAGACTACCCAATAAGTGTAGGCAAGACTTAGAGTCGGCTGGAATAGAAGTCAGGCTGGGCGCACGTGTAGTTAAGGTTGGCGTTGACGGCGTTCACCTCGTCGGTGGGGAGCTAATTGAGAGTAGAAGCGTGTTCTGGACGGCCGGCGTCAAACCCAACCCCGTTCTTGAGGGTATGCCTGAAACGGTAGCCCCGAAGAAGAGGGGGAGACTCGAGGTGGACTCTAATCTCAGGCTTATCGGACACTCTGAGGTCTACGCGGTGGGTGACTGTGCGTGGGTGAATACCGGGAGAGACACGGTTGCACCCCTGACGGCGGCGGCCGCTGTGCAGGAGGGAGAGTACGCGGGGAGCCACTTGGCACATATACTTGTGGACAATAAAGTTACTGGGCCGTTCGTCTACCGTGACCAGGGTATCATGCTCTCACTGGGTAGGTTCAGCGGACTAGTGGAACTAGCAAACGGAATTATTCTCTCAGGCTTCATTGGGTGGCTCGTTTGGAGAATGGTTCACTTGGTTAGTATAGCTACAGCCAGAAACAAGCTCGGCGTCATGTTTGACTGGGGGCTGTCACTCCTGCGGCGGAGGCTAATCACAAGAACGGATTAGGGTGTCACTACAGAGGTTGGGTGAATGAACAACAAGAGACTCACTTTAGTCGACCACCATCAAGTGTTCTCCAACTGGACCACCGCCTATCTATGGAGCACTGTAAAACTACCATTTCGTTTTGATGAGCCACGTAAAGCTGCGACTAGGATGTATGATGTGGCTCTTATAGAGACCCTTTTCTATGTGTATTACAAAATCGGGTTCCGAAAGACCTCTAGGAAACAATTTATCTGGGATTCGTTGGGTGTTGAAACACAATTGGTTAAGGAGTGCTCGGAAACTCCTTGTGAGGTCATATGGAGAACTAGTCTAAGTAGTGGGTTTTAGCGGTGTGAGTTCCTCCTTCCATGTGAGCACCCATATGTTTTGCTCCTCGGCTTTTTTGGCGGCATCCCCCACACTTATTATGGTGTACACCGCCTTAATCAGCTTGGGTCTCACTAGGTCTGGTCTACTCCTCTTTATGAGCTCAACTTTTTGGTTCAGCTCGTCAATCATGGATGAACCGAAGCGCACAGTGGCCTCGCACACGAGCCAGTAGTCGTCGAAGGCTGAGTAGAGATCCACTTCCTTTGAGTCAATGAATAAACGTGTGAACACGGGTCTGACGCCGAGTTTCTCCTCCAATTTGGCGGCTAAAACCTCACCCGCTTCCTCCTCCTCGCTGAGTGTTAGCCGCTGCAGAGTGGTCTTAATATCGCGGATATCTCGTTCAGCTTTTTCTTGGTTTTCTCTTAGGGATTTGACTTCGAGCCAGAGCTTCTCTTGGTTTTCTCTTAGGGATTTGACTTCGAGCCAGAGCTTCTCTTGGTTTTCTCTTAGGGATTTGACTTCGAGCCAGATCTTGGTTTTCTCTTAGGGATTTGACTTCGAGCCAGAGCTTCTCTTGGTTTTCTCTTAGGGATTTGACTTCGAGCCAGAGCTTCTCTTGGTTTTCTCTTAGGGATTTGACTTCGAGCCAGAGCTTCTCTTGGTTTTCTCTTAGGGATTTGACTTCGAGCCAGAGCTTCTCTTGGTTTTCTCTTAGGGATTTGACTTCGAGCCAGAGCTTCTCTTGGTTTTCTCTTAGGGATTTGACTTCGAGCCAGAGCTTCTCTTGGTTTTCCGACAGCTTCTCTATACTCTTAGATATTCCGCTAAGCTGGTCTCTTGTCTGGGACATGCCGAGAATACCGGCTACAGCGTACCTAAACTCCGGGTCCTTCTCCAACATGTCCAGTAATCGTCTCTTAATGTCGTCCTCTACTCCCAACTTCTACACATAAAATATTATTCTCGCTATATAATAAACTTTCTAGCAGCGATAGGGATAGCGTGCCACAGTATCTATTCGGGTTTTAGTTTAATTAATATTTGTATGTTAACAAAGAGGGGCCGAACTTTAAGTTAAACATTGTTATAATATTTATGCTACGACTGATAGATCCGGTTTAGGGGTTGGTGAGCGGAGTATCCAAGCAGGGAAAACTATTATTTTGACACCATCCTTACTCCATATATAGTGTTTTCTAGACCTACCCGCCTCGGGTAGATTATCGAGTGGTGGTCGAGTCACAGTGTGCACCCTCGTAGACAGTGAGGCAATGTTTGGGAACATTGGTTCCGCGTTTTAGACACGTGAACATTACGGGCTGGGCGTTGTCTACATCGTGCTCAACAATGCTTGCTGGGGGATAGAATGGCCCGCCATCGAGAGGACGACTGAGCAGTGGGCTAAAAAGCACGTGACTTCGAGTTCGTGGACATTAACCAGCCGTGAATAGGCTTCTCCGGGCTTGCCGCTTCATTCAACACATACATCGCAAAGGTCAGAAAACCAACCCAGCATGAGCAGGAGCTTGTTAGGTGCATCACATTGGCTGAGAATGGGCATCCCTACCCAATAATGGTTGAGATGTGAAATTACACTGGCGCCGAAAAATCTGTGGTACCCTAGGAACTCTATTGATGGCTAGCGAAGCGGATTGAGCACAAATGTAATCTGAATGGCAACCCTCCATCACGACCTGCACCCGATGTGAGTACAGCTTGACATCCACAGGCCTCGTAGAAGACATTGTAGGAGTGGGTGGTCACCATCATGCTGGGGTTAAGAGTTTAGCGGCCGAGGTCAAACGTAGGAGCTTAGTGTGCAGGTGTTCTGGCATAGGCTGTTAGGACGCTTGGTAGGGTGATGTTGGTTATAGGAAAACCACGAGTATTGTGTTAAACTCATTATTGATGAAGTATATTTGCTTGAGAGCCACCAATGTAGAGGAGGTGTGTTTCACACATGCAGTCTGATGACCCAAAGCGTTCAACAATCACTTTACCCCCCTGCCGGCTTAATATCTTGTTCAGTTCACATTCTACCTTATTGGGGTATCTGTTCACCTCAACGACGGTTGCGAACTGCAGTAAGTAGTCTATGTGCCACCTGAGCTTCTTATCCCTCCTTAAATGTCTAGCAATCCTCGCCTCAAGCCCTCTCTTAGCGCTACCAGTATACACATAGTAACCAGCGGGGAAAACGAAGCTCCCAAGCCTACCCACCTTGATACGGCGTTTGTCAGCGAGCTTTATCACAAGCTGATATGAGCCAGAATCCAGTTTAGCCAATGGACACCGCATTCCTGCAGTGTATTCGTGTTTTTGAAGATTACCCATCAAGTGCGGGATGACACGCAGAGTGTGGTGTTTCGCCAATAAGTTCGTAGGAACCAAAAAGTTTATATGTATGGATTATCCATCCATGTTGCTATGAACAGGACCATATTGTTGGCTGCTGTGGTGGCTATAATAGTGGTTATAGGCGTGGTTGCAGTGCTGGTTTACCGAAACGAAACGGTTGTTCAAAAATCGACGGGTTCAACATATTATCCAGTTACTGTTAGGGATGCTAGCGGTAGGAACGTTACACTCTACACATCGCCTTCGAGGATTGTGAGTCTTGCGCCAAGTGACACGCAGGTTCTCGTCTCCTTGGGTTTGGGGAAAGAGTTAGTGGGTGTGGACTACTACTCCTACCTCCTACTTAAATATTTGAATGCCACATCTGACCTGCCCCAAAATGTGACCGTGTTCTCTCCATCAATCTCGCCGAACATTTCGGGAATCGTTGCGCTTCGACCAAGCGTGGTGGTAGACGAGCTCGGACTGATAGGAGACTACTCGACCCAGCTCTCCGAGGCAGGGCTCACAACATTCTACACGAACGCTGATTACGCGGGGAACTATACTGCGATAGAGGAAAGCATAACCACACTAGGCAAACTCTTCGACAGGAACACGCAGGCTGTGGAGCTCGTAAACTGGATGAACACCAGAATCCATAGTTACGAATCTCAGGGTGACACGAGCGTGGCGTACCTTCTATGGGTTAATCCTGACCACACGTTTTACACGGCTGGCTCCAACACGTTTATCAACACAATTCTAAACCTATCAGGGGGTGTCAACGTCTTCTCTAACACCACGGGGTACCCCGTACTATCCCCAGAGAGTCTGATTGTTGGAAATCCTCAGATAATCATCGCCCAAGAGCTAACAAACCTGAGTTACACGCTTTACATGATAAACACAATGCCAGGAATCGCTAATGTGAGCGCCTACACCAATCACAGAGTGTACGTGATGTCACAGAACCTACCCACCTTCCTCCTAGACGAGCCTGGACCTCTCTCGGTTTACGCGATACAGATGATCAACTTAGCCATAAAGGGTGACGCCCCAAGCTATATCTCGAGTGCGTGGGTGGAAAGCGAACTCAACGTGACGCTCCCAGTGTTCTAACATGAAGAAAACATGGACATTGTTACTCAGCGTTCTACTTTTCTTTTCTATTCTCGCCGCACTCATCTTCGGCGAGGTCTATGTGCCTCCGTCGGCTCTCCTACATCCGCACGGAGTGTACAGCGTGATCCTTGAGAGGATACGTATACCCACGGTGCTCGCAGCCGCAGCTATCGGGACCAGTCTCGCGGTGTGTGGAGCCGTGATGCAGATGCTCCTCAGAAACCCACTCATGGACCCATACGTGAGTGGCACAGCGTCGGGTGGAGCCTTCGGCGCCGTACTCTCATATTTTCTGCTAGCATTCAACCTACCCTTCGCATATCTGGTGTATGTTTCCCCCCTGATTGCGTTCGCGTTCGCCCTACTCTCAACGCTCATCACGATAGCCGTGGGCAGGAGAACGGGCGTGTATGGGTTGGTGGTGGGGGGCGTGGTTGTTGCCTTCATTTTCTCCTCGGCGGTCACCATACTCACCACACTAATATCTACTAGGTTCCCGTTCGTGCCAAGTGTAACATTCTGGTTGCAGGGCCAGATCGTGGTTGTGGGGTGGAGGAGTGACCTGGGATTATTTGCTCTCACAGCCATCCTCGTGCTACTCGGGGTGAAGCAGGCGAGGAGGATCGACTTGGTGGCAATAAGCGACGAAATGTCCTATGCGAGGGGAATAAACCCCAACACATATAGGTACATGTGGGTTGTCCTCGTGAGCCTCGTGAGCGGCTACATAGTCTCGCTTGTTGGCATAGTGGGTTTCGTGGGCATAATCGTGCCCCACATCGTGAGGAGGATTCTCGGGGGCTCCACTACGGCGCTCGTACCCTACTCTGCCCTCCTCGGCTCACCCCTCCTCCTCCTTGCGAACATACTCTCAAGCGGGATTTTCGGAACAGTTATACCTGTGACAGCCATAACCTCACTCGTGGCGGCCCCAATCATTGTATACGTAATGGTGAGGGGTATTGCTGATAAGCGCTATTAGCGTGAAGCTTGGCGACAGACTCGTGTTACGAGAAGTGAACGTCGAGTTCGTCAGAGGCCTAAACGTGATACTTGGCCCAAACGGCTCGGGTAAAACCACACTACTTAGGTGTATAATCGAAATGCTCAAACCGCAGACCGGTAAAATCGAGGTTGAAGCGGGCGAGAAATCATACGCACCCGCAGAGTACTTCGGAGCCGAAATGAGTGTACTCGATGTCCTACTGTCAGGAGACTCAAGAAGAGAGTATACACCATACCTCGAGTTATTCAGCCTCCAATCCTTCCTAGAAAGGAACTTTTCAAGCCTGAGTACAGGTGAGAAAAGAATGGTTCTGATAGCGAAGGCTCTGGCTGAAGGTGACGTTGTTCTCATGGATGAGCCCACATCTGGCCTAGACTTAAAAAATCAGGTTAAACTTAGAGAGGTACTAGGTACCATTAAGCACAAGGTTATCGTTGTCTCCACACACGATGTGTCGTTCGCTCAGGCCGCGGATAGAGTTGCACTCCTAAAGTGTGGAAGAGTTATCGCGCAGGGGGAAGCCGAAAGGGTACTGACAGAGGACCTCCTCACACAGCTGTATGAAGTAAGGGTAAGACGAGTACACGTCGACGGCAAAACACTCTTCCTGACATAAAGAAGTCATCGACGGCCTCACAACAGATACTTTTGGCAGAGAGGAATTAATCTCGACCTCGTTCATTCGTATGTGATGGTTAAACTAAACCATTTTGATGATATCGTTAATTGATATTGGTCAGATAAGGATAAAATAGCGGATCGACCCCACACCATTTATGCGTGCGGATTGAGCCACCCACTCAAAATGCTCGTGTGTGGGGGGCGAACCCGCAAAACATGTATATTCAAGGAGAGAGATAGGAAGAAACCCGGTCGGAGAGAAAGGGGGCTCGAGCACTACTACTCTACATGTAGGGGCTATCTTCATGGGTGTGTAGGTGGGAGTGGGCGCTCATACGCTTGCTGGTTGAGCGTCTCCCACCACACGCGTCCCTCCCGGGATGGGCTAGGCCCGCGGAGCGAAGGGGTCTCAGCCACCCACTACCACTGGTGGGTGGAGACGGCCTCCAGAAAAGGGTTAGGAGACTCGTAGCGTGGGGTCATCCATAAGACGAAGCAAAGCTCAAGGTGAACGCTGAATGCGTGTACGTGCGGGCTGTCAGCGGTGGACGCTGGCACCTACGACGGGTGAAGGTTTTGGCTGCGGAGGCCGTCCCGGTGAGCCTGTTAGAAGCCCTCTGCACGCTTTACTATTCCTCCCGAGGTAGGGTTCTGAGTAGAGGGGTACGCTGGTGGGAACAAGTTGGAGTTCTATCGTGATGGATGAAGGTGGTTCATGGTACATGTGGTGGACGCCGAGCGCATGTGTCTCAGCTAACACCCACCGCTACGAGACGTTCGGTGAGAGGAACAGAGTGGGTTGGTGCGGCGCTTCCTCCACATCCGCTTGATGAGGATAGAGGAGCAGGGTGGTCTGGGGAACGTGAACACACACAGGCTAGGGATAGGCGCACCCGCCAGCTCAAAGCCTCCCTAGGCGTATTCTACGCCCACCTACTATAACTGGCTTCGCGTTCACAAGGGTTTGAACACCCCCCACAGCCCTATGTGGCGGTCTTATCGATATCGTAGGCTCTCGTAAAAAAGTTGATAAGCCCCGCTTAGTTGTGGGATACATGCGCCCTTACACTATTCTCAATTTTGCTATGACCGTGGATGGAAAAATAGCCTCCTATACTGGTGAATCATCGATTTCCAGTGAATTGGATAAGCGTAGAGTGCATGAGCTCCGAGCGTCTGTTGACGCTGTGGTTGTTGGTTCAAACACAGTTCTAGTCGATGATCCCAGGCTGGATGTCAGGTATGTGGAGGGTAGGGATCCCCTTAAGGTGGTGGTGGATGGTTCATTAAAGATTCCACTAAATTCCAGGCTGGTCACGCTTTATCCGGGGAAACTGATTGTGGGGTGCACGCAAAAGGCGGACGCTGGTAAGGTGCGCGAATTAGAATCCAGAGGTGTGAGGTTAGTGCGCTGCGGAGTTGGCGAGCATGTTGATCTTCCATTCTTTTTTGAAAAGTTATATGAGCTAGGCATTAGGAGGGTACTTGTGGAGGGTGGAGGTGAGCTAAACTGGCATCTTCTCGTAAACGGTTTAATCAACGAGGTTCAACTCACAGTAGCTCCCTTTATTGTAGGTGGCAAGGATGCTATAACGCCTGTTGAGGGTAAAGGTTTTCCATACATTAAGGATGGGTTTAAACTTAGGCTCACCGAAGTCAAACAAATTGGAGAAGAAGTCATCTTACACTATAGTGTGACCGGGCGGTAGCCTTAATTTGCTGTTCGAGGTTGTTCCACCAGTGTCCGGCGTCGAGGAGATTCTGTTCAAAGCGGGTGAGGGCAGGATTCTAAGCGTGGATGAGTATGTCCAGGTATACGACTTCTTTACGCGACACAGACCAAATCTCGATAAATCAACGATAACTTATTCGAGAAAAGTATTCATCCCGCTCACCAACTTGTGCAGAGATAGCTGCGGGTACTGTGTGTTCGCAAAGAAGCCTTGGGACACACGTGCCAAGACCTATACTTTGGATGAAGTGATTAGTATTGCTAGAATAGGAGAGAAACTTGGGTGTAAGGAGGCGCTCTTCAGCTTGGGGGATAAACCTGAACTCGCATACCCAGAATTTTCAGAGTATTTGAGTAGATTGGGTTTTAGGAGCACTGTTGAATATCTTATCCATGCGTGCGATAAGGTTAACACTTTAACTTCTCTGATTCCACACGTTAACCCTGGAACCCTTTCATGGAGCCAGATGAAGGAGATGAAAAATGTGTGCGCCAGTATGGGTGTGATGCTTGAAAACGTCTCAGAGAGACTGATGGAAAAAGGAATGGCGCATGAAAACTGTCCAGATAAGCATCCGAAGGCGAGGATCGCTATGATCAAAGCCGCTGGAAGCCTTAAAATTCCTTTCACGACTGGCATCCTAGTGGGAATAGGTGAAACTGTGAGGGAAAGGGTGGAATCCCTCCTAGCCCTAAGAACTATCCAGCTCGAATTTGGGCATATCCAAGAAGTCATAATTCAGAACTTCAGGCCGAAGATGGATACTAGGATGAGTAACTTCCCTGAGCCCCAAGCAGAAGACTTCCTTGCGACAATCTCACTAGCCCATCTTATCCTCGGAGGATTAACCACGATTCAGGCACCACCCAACTTGGCGAGGGTTCCACTTATAGAGTACGTTGAGCGCGGAGTTAGGGATTTTGGTGGCATAAGTCCTCTTACAGTTGACTATATTAACCCCGAGGCCCCCTGGCCTCATCTGAGGTCATTGAAGGGCGAGCTTGAGCGGATGGGTTATTCATTTCGCGAAAGGCTTTGCGTTTATCCTCGCTATATAAAGGAGGCAGGATGGGTGAGCAGAGTATTCGATGAAAAGATTAAAGAATATGTGGGAGATGATGGCTTGGTTAGACCACCATGGGAAGCCTTTTAGGAATTCTCGAATCCGAGCTCAAAAATATTGAAGGCGACGTGTCGTCCATCTTAGATAAGGCTTTAGATGGCAGAGAGGTTAACGTGGAAGAGGGGGCGAAACTGTTTGGCGTAAAAGCCGGGGCTCTCACACTTCTTCTGCTAACCGCCGATTATTTGAGGAAGAAGAGTGTAGGGGATTTTGCTACATTTGTGGTTAACCGTAACATAAACTTTACCAATGTATGCGTGAAAAGATGCGGTTTCTGCGCTTTCAGCCGCGACCATCGAACAGAAGAAGGCTATTTTCTCCCCATCAGCGAGGTTGTTAGAAGAGCTAAAGAGGCTAGAGCCTTCGGCGCAACCGAGGTTTGTATTCAAGCAGGCCTCGCCCCGAGTGTTAGTGGTGAGCTTTACCCTGCCCTTGTCCGTTCAATAAAAAAGAAGTTCCTGAACTACATATTCATGCCTTCTCACCGGAGGAGGTTAAATACGGGTCAAAAAGAATGGGTGTGAGTTACAAAGAGTTTCTTTTGATGCTAAAAGAGGCTGGTATAGGTAGCCTCCCAGGTACATCCGCCGAGATACTCGACCAGAGGGTTCGCGACCTGATTTCCCCTGGAAGAATAAAGGTTGACGAATGGGTTGAAATCATTAGGACGGCGCATCTTCTAGGAATACCCACAACGTCAACCATCATGTACGGTCATGTTGAAACAGATTTGGAGAGAGCCAAGCACATCGCTCTTATTAGGGAGATACAAAAGGAGACACGTGGGTTTACAGAGTTTGTCCCACTAAGCCTAGTCCACTGGGAGGCCCCGATGTACACAAAGAAACTCTTAAACGTTGAGTTCAGGCTTCCAACCGGAGCCGACGTTCTGAGGATGTATGCTGTTTCCAGGGTTATGCTTAACGGTTACATCTCAAACATTCAGGTGTCATGGGTAAAAGAGGGACCTAGGTTCAGCCAAATTGGGTTGCTTGCTGGTGCGAACGATATGGGGGGAACCCTTATGAATGAATCCATCTCCACAGCGGCTGGAGCAGCCAACGGTCAACTCGTCAGACCCAAAGAATTCATACGGATGGCAACCGACCTCAATAGGATACCAGCTGAAAGGTCGACCCTCTACAAAATAATTCACATACATAGTTCAGCTAGTCCAAGTCACCCTCTAGACTCTGTTTCGAACCCCGAAGAAGTCTTCGGCTCGTATCAGAAGTTGGTGAGAGCCTCCGAACACAGGTTTATAAACTCTGTCAACAGGGGCGTGGACATTGCCTAGCTTAGGCGGCGTGTGCGCGCTGGTAGGCGAGGGTCTGCGACCTCTTTTTGACTGCGAAATAGTTTGGAGGGGTGATAGGATAGTTGAGATTGAGGCCAACAGTAACGGTCGGTTACAGGATGTAGAGCACATAGTTCTTCCCAGCTTTATAAACGCCCACACACATATTGGGGACTCGCTCGCAAAGGAGGCCTACATAGGTTTAGGCCTAGAGGAGGCGGTTGATCCCCATAAGGGTTTAAAGACGAAAATAATCAGCACCGCCTCAAAGAATGATTTGGTCAAAGCGATGCGTTCAGTGCTTGAGCAGTGCGTATCTCTCGGAGTAACGCACCTTATAGACTTCAGGGAAGGAGGGTTAGAGGGGTTAAGTCTGGGGAGGGAAGCTTCTCAGGGACTCGACATAGACCTCTTACTACTAGGTAGGTTGGCGACGCCTCCATCGAAGGGTCGAATCCTTGAAAATCAGGGTTTCACGGATTTTGAACTGGAAGAGCTCCATAAAGTGTGTGAAAAGGGTAACGGCTTGGGAATCAGTGGTGCGAACGAGTACAGCGACAAAATGCTCACACAAATAAGGGAGATCGTTCGCGGGCAGAACAAGTTGTTAGCGGTGCATTGCTTAGAGTCCCATGAAACACGCGGGAGATTGAAGGGGGTCTTAGGTAGAGATGAGTTTCAGAGGTGTTTTAACATGCTGAGGCCGGACGTGTTTGTCCATATGACCGACGCCACACCTCAAGAGATTTCATATGCATTCAACATGGGTGTTGTAGTGAGCTGCCCGCGTTCTAACGCTGCTCTGGGAAATGGTTTTCCACCTCTAACCCAAATATTGAACGGTGGGGGAGGGCTTGGAACCGATAATGTAATGGTGAACTCTCCAGACATGTTTAGAGAGATGGAGTTTGCTTACAAGTGTTTGGTGGGTACCACTCGGAAGCCCTTTCAACGGGTAGAAGAGGTCTTAAAGTCCGCTACAGTGAACCTACGGCCACGTCTGGGTTTAAAGCCCATAGAAGTAGACGCGGAAGCAGACTTCATGGTACTTAACGTTAGAGAGTTAAGACCCTTCTGGAATCTTCACTCGCTTGTAGTGAACAGGGCTCAGCGTGAAAACATAGAGCAGGTGGTAAGGAAGGGGAGAAAACTCTACGAAAAACCTGTTTGCGTTTGACCCGCGGATTTGGCTGCGTCCAAAATCAATTCCCATGTTAAGCAAAGCGTAGCCTCCTATGTGGGACTATTGATACGTGTCCCTATCTATATATATGTGGTCATATGTAATATTAGAGCGAGCGCTTCAATCAAGCGTACCCAAATAGTTGATCAAATCACGCTTCCTTTGACCTTCAATAATTCATCGGCACAAAGGCACTCTACGCCCTAATAGCGTTGTTGGCTTTTCCCTTTAAAGCAACCGTGGTTTTGCTTAGACCCTAATCCACATTTTGTTCATGCGTATCTTAACGCGAACCCCCAAAAGGCTCATGAGCACTTACACCTCGAGTCGAATAGTAAAACCTTTTGAGATATTTTGCGATTATATCCACTTCTATGTTCACCCTATCCCGTGGAAGTTTAAACCCGAGCGTGGTATTGCGTAGCGTGTGGGGAATAAGCCAAACGGAGAAAGCGTTCCTTTTGATTTCAACGATCGTTAAACTCACGCCGTCAACCGCGATTGATCCTTTTTCCACCATCATGGGGGTTAATCGAGTTGGTATCTTAACCCACATCTCCGCCGACTTGCCGTGATGCTCTTTGCTAACTATTTCCCCCACGCAGTCAACATGCCCAGTGACCAGGTGCCCCCCGAGCCTACCTCCCACTCTTAGGCTTCTCTCTACATTTACGTAATCACCGGTTTTGAGATCAGATAAACAGGTTCTTCTGATTGTTTCGGGTGTTAACTCAAACCTCGGTTTTCCTCCATCCACCGACACAACCGTCAGACACGCTCCATTCAGAGATATACTTTCACCCAATCTGAGGTTTCTTAGAGGCTTCGTGGTCTGGATGAGTAAGAGTAGGGATTCGCCTTCCCTCTCAACCCCCTCAACCCGCGCAAGCTGTTCGACTAGACCCGTGAACAAAGCTTCGCACCGTGACCATAAATGGTGTTTTCGCTTATGCTCCGCAAACGGAGAAGGCTGTTCACCAAACAATCGACATGCCTACTTCGAGAATCTAGCAAAGTAACCGTGTTATGAAGCCATCGATATTGCGGGTAGCGAGCGGCCGTATTGATGCATTCATCACGTTGCGTGGGAAAGCGGATGTTTTCGATATGTTTAATAGTGGAAGCTGATTTCACAGAGGTCTGTGTTCTCCTAAATTTCGGCTCAAGATGCTCAAACTGGCCATTTCTTTGATTACCTTTTTTAAACTCCCAATCCGATTCACACCCGGAGCGTGGTTTAGTGGAAAGACACACTGCCTTCAACCTCTTAAAGCGTGTCGCAAACAATGGGTATGGTTGGGATGTCATTTAGAGCTCCTCTAAAACATGCACCTTTGATTGGGTCTTACCTTCGCGTATGTACTCTAAGCTGGACGTAGCAAGTTGCATGGCTTTTCGGCCAGTCCTAGATACACCAATTCCCGCCTTCAATGGAATGCCCATCCTCTTATCGACATTCGATATAAGCTGCTCGACCCTCGTAAGCGGCATACCATTTGAGACTGAAACATAGTTATCTCCTCCGTTGTAAAACAGTAGGCTATGGTTTTCGAACATCAACTCTGTGAGTTCATAGTAAAGCCTTCTGACTATGCGCGCCGACTCGTACACACTTTGCGTGTTCGTCCAACGACGCGTGAAATCATCAACATCGAAGTGAACGATTTTCACCAAACCCTTATTAATAGGTGAAAGAGCCTCTCCAATTAGGAGGCTGCGAGGTTCCGCAACGCGGCGCAACACCTCGTTAAACAGCTCAGACGCTTTAAGCTGGGCCTCATAGGGTGTCTCACCCACACTAACGGACATGCTGATATTAACCGGAAACCTTTGGGCTACGCTTCTCTGTATATCCTTGTGCTTCGAAAGCGGGATACCGTTCGAAACGGCGATCATCTCGTCATATTTATTGTAAAACACCACGCCATTTTGGCTTGCAAACCAGTCAACTAGGTGAGCGTATAGCTGGGACTGAAGTATTTGTAAGCGATGCTCCCTATCGTCGCCAAGTGTCTGTGTCCAAGGGCCATAATCATCAATCCGTATAATCGTTATCTGGATTCTCTCCGAAGACACCTATTTAACCTCCCTCGAACACTCCCTGTTCCCAGCCCTCAGCTTCCCAAGACTCGTATAAGCTTTTAGCGCTGCGTCCACCGCGCGTCTAGCATATTCTGAGGCTCGGGCTAAACCCTGCTCCCAACTCATACCCGGCCCCGACACACCCAGCGCTACGGGCTTCCCATATTCAAGTGATAGCTCGCTTAGCTGTTTGGCTAAGATGAATGCTATAACCTCGTCGTGTTTGGTTTCACCCTTAACTATTGCACCTAAGGTCACCACCGCGTGGATATTGTCTTTCCTAAGTAGCTCTCTAACAATTAGCGGCATATCGAACGCCCCCGGTGAATAGCACACGTACTCCACGTTTATACCTAGACTCTTAGCGTACTCTTTAGCTTCGATAAGCATCCTCTGCGTTATCTCACTATTAAATTCGCTGACAACAACACCCAAATTCATTTAGACACCACCAATCGACCTATACGCTTGAACAAGCATATCCCCTTCAACAAAGGGGATTCCTCTTTCCTCAGCGTATCGCAACGCGCCCCCCCTACCCAGTGCTCTATGGGAAACCGAATCAAGCATTTCGCACAAAACAGTCACAGGTGTGACCCCGGCCCGCTCGGCCATAAATACCGAGAGCTCAGTGTGCCCCCTCCTTTCTTCTAATAGGTTTCGGGCTGCGACCAGTAGGTGAACATGACCAGGCGAAGAGAATTCGGAGTAAAACCTTGATTTCGCGTTGTCCGCATCACTAAGGGCCAAAGCCGATATTTCAGCCAGCCTACTAATCGTATATGAACGCTCCGCGTCGCTGATCCCCGTGTATACTCCTCTGTGGTTCACAGTAATCGAGAATGCCGGTCGCCCCCCGTAGGGCGTCTCCTCCATGATGAGCCTGCGTAAAAATGGGTAATTAGATGAAGCAACTCTCAGGATTTCGGTAAGATACGGTAGACCGTACACTGAAGCTAAGCGCCAACTCAACGCCACACAGATTAGCCCACCCGCTTCTCTACGCATGGTTGCCACTTTATCAGGTGTGATGTGCTGGGCTGCAACAACCAAGTCTATTTCGTTTTCCCGTTCTTTGCTGTCATGGATAAGAACAAAATCACCCCTACTTAATGCCGTTAGGGCTAGTTCTAACTCTGAGAACATTATCCGAACTTTTTCCAACCAAGGATTTAAACAATACCACAGTCTTATTTGTGGTAATGCTGATTTGGCTGACTATCAGAGAACCCAAATTCGTGCGTAGAAGGCGTGTTGTAGCTGGTGAGTTACCCCCACCTGAAGGCGGGAGCCTCCTGAATCACCGCCCCACCATGCCTCCTCAACCCCAGGGATGGGAGGGGAGGTATTGGGCGGAGCTCAACCGCAGGCACACCAGAAGGGTGGCACCCACCCTAACAGACTCAAGTCTCTATGCGTTTTGAAACCATTCCAATTTTCATTTTACAACACTAATGTAGGTAGGTATCTATCGGTAAGTCTGGCCCCAACCCTCTGGGAACAGTCTTTACGGGGGAGGGGAGAGGGGAGGCGGTTTCAAAAAATGGGGGGGAAGGCTGCGTAGGTATTCGTGTCCATCTTTACTTCTGCTGTTGCTGTTGGGTTTGACCTGACTCCCCACCGCTACCCTTCTTTTCCTCAGCCTTTTTACCCTTCTTGGGCAAGG
>Ga0074076_100075_pt1 | contig 18472 bp, 16 predicted proteins | sample YNPg_D_FD_63713 | JGI IMG/M metagenome (GOLD analysis project Ga0074076, IMG submission 63713) | Hot spring microbial communities from Beowulf Spring, Yellowstone National Park, Wyoming, USA - YNP_Beowulf Spring_D v2 (version 2) | ecosystem: Environmental > Aquatic > Thermal springs > Hot...
GATCTGAAGTTCACCAGCGATCTTAACTTTTGTTGTTTCTAGGTTCAGGTGTTGTTTCTAGGTTCAAGTTATAGCTCAACCTAGGTGTTAACCATACTGTCTATACACCCTAGGGAGTTCTTAGGGTTGCGGAACCAACCCTTGTACACGAGGGCGTCCCTGTAACAGTCCTCGGCGACCTTTGACGGTGGGTTGTATTCGCTCCTTAACTTGTTGTACAACTCACGGACTTTTCCTAACGTGCCTTTCTCGTTCGGGTCTTTCACATTTCCTTTTAACCAGAACACGAAACGTGTTGCCTTCACGTAGTTATTTACAAGGACTAGGAGGGATTCTGAGAGGGCGACATTGAAACCGTAGCTCTGATCGCGTTCCTCCTAGCCATAAAGTGGTTTCTTCAAAAACGAGTATTTAACTAATCATCCCCACCCCTGGAAGGGGCGAAGCTTTCAATCTATGGTAAATTTCAAAGATTCTCAAGAGCTAAACAGTAGAGATGTGTAGAAATTGGCCTGTATAGAGATAATAATCCCTTTTTATTTTAATAATACTACTCCAATTCTAAAATAGTTGGATTGGAAGGTCTTGTCGCCATGTTCAAGCCGTTCTGTCTTCAGTTCACAGACCGGACTTGAATCCCTTGGAAATACCGAAATTCGCCCGCTAAACCTTAAACTGTCCAAACAATGAAATTAACTGACCGGCGTGAATAGCGTGAAGCAGTTCAGTGACCTCACAGTGAGATACTTGAGAGAGGCCGATCTTCGACATAGGAAGTCCCTAGGACAGTTCTTTACACCAAGGTATCTAAGGGAGGAAGTTTTAGCCCACATGCCTAAACTAGTGAGGCCTAAAGTCCTAGATCCGGCATGTGGTACTGGGGAGTTCTTAACCTCCGCCAAGGAGTACTTCGTGGAACCTGAACTCAATTGCTGGGAGATTGATCCTGCAGTAGCGAGGTTGGCCAAGGAATTGTTGCCGGAAGCCAACGTGAAGATCGTTGACAGTCTCTCCATGCCCTTCAGGGAGGAGTTTGACGTGGTGGTGGGAAACCCTCCGTACTTCCAGGTACCTAAAACAATCGTGGACTCGAGGTATACAAACGTGTTGAGTGGAAGGCCCAACGTGTACGCACTATTCCTTTACCTCGGATTGAACGTATTGAAGGAAGGGGGTTACTTGGGATTCGTTGTTTCCTCCTCAATGAACAACGGCGCTTACTTCTCAAGGCTTCGCAAATACGTTGTGAGTAACTCGGATGTAATGTATTTGAGAACGTTGCAGGACTCAAGGGCGTTCATTGACGCCAATCACACGTTCCAGGTAATTGTGTTAAGGAAGGGTGTTCCATCCTCTCCTAAATATGTGTTCAGGAGAGGGAGGAAGGTGATATTGACTGAGAGGGCAGAGGAGCTAAGGAATGCCTGGACTGACGCCACCAGTATAAGGGAGCTTGGTTACTCGGTGAGGACAGGTAAGGTGGTATGGAATCAGGTGAGGGATAAACTGACCAACGATCCAAAGGAGGGTGTATTACTTATTTGGGCCACCAACGTTGGTGAGGGAGAGCTTAAACCCCAATCGAGAAGACCTCAATACGTCAAGTGGAGTAGGCCTGATCGTGGGCCCGCCATTGTGGTCAATAGAATTGTGGGACATCCCAGTAGGCCTAGATTGAGAGCTTCCATCATTCAGGGAGAGTTTGTTGCCGAGAACCATGTCAACGTAATCTATCCTCCTTCAGGGACTTCCTTACAGGAGTTGGAGGAGTTGGTGAAGGTGCTCATCAAACCCGAGACGGCCAACTACATTTCCATGGTAACTGGAAATACTCAGATTTCCACCAGAGAGCTAGAGGAACTGGTACCAGTTAAGCTAAAAAGGAAGGGGACATTGAAGTCTTTCTTAACTTGAAAATTTAACTAGAAATTGGTCATCAAAGACATTTAGACATGGCATCTTTATCTCCTGAAAGAAGTTCTTCCAATGAGGCACTACTAGAAAAATTGAAGCTCACTCCCGGCATTAAGGAATAGGATTACATTGATCTCATCTTCACGGAAGAAGAGCGAAGCTCTTTGTCCAGTAACTGAATGACCTTGTCGTGTGAGAGTAAGCGTCACCGAGGTTAAAGCCGAGGGTTGTTGAGTTATGCATCTGCCTCATCAATGGCCCGTGGGTAACATAGAACCAGTTCCTTCAGGACTAGGACGGCCCTAAGGGGCTGCGGAGCTTGATAGTGTCGGCACGGATTAGGTAAATTAATAGATGCCTATCTACCGAGATCTGTTAACTTGTCATAATCACAATTAATCCACGTCGATCATACATGTTCTAAAGGGAGAGATGATTTATCCTGATAAGTGTCAACACTGTGCGGAGCTTCAATCTTGTCTAGGCTATGAAGCAGGAAGCCCCGTAAGGGCAGGGTAGTTGATGGAGTGCGACTTGAAACTTTAGGAAAGTTAATGAGACGGTGCTTGAGTGAGGTTCTGTGACAAAGAAGATCTCGAAATAGAGGACGTATAGTTGAACCCAAAGTCGGTCCAGTCCTCCCCATAAGAAGCGACTACGTTAGAAGGTTTAAGGTAGTGTCTATCGAAGGTGTTTGACGCAAACTCTAACTTCCTTCGCCCTAGAGAGATACTTCCAATCTTTTGTTTCCTTTACGTCACCCGATTCTCGGCTAACCTATAGAGAACCATCGATACCACTAGGTAGGCTAGCATCACCAACATGGAGTTCAGGGACGTTCTTCCCTCCAAGTTGTTCACCAACTCCTGGGCTAACGGGGTGGTGGGTTCCAACAGGGAGAGGAACCTTAGGAACGGCGGTAAGGACTGAAGGGATATGAAGGTTGGGGCGAAGAAGGAGAACGTCCATCCCAGGACCTGAGAGAGTTGATTTGCCGTTCTCAGGGAAGTAACAAGGCCTAAGGCAGTCCCTAGGAGAAAAGCATACATAGCACCAACCAAATAGGTGACCAGTAGAGGAAGCCAGGAGACCTTGATGGGGACTAAGGTCTCCCCCAGGAACACCAATCCCACAGCCATCGGGAGCGTGGAGGCCAGCTGATATACCACGAAGCTCAGGACTATCATCCACCTCGGAGTCTTAGTAACGTAAAGGAGGCTCATCTCTCCCGAATACTTGAGGAAGGCCGTGCTCTGGGCGGTGCCAATGAAAACGTTCATGAAGATGTATAGCGTAAGAGTGCCTGCAAGGACCTGAGCGCTCCTTATGGAAGTCTCGAAAGATAATATGAAAGCAATCGGGAACATTACCCCGTAGAAAACGTTAGTTGCCAGGTATGCCCTGCTTTGCCTGGCCACCAACTCTAATAATCCAACAAACTTCCTGATGTTAACCATCACTACCCATCACCTCCCTGTAAATGTCTTCCAAACTCCTGGTTCTGACCTCATATTCGAAGTCACATTGGCTGAGGAAGTGGGGAACCTCCTTACGCTCCACATGAAACCTTTCTCCGGTCATCAAATTTACCACTTCATACTTCAGGGAGAGCTTGCTCCTCAGTTCCCAAATTCTCCCGCTGAGTAAAACCCTTCTATTGAGGAGGTATACCCTGTCAGCTAAATACTCCGCCTCCTCCAAGTAGTGAGTGGTGAGGAGTATTCCCTTCCCTCTCCCCTTCAACTCCACCAATATATCCCAAAGTTCCCTCCTCGACTTTGGATCAAGGCCGGTTGTCGGTTCGTCCAGGATCAGGTATCGGGGATCATTCACCAGGGCGGAAGCTATCAAGATCTTCCTCTTATTCCCTCCGGAGAGCTCTTCCACAGACTTGTCCTCAACGCTAAGTTTCCTGATCAGACCTCTTGCCCTACTCCACGCTCTGTCCCTTGGAACCCCTTTAATGACAGCCATGATATAGACGTGTTCCGAGGCCCTCAGCCCATCCATAGGACGAACCTCCTGAGGGACCACTCCCATGGATTCCAGGGCATCCTGGGGGGTTAGTCCGTCCACAGATATGGTTCCTCTGTCACTACTTAACTCACCGTACACCTGCCTCATCAGGGTAGTCTTCCCTCCTCCGTTGGGGCCAAGAAAGGTAACTATTTCCCCCTCATATACCTCGAAGGAAACGTCCTCGTTGACCACCTTTCCCTTGAAGGACTTCCAAACATTTTCCACACGAATCATGATCTACTCTTACTGAAATTTACAATTATTAGGTTGGACGTAAAGGGGAACTTACCTCCTTTTGAAGATCTGACATTCGTTATTCTGAGTTCCTTTTTGGTTTAATTACGTTCAGGGTTTACTTTCTTAGGGTCTAAGGAAGTCCAGTAAAGTCCACTTTACTGCCCAAATGAACTCTGGGCCCTTTAGCCTAAATGGTCCGGCCCTTCTGAGTTAAGTCCACTTCACTTACCAAAATATAAGAGTAAAGTTCGTTCATAACATATGGATGACAGGATATTCGAGGCCGTTTCACACCCACTGAGAAGGCAGGTGATCATGCTCCTTGGAGAGAGGAAAGAGATGACCTTCTCAGAGATAATGGAAGAGCTGTCCGTGGAGAGTCCGGCCCTGGCCTTTCACATGAGGAAACTGGAGGGGTTAGTGGAAAAGGTCAGGGACACCTATAGGCTCACCGACTTGGGAAGGAGGGCGTACGGGGTGATCCTTAGCCTGAGAGGTGAAGGAGGGTCACAGAACAAGAAAACGGAAGAGAGTGGACAGGTAGAGAACAATCAGAAAACAGAGGAGAAAAGTATGACCCCCTCATACTGAGAGATAGGGCTGATGGTAGAGGTTCACGAAGGACCTAGTGGAAGAGTTACTCAAGGAGGGGAGAAAATTGGTGCTGATGGACTGTGTCTTCGTGGACTTTAAGGAGATGGACCCAGAGAAACTCAGGGCGGTTTTGGAGGAGGTGAGGGACGTGGTCACTGTGACCTGTCCTACCTCCCTGAGGAGTGTGGTGGAACCTAGGTGCAGGGACGTTTTGAACGTCTCAGGTCCCACGGAAACGCCCTTTTCTCTTAGTGGGATTCCCTCCTTCGTTGATAAGATATTGAGGTCTTTCCTCCTCGGCTCACCAAGAGTAAAGAAAGGAGTGCTACGGGAAGTCTATAACGCCGACATATTGCAGGCAAGTAAGTTGAAGATCGAGATGGAGGGTGGAACACTTGAGGTCAGAGAAGGTGTGCCTCACATAAGGGCCTCCTGTAAGGACCAGGACGATTTCGAGGTTTCAACTGGCTTAAACGAGCTCGCGGTGTCATTCGAGGACTGCAGTGTTGTAATTACACACCCTGCGGAGGTTGACTTCTCCTTGGACATGGAGGGAGGGGTGGCGGAATTAATGGGCCTGTCCCCAGCGAGGGGAAAGATAGATATGGAGGGAGGGGTGACTAGGGTGGATCTAAAACCGGGAGAGATCAGAGCAACGGTGTCTGGGGGGCAGCTCACAGGTCTGCTTCACTTTGATGATATCCAGGAAAAAGCAAAGGTGTCCTTGGATCTAGAGGGGGGAGTTGCCTCCTTGGCTATGGATGTCCCGGAGGAGGTGGGGATCATCGTTTCCGTGGACAGGAAGGGAGGGATGTTCTCATCCACTCTAAGGCAGAGGGAAGGAATCAAGGGGAAGGTTGAGGTGGAAGCTAAGGTCAGAGGAGGCCTGTTGGACCTAAAGGACGCTCGAGTTGAAAATCTCGATCAGTCTAACGGCTAGATTACCACACCCACTTAGACCATATCTTCGGTGCTTGGAGAGTCCGTTGAGATAATCTTCATCTCAGTCATCAGTGACCATTTCCGCAGGGGTGGAACAGGTAACCGCTTGATAACAGTGGTTTAGACATTTCTGTTGAACTAACGTTATGTTGTAACTATTGCTAACAGGTTGCATAAATTCTATCTTTTCGTTAATTGTTAAGGGGCGTTTGAGCCGGTAATGCTGTAAACTTCCATCGTTCACGGAACTCCTCTCTAGTGACATACTTCATCGTTCCATTTTCCTGAGGAGTTCCCTAGATTCAAGTCCCTGAATAATGTCTAAATTGTCTACACACTATTCATACGGTCCCATGAAGGGAGGATCGCTTCACTCTCTTACTTTAGTACTCTAAAGTTTGTCAAGGAACCTTGAGACGTTTTATAATTCAGATCTTCTTATGCTGACCTCTAACCTATCAGCTTGAAATTTTACCGTAATCTATTTCCCTTAATAAAGGATCAGTGATCCTATACTCTCCTTTCTCTACCTTTTCCACGAAATTGTTTCTAACCAATGCATCGAGGGCTAGGCTCAACTCCTTGTCATCAACTCCACCCACACTTATTTCAACGCCTCTTTTAATATCGCTCCATCTGTTCACTACCTTGATCAAGTCCATTAATTTCACATAAAGCATCCTATTACTCCTCTTCTCTAAGAAGTGCTTGAACTCCTCCTCCGCTATTTTCCTTCCCTCACTTATGGTTGAGTTCAAGGCCTCCTCGAAACTCATTTTCCTCACACCATAAAAATTGCCGAACAGAGTTAACCAACCCACTATTCCGTCTAGCCTCCTCACGACCTCTTCTTCCTTGTTGAAACTCAGGTTGAGTTCCTCCATCCCCTTTTTCAGAAACTGTCTCGATAGGTCCTCAATGAAGGGCCTTAGGTTCAAGATTGTTGGGGGCCTCCCGTGAAGCGGGGAGGAAGAAGGTGGTTCAATTAAGGTTTTAGTGATTCCAGTATATGAACCCGTGAATAGAAACCTTACTTTACGGTTGGAGGAAAACACGTTACCTAGCACGTCTAGGAACTGTCTGTTCGCTTGAGATAGTTCCTGAACCTCGTCAAGTCCAACAACGAAATCGTCCTGGATTGAGTTAAGTAATTCAATCAAGCTGTTTACAACCTTTGCGCCTTTCCTCACTTGAACGCCGGCGGAAACTATCGTGAAGTTAACGTTGATGCTGAAGTCGATTTTAATTTTATTCTTATTGATTTCAGAAATCATGAGGTTTAGGAGGGAATTTAAGCTTCTAACTCCCCTCAGGTTAATGTAAATGCCTTTGAAATTATATGTTTTCCGAAGTTCGTTAATTATTACTTTTATAAGACTTGTTTTACCTATTTCCCTTTATCCTCCCACTATTAACCAATTCCCCGCTAGGATTTGGTTCAGTGAGTCCTCTACCTCCCTATCCCTTCCAAACAACTCCGCCCTATCCTCCTTGGGATGTAGGTCAAAGAGCAACTGTACCCACTACAGTAACTGGTGTCACTACAGTTAATAAAAACTATAGACTCAAGGTCAATAATATCAACAATTGAATTCACAATCCGCCACATAGCCTTTACTTCTCTAACGACAGAATAGTATTATCAACTACGACCCTCGGTTAAAAATCTCGTGATCTGAATACTGTAGATCAAACACTATTTCCCTCCAACTGGCACAATCAATTATCGTCTTCATTATGGTTAAGTGCCTTTCTCTGACCATTGCCCTGGCTTTAAGGAGGTTACCGAGTTCTTTCGTCACTAACCCCATGGCAGTGTTCATTGCCTCAGGGCTCCATCAAGGTCTCCTCTTCGGGAATAGTAGAATTCAAAAAAGTGAACCACCTAGGTTTTCATATGCGTTGCATTCTTGTGGATCCTTCTTAATTTCCTTTCAGGTGAACTACTTCCTAACATCCTAGGGGCTCTCTGGTGACTGAGATTAAGCGAAAAACCTTATCTACTCTCTTATCCAGTCTTAGGAAACCACACCCTCCCTTGCCTTCCTGAGCCTTGAGGTTGGGGTTTGCCCGAACATTTCCACAACCTTCTCAAGGGGTAATCCCTTAGTCTCTGGAAGGAGGATATACATCAATCCTAACGCTACTGCATCCAGGGCAGTGAAGACGAACATGGAGCCAGTCAATCCTATGGTGGAGAGCATCACTGGAAAAACCTCAATTATGGCGAAATTGGCCAGCCAATCGATCAGCGCTATTATGGCTGCCATCCTCCCTCTTATGGTAGTTCTGAAGTATTCAGCCTGGATCAGCCACCCTGTGCCACCGACGCCGTAGGCGAAGAATATTATGAAGCCTGCGAAGGCGATCAGTGCTCCCACCAACACTCCCCTCAGTAATAATACTCCACCCAGCAAGTCGAAGAGGAGCATCCCGGCATATGCCGACAACCCCCAGCTTTCTCCTTCCTACCCTGTCTATATACTTAAACGCTATATATGTAGCGGCCACGTTAATTGCGGCTAAAATGGAGGCGGCTAACACCGCATCGATCTCATTGAACACTGGGTTAGAGGGAGAATTGAAGAGGTGAAATCTCAGGAGTATGGTGGGACCATAGTAGAAGGGGACGTTTATGCCGGTGATCTGTTGGAACACTATCCAAAGGCCCACCACCAGTAACGCCCTCTTGGTGGCAGAGTCCAGTTTGGCGGAGGCCTCTGCCCTGACCTCCTTAATCGCCCTTTGGATTAAGGAATCGTCGGCGATAAGTTGAAACTTCCTTAGATCTGCCTTGAGTTTATCCACCTTACCTGAGAGCAGCAACCATCTTGGGGATTCAGGCATGAGGAACCTAAACGCCAGGCCTATGACCGCTGGAATTGCGGCAAGTCCTAAAATCACCCTCCATCCTAACACGTAAGCTGCGGAGGGAGCGATAAATAGCACAGCAATTCCCACCATATAGGAGCCGAGGATCCCTATGGTTATCATCCACTGCTGCATTATGGCCAAACTACCCCTCTTGTCCTTGGGAGCATATTCGGTGATGTAGGCGGTAGCCACGGCGGAGTCAGCTCCTATGGCCATACCGATTACCGTTCTCAGGACTAGGAGCATTAAACCGTTAACCGTTAAGGCCGAAAGGATTGCCGCACCAGTGTAGATGGCTGCGTCAGCGATGAGAAGGGACTTCCTGCCGTATTTATCTGTGTAGAAATAGGCTATGACCGCACCCAGCGCAGCTCCCAATGAAGCGCTCGCTATTTCGTAACCGTAGACGAAACCGGTGAAGTGGTAGGGGACGAAGACGGAGGCTATTCCTATGACTTCCGTGTCATAGCCGAAAAGAAAGCCTCCAATCGCCGCTAAAACCGTAATTATCCAGTAGAAACGGGTGATCTTTCTTGTGTCTATTTGGTCTAGAATCTGTTGAACAGCTGATTGAGAAGACATTGAGTAATTACTTTAGCTCATATATGTAAATTTTACTTAGATATAGAATGTAGAATTCATCTAAAAAAGATTCTTCAACCACGAGCTAAGCAGTTGTTACACTTACCTTATTTCAATGTTAGATGGTTAATTAACAGCATGGGATGATTCGTGCCGACACTATCTGTATTCGGAACATGCTCTTCTGGAGACAAACACGACCTTTGACGACCTCAGTTTGCTCGTTGGTGAGTTTTATTTCTTATATACGCACAGCTATGAACCATTATTGCGCGGAAAATTAAAGTTAGCAATCTTAATGTATGTAAAAAGAGATAATAGCGTTCAGCAAAATTGTCGGATGAGGAATGAAACTCTCAGTAATCAGCCTTCCCGCAACCCGGGGATAACTGACCTCAGCCGTAAATAGATAGTGCCATCACTAGGTTACTAACTTTTCTCCCACACAACGAGAATAGTTGACAAAGGATGAATAAAGCCACCTCAAGGAGAACGCCATAATCCTATGATTTGTAGGTTCATCACAACACTATCCCTAGATCCTAGGATATTTCCACCTTTAATGAAAACCAAAAACAACTTTACCTTTATCTGCACCAATCAGATATGGAGTTTCCTCGGGGGTCAAAGTCGAGGGAGGAGTTACTCAGGAGGTTGAATGAATATGCCTCCAGGGACATGGAACCTCTAAGTGGTAGAATGTGGGGACATACCTACGCCCTGGGGGCGGAGGATGTAGCGGAGCTTGGGAGGACGCTCTACGCCCAGTTTATGGACAAAACCATGCTGGACTTCACTGTGTACCCGAGCGTCATTAAAATGGAGAACGACCTCATAGCCATGGTTTCCTCTCTACTTCATGGCGACTCCAACGTGGTCGGGAACTTCACCTACGGTGGGACCGAAAGCATAATACTGGCCATGAAGGGAGCAAGGGAGTGGTATCATAGGAGTAAGACAGGCACTCCGGAGATCGTTCTACCCGTCACAGCCCACCCGGCGTTCAGGAAGGCGGCGGAATACTTGAAAATGAAAGTAGTTCAAGTCAAAGTGGATGAAAAGACCTTCAAAGTTAACGTGGAGGATGTCAAGAACAAACTAAATGAGAATACAGCCGCAGTGATAGCCTCGGCGCCCAATTATCCCTTCGGCACCATGGATGACGTGGAAGAGCTATCGGAATTGGCCTTGAGAAAGGATATATGGCTGCACGTGGACGCGTGTGTAGGTGGATTCCTCCTCCCATTCCTTAAGGATGAGACCTTACCAAAGTTCGATTTCTCCTTGGATGGAGTGACTTCCATGTCCGCTGACCTTCATAAGTACGGCTACGCCCCCAGAGGTGCATCTATCGTACTGTTCAGGAACTCCGAGCTCAGGGAAGGCACAGTGTTCGCTGCCTCAAGTTGGCCTGGATATCCCGTGGTCAACACAGCCATACTTTCCACCAGATCTGCTGGAACTTTGGCTGCCTCCTGGGGCATCCTTCAGTACCTGGGAAGGGAGGGGTATGAAAGGCTCGCCAAGAGGGTGCTTAAGGTGAGAAGGAGACTAACCGCAGGGTTAGGGGAACTGGGGTATGAAGTATTGGGCAACCCAGTGGCCGGGTTAATGGCCTTCACATCCAGAAAGTTTGACGTGAGCTTCCTTCCCAACGAAATGAGGAAGTTAAACTGGTTCGTTCAATACCAACCAGGTTCAAGGGAGTTGAAGTTTCCAAAGAGCATTCATCTAACCATCGCCCCTGGACATGATCAGGTGGTGGAAGATTTCCTCAGGGATCTATCTGGGGTGAAGCTCCCCAGAGAGGAGCCTGTGGAACTCCCAGAGGCCGACATAATAGCCTCCCTGGGGATTAAGGAAGGGGAACTCCCAGAGGACCCTACTCTAATAAACAGGTTAATGCATGAGGCCCCACCTGACTTGGTGGAGGCCGTTTTGAGGATGGTGGTGAATAGATACATCTTTAAGCCCTCAAGTTGAGAGCCCTGAACGTTCCCTTGAGGTTCCTGTAAGAACGCTTGAACAGGGAGAACTTCCTCTCCAAGTCCTCCGATTCTCTCACGTCTGGAAGGAACTCCCTATCCATCCTAAACCTTTTAGTAGCCTCCTGAAAGGTATACATACCCAGACCCACGGACGCTATGGCAGCGAGACCCCTGACTCCTGTGAGCTGTGGATTTGAGACCCTCACCACCTTCACCTTTAGGGCGCTTGAGATGGCCTGACACCAGGAGTCGAAGAGTGCCCCACCTCCTACTATCCTCACCACCCTAGGGGATCCGGCCATCCTCTCCACATAAGGATAGACCCACTTCAGGTTGAGTGCTACGCCCTCCATTACCGCCCTCAAGATATCACCCTTACTTGATCCCAAAGTGAGGTTGAGGATCCCTCCCCTTACACTGGGATCGTCCACTGGAGCCCTCTCACCGTAAAACCACGGAAGGAAGAGGACCTTGGTCTCCCTCACCTTGTCCACCAACTTCTTAACTTCATCATATCCCATCAGATCTAGGATACTCATGGCCCACTCTAGGGCCCCTGCAGCCACCTCCTGTTCTGCAACGGTCAAATACATCCCAGGAATGCCGCTTAGGATACTCCCCACGAAGTGGAAGACGTCCACCCTTCTCCTAAGGGAGTGGAAAGCTATCCAATCGCTTGTACCAAGGTAAACATGGACCTCACCCTCACCAACAGCACCGGAGCCCACAGCCGCGGCAGTGAGGTCCCCGGCACCCATAAGCACCGGTACTCCCTCTCCCAGCTCCCTATCCTTGAGCTTACCTATCACTTCAGTTGTTTTCCTTATCCGAGGCAGAAGGTGATCACGTATCCCATACTCCTTAAGTAAGTGATTATGCCATTGGGCTTTTCCGCCCCTGGTATCGGCCATCCAGGTGAGGCTGGCCTGATCCTCACCCATCACAAACTCGCCCGTACACCTGTTCACCAGGAAGCCCGTGATATCAAGTATTTTATATGCGTTGGAGAGCAGGGTAGGCTCGTTCTCCTCCATCCATATTACCTTAGAAATGAAGTCCTTCCCCGTCCTACTAGGGGCGCCACCTGTCACCCTGAGGAACTCCAACAGACGTAGGGGAGAGTAACCTTGCACCCTAAGGGGGCCACTCCACAGCTTCCTTGGAAGTCCGGCGGCCCTCTCGTCCAACCATATTATTGCGGGCCTGAGGGGATTTCCTTCCCTATCCACAGGGACAACCCCGGCCATATGAGCGTCAAAGATTACCGCATCAACAGGTTTCCCCACTTGATCAAGGACCTTCCTCCCCAAACCCACTAAGTCCTTCCATAGCCTTTCTAGATCCTGTTCCGCCCACCCTTGTCTCGGATAGCTTACGGTGGCTTTCGTCGATAACGTTGATAAAGGTTCGAAGTTCTCAGTGGAAATCGCGGAACACTTCAAGGAGGTGGTTCCAACATCGAACGCCAATACCCTTCCATAGAGACTCATCTTCTCACCTCCCTCACCGTGGCAGATAGCCCCAACGCAACTACGTCAAGTACAGTGATAAGGATCATGGAGGGAAGGAATGGATTGGTTGGATAGAGGGAGAAGTTTGCCATGGAGCCCATCACTGTTATGAGTGCAACAGCACCAACTTGAGCCACAAGCCATAGTAAGCTCTGAGCCGTTCCTGTGAGGGCCTCCCCAACCACCTGACTGGAGTAGTCCAGGCCTATCGGCAAAGTGGACACAAGGAAGAAGCCTAAGATAAGACCTGCCAAGGCGAGAAATATAAATTGGTAGCTGAAGGAGAGCACCAAGAGAGCCAAGGCGGAGACCGCGAAGTTAAGTAGAAAGAAAGGTTTCCTCCTACCTATCCTGTCCGAGATCCAGGGAATCAGAACTGAGCCGAATATTCCGCCTATTATTATTAGCCCGGCAACTAGGCTGGCATCTCCAACCGTCAACCTCCTGGGGACAAGCGCACTTTCAGTCCAGGTAAGTAACCCTGTGAAGAAGCCCACACCTATGAAGAAGAGAGCCATCAACACCACGAATTCCCTGGATCGCAGCAGTCCTTTCAATTGAATTGTGGTCCTTTCGGCCTGCACTGGTCCTTCGATCTGCTGTGGACTCTCCTTACTTAAAGAGATGAAGAGAATGGCGGCCATAACTGAAATTAAGGCGTAGACTATGAGCATAGTCCTGAACTGGGACATGCTGGCCTCCGAGACCAAGAGCGGGGTGACCACGAGAGCAACCACCATGCCCACGAACTGACCTAGCGTGGCTAACCCTGTGGCTAACCCTCTCTCCCCCGTGGGGAACCACTGTATAACTAGCTTGGAGATCACGGCATAAACGAAGGGCTGTCCCACTCCAGCGGCGGACTGAAAGAGGAGGAGAAGGACGAAGTCCCTCCCTGACAGGATCCTTAAGACAGAGAAGAACGCCATTATTAAGGCCCCTATTGTAACTGTGGGCTTGAAGCCTTTGGAGTCTGTGAGGAGTCCGGCAGGTATGGAGAACGGTATGAAAATGAGGGGCCAGAGGGCCGAAAGCAGGCCCACAGACTGTTCAGAAACGTTAAAGAGTCCCGTCATAATGGGAGTAGTTATGGAAGCGAAGTTGAGCCAGAGTAGTTGGGATACTGCGGCGACGATCATGTAAGACCCAAGCACCACCCACCTGTACCCGTCCCGCATCTCCCTCTTGGAAAGTTCCAAAATTTACACTATATATCTTTTCCTATATTAGATGATGTGTTCGCGATTAAACAATATCCTAACATAATCATGAGCTTTGTTCGCCTTTAACCTTAGTCATGGGGTGGATTTTCTGTAAAAGTCATTTCTTTCAGAAGGGTCTTCAATAGATAGGAAAGGATATTTAGTGGGATGTTCAGAAGCAGGTATGGAGTACGATCATCTAAACCCATATCCCTTTTACTCCTATATGAGGGAGAACAAACCCGTCGCCAAAATAGATAACATTTGGCAATTCTTCAGGTATGAAGATGTGAGAAAAATTCTAATGGATTGGTCGACCTTCTCCTCCCATTTCCCCATGGGAATTATAAGCGGCACCGTGATCAATGAGGACCCACCTAAACATGACCAGTTAAGGGCGTTGGTGGCAGATCCGTTCTCCGCCCCCAACGTCGAGCTCCTGAGGGATAGGGTGAGGGGCATAGTGCATGAGCTCCTGTCCAAGGTGGGTAGTGAGATGGACGTGATCAACGATCTTGCCGTACCCTTACCTGTCATGGACATAGCTGACATGCTGGGCCTCCCCAAGGAGGACATGTGGACATTCAAGGAGTGGTCTGACGACCTGGTGGGAGTTAACGATAGGAACTCCTTACCAGAGTTGGTGCAGTACTTACAGAGGAAAGTGGAGGAAAGGAGGGCCTCCCCGAGGAAGGACCTGATCTCCACACTTGCTGGAGGGAGGGAGCTCACAGACAGGGAATTGATCAGTTTTCTTATACTTCTCCTGGTGGTGGAAACGAGACCACCACCAACCTGATCGGAAACGCAGTACTCACGTTGCTGGAGAGGAGGGAGTTGTTAGAACATCTGAAGGGCGACCTCACTCTTCCGGTGGAGGAGTTCCTGAGGTATCGTTCACCAGTGCAGGGAATGTTCAGAATAGCTAAGAAGAACGTTCAGATCAGTAACGTGGAAGTAAAGGAGGGAGACATGGTCTTTGCTTGGATAGGATCCGCTAATAGGGACGAGGCTAAGTTTAAGGATCCAGACTTTTTCATACCCGATAGGAAACCCAACCCTCATCTGGCGTTCGGGGCTGGCGTACACACATGCCTGGGAGCTCCCCTAGCCAGACTGGAAGGTAAGATAGCCCTCGAAGCCCTGCTTAAACTGATCCCAAGAATGAAGCTGAGGGAGGAGAAATTGGAACCGGTGGGTAACTGGATCTTCCTTGGTGTCAGGCACCTCCTTGTTGACCTATCGACCTCTGCCTGATCATTGAATCGTAAAGGGCCCTTAGGTAGCCTATACTATATATTCTTCCCAGATAGGAGTAGCCGGGCGTGAACTCCGTGTCCCCCTCCAGGGTTGGGGTGTGGTCCACCCTCATTATGCCACTATAGTTAACATCTCCGTAAGCCCTCATAACCTCCACTAGGTCTGTCTTGCCTCTCCCTATCATAGTTTCAGTGAATTGGTATTTGTTCCCCACCACGTCCCTGAAGTGGACGAAGAATACCTTTCCACCGAAGTGTCTTATAACTGAGGGGAGATCGTCAGTCATGAGGGTGAAGTTCCCCTGGCATAGTGTAATGCCGTTGTAGGGGCTCCTCACCAAGCTCAACAACCTGTCATAGGACTCCACGGAGTTCATTATCCTTGACACTCCCCTATATTCGGGAATGGGAGGATCGTCAGGGTGCATGGCGAGTTGTATACCATACTTCTCGGCAATAGGAATCACGTACTCCAGGAAGTCCTTTAGGGTCCTCCAGAGGGTCGCTGCGTCTACTTTACCCATCTTGGGAGGAGGAGCCCCCTCTACGTCCTTAATGTCAAAGGCAGTGACGAACTCTCCGTTGGGTCCCCTCACATGAGTCCTGGTTCTGGACCACCCCAGACCGGCCATCCAGTTGTAACACCAGAGCTTAATTCCCAACTTTCCCATGTTCTCTAACATTCTGGCAACCGCGTCCAGCTGTTGTTCTTTGGTGGGCATACCATACCTAATGGCGTCCATGGGAGGGTTGTCCTCAATCGCAACCAACTGCAGACCGTTCTCCTGGAGCATGTTCCTGTACCTGGTGAGAGGGCCGTAGTCCCATGGGTCCTCCTCTGGGTTCTGTCTCCAATCGTTGAAGGCCCTGGGGAGGACTCCCACCGCCATATTCACACCCATCTGCTTGAGTATTCTCCAGAACGGAGATGGTCTCGACTCCAGGATGATCTCAGCGATGTTGAGCTCCATCATGAACTTCACCTTAGCGGTCTTGGTCTAGAGACCATGTGCTGAAAAGGGAATTTGTTAGAATTAATGTTGAAAGGTTCAAGTTCTTCCATGAGTAGTTAATGAAAGAGCGAGATAATAAAGAATTATGATTATATGGAATATTTGGGGCAACGTCTTTCCCGACTTCACAAGGAGGTAAGCATACGACTATCAATCTTATTATCATGCCCGATCAATGTTAATTTATGAGTGAGGGCGTGAGCGAGGAAAGGATAAGGGAGATTGTTAGAGATGAACTGCAGAAATCATTGCTTAGGACTTTAAACGAGACTTTGGAGCAGATCCGTAGAACTGAGGAGCATCTGAGCAAACGTCAAGAGGCATACGAGGGAAGAATGGGAGATTTGGAGAGAAATATCAGGGAGTTGGCGGAGGTTACTGGGTCTCTAGCTAAGACCGCCCAGGAGAACACCAAGGCCATAGAGGAACTGAGGATCACAGTAACTGAGCTGGGGAAGAGGACGGAGGAGAACACCAGGTCAATCCAGGAGTTGGGGAAGAGGACGGAGGAGAACACCAAGGCCATAGAGGAACTGAGGATCACAGTAACTGAGCTGGGGAAGAGGACGGAGGAGAACACCAAGGCCATACTGGCTTGGTAAGAGCGGTAAAGAACCTTAACAAACGTGTAGGAGGGCTAGAGAATACCTTTGGTTTAATAGTAGAGAGTTCTGTAAACAGTAGTCTAGTTCCCTGGTTCCGCTCAATTGGGGTAAATGTGGACGCTGTAAGTGGAAAGACCTTATTGCTTAATGGAAGGTTGTTGGAGTTCGATACTTATGTTGAGACTGAGGGCAAGATCTTCGTAGGAGAAATAAAAACCACCCTTAGGGAGGATGACGTAACTCATTTTCATGAGAAGATCGTGATATTGAAGACTTATCTCGGAGGAAAGGATGTCGTCCCATTCATGGTGTACAGGAATAAATATAGTACAAAGCGAGGAGACCCAATCGCAGTGGCCAAGACCTTGGGAATTAAGGTCTTAAAGTACACAAAGGGAGGAGGATTTTTTGAGGCAGGATCCCAATGACCAAGTGGAGCTGCACATCAATTGGCTCATAACGACGAGAGAACGCATCAAGCCTTAACTAACCTCCTCCAATCTCTTCATGTCGTCATGACTCAGCTTAACATCTAACGAGGCCACGTTCTCTCTCACGTGCTCAGGCCTAGATACTCCTATTATGGGTACCACCGTCACACCCAACGACTCACCCCTTTTAATTAGCCATGCCAGAGCAACTTGGGATTGAGTTGCACCCTTTTCCTTGGCGATTTCCTCGAGCTCCGTGAGCAATTTAACTGAGGACTTGGTGAAGTACTTCGCCCTCATGTCCTCCACTGCCTCAGCTCTGGAGAGAGCCGGCACCTTCCATTCCCCGTTCCTGAAGTACTTTCCTGTGAGAACACCCTGTGCCAGAGGGGAATATGCCAGGATAGTGAGCCCATACCTCCTTGCTACCTGAACCCCAGCGGCCTCAATTCCCCTCTCCAACAAATTGTAGAGTTCCTGCGTGGAAACGAAGCCCTCCCGACCTCTGGCATTGGCTACCTCTTGGAACTCTACCACCTCGTGCGGTGGGTGGTTACTTATCCCTAGGTAGTTCACCTTTCCGTCCTCCACGAACCAGTTAAGGGTGCTCAATGTTTCCTCCTTGGGGGTGTCAGGATCGGCCCAGTGAAGCTGATAGAGGTCAATGTAGTCAGTATTCAGTCTCCTTAAACTCTCCCTGAGCTGCCACCTCATATGTTTCCTGGAGAGTCCCTCACCATTCATCCAGGGGGCCATCTGTCCTCTTACCTTGGTGGCTAGCACGACGGACTCCCTATCTACCTGAGAAAGGAACTTCCCAACTATCCTCTCAGCGTTACCCACATGGTTCAGATCGGTCCTCTGCATCCCTCCGTGATACCTGTTGGACGTGTCAATGAAGTTCACGCCAAGGTCGTAAGCCGTCTTCATGGCCTTGATGGTGGCCTCCGTGTCGACCTCTGGTACCCCATACTGATCTTTCCTTCCCGTGAGTGGGAGATGCCAGGTTCCCAGACAGAGCCTGGACACCTTCGTCCCTGATCTTCCCAATTTAACGTACTCCATACATGAAGGTTAGGAAGAGAAATAATAAGTTGTCAGGGGTTTGGGCTTCATTGAATTTTCATGAATTTGTATCCAATCCTCAGCCCTTGGGCTTCACCAGAGTCGCGGGGAAACCCGTTCATACCCCTCCGCCCCTTTAGCGGGATAACCCCGACCCACCTACTCCCAGTGAGAAAGAGGTGGGGGAACCCGCACATCCTGAGGTATATGTTTAGAGATGCGTTCAGTTGCCTATC
>Ga0074076_100076_pt1 | contig 18459 bp, 28 predicted proteins | sample YNPg_D_FD_63713 | JGI IMG/M metagenome (GOLD analysis project Ga0074076, IMG submission 63713) | Hot spring microbial communities from Beowulf Spring, Yellowstone National Park, Wyoming, USA - YNP_Beowulf Spring_D v2 (version 2) | ecosystem: Environmental > Aquatic > Thermal springs > Hot...
AAACGCTCAGCCGCGTCGTACAACACGTTCAGTGCAACGTTTGCGTTATCGATTGCAGAAACTGCATAAGGCTTTTCCGACTCTCTGTCGAAATACGTCACCAGGACAAGGTTGTTGTTCCTCTCTGTACGAATAAGGTAGACGTTGATGATGCTGTCACCACTTAGCCAAAAAGAAAATCTGTGGTTGAGTTTCGGATTAACAATTCGGGGCACACTTTTAGTAGCCCCACCGTTCTCACTAATCACATCTCCGTTTCTCGGAGGTGACATACGTTTCACCAAATGTTATAACACGGAGGTATTATATAAATGTCATTATCGTTTATACACAACCCGTCAAACAAGAAAAAGGTGGACATAAAATCAAACCTCCTTTGTGAACTTCTCAACAAAACGTTCGAGTAACGTACGATACTGCGGAAAATCCTTCCAACCCTCAATAAGCTCGATAACGGCGAACATCACCTTTTGCTCATCGGTACACTCGAAACGTGGGTTCATACCTTCCGGCAAGGTTTCACGTTCAAAACAAGGTACGACGTTCCCTTGAATCCTAAAGAACTCGCCGAGGTCAACCCCATACTGTTCCAAAACGACGTTCTGCAACATTTGGAGTGCACGCTTACTCTTTAAAAAGAAGTAGAATTTGCCTAAGTCGAACGGCTTTGGGAAGAACATAACCAAGTCGACAAGGTTGTAAGCAACCTCCTCGCCTTGGACTCCTTCCAATGGGAGGGCACAGTGGATAAGTTCGTGAACGAAAACGTCTAGCGACGGTGGGTCGTGTTTGAAGTAAACGGTACACTTATCTCCCTGAACGATAGTGGTCCCAAGAACATTAGGCGCTAGCGTTGCAGGTGCTACAATGCTTATTTCTTTGTCCGAAAGAGTAGGCAAAAACCTTAACGCTCTGTCATACATCGCCTTGAGCTTAGGGTACTTAGAAACGTATTCTTGCACATCAGTCATCCTGGAACACCTCCCGCTCATGTGGGTCGTACCAATATCGCGTGAACTGTGCAAACCCTGCAAAACGTTTGAGTGCCTGAACCATCTCGTTTGCGTCGTAAGTCCTTGCGAAGAACCCTCGGAAATCACTTTCGTCGTAACTTACCCAGTCATGGCTACGAAAACGTCTGTAGCGTGACTCTGGACACAACCAGAATACCTTAGTTTTCCATGAGAGTTCAATCGGCGTGTTAGCACCATCGTAGTCTCCGAGGTAAAGCACCTTTAGTTGCTGGGACACTATTTTGTCGATAACATTTTCGTGCTTAACTTGCACCTCACCTTGTTTGGTCAGTTGGGTCTCGATGTAGCCGTTCGGAGTAAAGTAGATTTCCGCATCATGACGCTGGATAAGCGCTCTAGCTGTCTCAAGTACATGCTCTCGAACCCAGTCCATCGAACCACTATTGTCAAGTAGAACCACGATGGTCTCCCTAACTTTACCCGACTTTGTTGCGTTTAGCGACTTACCTTGGTAACGCCTGAGCATCAGTTTCTTCGGTTCATAGTAATCGGCAGAGAGGTTATTGAACACCTTGGTCTCATCGGCGACGTATTCGATAAAGTCGTAAAGTGTCCTAGACAACTTTGTGTTGCTTTTCGCTTCGACGTAAGTAAACACTTGGTTAGTGTTGTATGTTCCAGAGTTGACCTGATACTCGGATTCTTCATCGAAATTACTCACTTCTTGCTCTTCCTCTTCGGAATCAAAAGTCTCGTTATTTTGCCCGCTGGTATCACTTGCATCGTCGCTTGCATCACCTTCTTCTTTTGCATTACTGGTATCGTTGCTAGTTTCTCCGCTCTCTCCGTTCGCCTCTTGACTGGTAGAATCTCTACTTTCTTCTTGTTTGTTATCAGTTTCTGTTTGATCGCCAGGTTGGTCAGAGGACTGTTCTTCGGCTTGTTCGCCAGACGATTGATCGCTACTTTCGGGACTCTCCGTCTTACCTGAACTTTGCTGACTTTCGCTTGCATTACTTGTAGAGCTTTCGTTGCTACTTGACTGTTGTCCTTCGCTAGAGTTTTGTGTTTGCTGGCTTTCACCTTGGCTACTATTTTCGCTATTTTGTTTGTCGCTAGAATTCTGATTTTCACTTGAACTACTACCGTTTGACTGCTGACTTTGCTCCCCGTTAGAACCTTGTTGACTGTTGCCTACATTGTTGTTCTGAGATTGCTGGCTATTGTCGTTCTGTTGTTCTTCTTGTTGCTCCTCGATACTTTCGTTAGGACTGTCGGGTAGCGACTCAGTGCTTCGTTACCGCCGTGAAAGTCCTCGGATTGCTGTTGATTCTCGTCAGCAAGAGGCTTCTCCTCCCGCTCGACGTGCTTTTTATATTCTTTACCCTGAGGTTGTTCAATCTCCTCAGGGTCAGGTTCAAACGGACGAGGTACTCTCATTGTTCGACACCCAAAACTTCAAGTACCTCGCCCCACGTCTTGCAACGTTGGAGCTGAGGATACGCATCACCAACGATAAGTGTGATCGAAGAGCAATCAACGTGCCATTCGACTCTATCTTTGTCGGTACTTCTTTTAATGTCGACAGGAGCATCGTTTCTAATGTGTCGAAGCTTACGAATTACTACGTCTCGTAATGAATCGATATGCCATCCATAATCTTCCTCATCGTAACGGTCGAAGAGTTGCTTAGCGTTGTGTGAATAGCCTTTGAAATACAGCGAAACGCTGTTTTTGATTAGGTCGTAGCGTACGAGAACTTGTGTGTCGCCAACGTTCGTTTGCACTGCCACGACGGAGGTGGTGTAATACTTAACAACTTTGGCTCTGTCTAAAAGTTGTTGAACAAACCACTTTGGCTCGTATATAATCGGAAACTCGGCGTACCCCTCACCCTTAATGTCTATCTTTCTTAGCTCCTCGTAGGTAAGGGGCTTTGTCGACGTAACAAATGGCTTACCGTCGGTCTCGAGCTTCAACTCAAACTTCCCGAACCTGGTCGGGTCATCAGTCGGCTCGGGAAGAAGGGACTTGATAACGCTAGTATACGCTTGCCGTTCATCATCGACCGCTTTGAGATATACCGTCTCCTCAGCTTGAGCAGACTGAGAGCCATAGCAACAGAAGGTTGAACAACTTTGAGCGATTCGAGGATTTGTTGAACGGTAGTTTGCGGTTGTTGTTCGGGTTGCTGTTGAGGTTGTTGTGGGATATTTACATAGTGCTGTGAAACGTCCTCGACCTCCTCTCGCTGTTGCTGGTACTGTTGTCGTTGTGGCAGGTATTGCTTTGTACAGCTCCCAGTCGTCGTCGTACTTGATGATAACCGACCTGAGAAGGGTTGCCAAATCCTCCTCAGGGTGGAGCTGGATAATTTCACCCAGAAGCCGAAGCTCCTGGATGGTGGCCGGTTTGCGTAAACCGGCCTCGTGAGTATCACTGTAAATCTGCACGAGGAGCTTAACCAGCTCCTCAGAGAAACCGAACGCTTTTAAGAGATTAGCGACCGATGTCGCCGGAAGAGGCTTTAAGTGGAGTGAAATAACACGGCGAAGCAATGGTTCGCTAAACTCACGCATGTCGTCGAGGTGAGGAACACCACGAGGTTCCGTGGGTTCCCCACAATCACTTCTTCACCCTCAAACCTTGCAGAAATACGTACGTTTTGGAGAAAGTCTAAAAGTAAAGCGTCCGTAGACGGACGAGTTTTGTCGAACTCATCAAGCACAAGAACGACTTTGTGTCGTCTACTTTTCACGAGAGCTTGTGGAAGTACAGAAGGCAACACCTTGATACCTGACTTCGTATTCTCGTCAGGGACGTACCTATACAAAAGGTCGTCCTCCGACGAGTTTAATGTACACTGGTAAAATACGTATCGCGCACCTAACCATTCTGAAACCAATCGGGTAAGCTCTGTCTTACCCACCCCGGCTGGTCCACGGAGAAGGAAAGCGGGCATCCTTGAAGTGGATAACCCGCCTTCCAGTATGGAGAGCGGGAAATTAATAATAAACCCGCTCTCTTCGAGAAACTTCCGAAGGGGCACATTACTAGTAGCCCCGCCGGTGTTGCTATTCGACCCTCCGTGGGAGGATGCCATTTCAATTCACCTACCTAACACTACAACATAGCGATATATAAATATTATGTCGAAATATACACATAAAAACAATGTACCAAAAACCGTATACAAGCAAAACGAAAAAGAAAATGTCGAACGACTACCAAACGTGACTAAACAGATCTAAAAACGAGAACTAAAAACGAGAAATTGTAAGCAAAAAGAAGAATGAAAAAAAGAGGGTAAGGTTGTGTGCTACTCACACTCCGCGAGTGTTTCGAGTAGGGTAGTTTCGCTGACTTCGATAGCGAATACCGAACCGTCGCGAGAAAACAGATAGTAGTATGGTTTGTATTCGTTCTTTGTCGATCCACCATGGAACTGGATAACGGCGGGTAGTTCTGGAAGACACTGATATGTTACTCCGTCAATTGTTTCACGATCTAGAAATTCCCTAGCGAAACGGTACTTCGGGTCGTAACCCGTAATCTTTGCCGCCCATGGAATCCTTCTTGCCCACCCGCCGGTATTGCAATAGACAAACTGTGAATGGCGAACAAGAAGACCTTTTGGTGCCTTCAAAACGTCGACTTCGAAGGCTTTTGTAAAATCAAGCCTCGTTTTAAGGGTTTCCAAAAATTGGGGCACAGTACTATTAGCCCCACCGCTAGTTGCTATTAAGACCGTTTTCTACGGCCTCCATTTCAATCACCAAAACAGTATACGTATAAGTGTTATATAAAGCTTATGTTAGATTATACACACAAACGTTAGATTATACACGCAAAAGTAGCATTAATTTAGACTGAAACTAAACAAATAGCGAAACAAACACCAACAAAGCAAAAGGAAAAAGGAAAAGGAAAAAGAGAAAGAAAAAAGGGGGAATTAAACCATGGTGCACTCTCGAGTGCCCATGTGGCTTACTTGAATGCAACATTTATGCTTTCGCTCGTAGCAAAGTTGTGACGAAATACACCCGCAAACGCAACAATCGCACGCACCCCAATAGCCATCGCTCACATCACTCACCTCCTCACAAAACAGTAACGACGTACCACTTAGCCTGCACTTGTTTTATTTCGTCTTCAGTCAAAATTTTACCCTCCGGTATCCTAGTTAACAGTTGATACACCACTAGTATGTCGCTACTTGTTAACTTAATGGCAACACGGTTAACCGGCACTTGGACACCGAGTTGGACACTAATTATTTTAGCCGTCGACTCGTGCCCTATGGCGCTTGTAAAACCGTTGATGAGAAGGCGCTTAACATCCTCAGCACCAACCTCGGTCACCTTAACGGTGGCCGGAGGCGTTAGCATTGATAACGAAAAAGCATTAGCGAGGTACACTGTCATCTTAGTTCACCTCAAAGCGTTTCAATAACCCGTTCGATGACTCAAAAACTAGAAACTTCAGTTTGCCAAAGCTGCAGATAGCGTATAGCTGGACGTAGTGGTCGACGTTATTGGTACTACTTGCGAGCTCGACTGTGTAATTGTCGGTGTCGAGCCACGGGTGCCAACACATCCCACCGCACGAGTGGGACTCTCCACCGACATGACACGGACACTCGCACTCCCTAGGTGCGAGTGGTAGGGGCACGCTATCAGTAGCCCCTCCGGTTTCGCTTTTTCCTGTTTCAATTGCTTTGTTCATGTTTTTCACCAAAAGCAATTGCGTTGAGCTTGCATATAAATTTTTATGTTTTGCTTTATATTTTTAATACAAAAAAAAAAAAAAAAAAAAAAAAAGAACCGACTACAGACTACCCCCTACACGCTTGAAAGATAAGAAAGAGCCGACCATGACGTTGACCCTCGACCCTTTGACCCTTGACCCCTTGGTCTGGGTTAGGACCCTTAGACCATAGACCCTTGGGTCAGGGCATGGTAGTTCCCATAACCTTTTGTCAAAGAAACACTAACCTAATGGTTATGGCACGCCATAACGTTAGACGTCCAAAGGTCGGGTAACGTTAAAGCAATGGGCAAGGTTGCCCGTATAACCTTGACGGGCTTAACCTTACTGACCAAGACCTTGGACCTGGACCCCTACCCTTGATAGCGCAAACCCTTACGTATCGGCAACGTCAAGGGTACGCGCCAAGGTTACCCTGACGTTCCTGATAAGCAACGCCTATGGCATGTCAGGCACTGGCATACCTACCAATACATAATACCACATAAGGTTTAGGTATAGGACGTCGGGTCCTGGTATCAAGGTTGGGTCCAAAGCAACAACGCCAGGGCTACTGCGACGTACCTGGTAAGCAACCAAAACGCGATAGCACATAGTTGGCAACGTCAAGGGTACGTACTAACTTTAAGGCGTCGTCAAGGTTACCCGACTCGACGCTCTTGGACAGTTTGCTCTGGACGTCGTTTTGGAACCTTAGGACGCCTATGCAAATAGAGTCCTTTTGGTTCTTGCTAAGAAACGTGCTTAAGAAGTCCACCAACTCCTCGTATGCAATAGCCTCGTCCGAACGTCGTGTCATAAATAACACTATCACGACGTCCTATTAAAAGACTACTTTGCACAACGACACTGCAACAAAGAGGAAGCATTGTCAATGAACTCTAACTCGCGAAACATGTTCGTGATGTCTTGCATGGTGTTTATGTTCACAGAGCACGTATCGATGTATTCGTTTATTTTCCTCTGTATGCGTCTACGAGCTTCCGCAAGATCACGACAAAAAGGTTCCCTGTCCTTTTCGCTCAACGTTTGCCGTATAAGGTCTATAATTCTGTAATAAGCCTGAATATCTTCGAAACTTTGTGGCGGAAAACTCTGCGACATGAATAACACTACCACGACGTCACATTTAAAGGTTTACACGTATCCTACTCCGTCTTGCCCTGATTCTGTGAGTCCACAGGGACGGAGGAAGTCGATGGAACAATAATTTGGAGACTCTGAGAAGGAAAAGCAGGGTCAGGGATAGTCGAATGAACTGTCTGAATGGGAATAGAGGTGGTCGAAGGGACTATAATGGGTACTCCCTGCGCGTACAGCTTGTAAAGATAGTCGAGACGCGCCTTATACTTCCTGTACACCTCTTCGACATGCTCTACGTCCCTAACACCTACCATACAGACACTCACCCCTCAGGACGTCTAGGGTTAGACGTGTTCGACGACGCTTTTTTAACGAACTCCAAAAGAGCATTCCTTTCCTCATCTGACATTGGACCCGCTAAGGCGAACATTGTTATCAGTTCCAACGCATTCGCATCGAGAACGTAGTTGGGATCGTTTAACTGACTATTCAAATTTGAAAGGAGCCTTTGAAACATCACCTTAATCAAAGGCACCTCACTGATATACTGCTTAACCATTTCACCGACCTCAGACAAATAAGGTGCGTCGCGTAGGTAACGTAGCCTTTTCAACGTACTTTCAAGTCGTTCATAAGTGTTCTGTGAAACACTGAGCTTACCCGTATCCACCTCGTGAACCACGCGTTCCAAGAGCTTCAAAATGTAGGCACGCCAAAGGGGGCTAAAGAACTGAATAGTTGTCTCGTTAAGGTACTCAAGACCACTTAGGATTACCTCGAGCTTAAACGTGGCCGTGTCCTTATCCAAAGACACAAGCTTATCTACAACGTCGGACATGGTATAAATAAACATAAACACAGTTAAAAGGGTTTGGGTACCCGACGGACAAAGGCTCGTAACGTGCCGTCCACCCGTGTTAAAACACGGATTTTTTGGAAGTCCAAAAAACACTGAATTTTAGGCGTGATTTAAGCCCAAAAATACCAAGATTGCACCAAAACTCTTCATCGTGCCAGGACCCATTTTTTCTGGACATTTTTAGGTCCAGGACCCCTAGGGGTATTTTGCCAAAAACATGCCGACAAAAACAGGGTCTAAAAACACTAAGGGCTCAAACTAATTTAACGTTGACGTTAAGGAATCTAGAGGCTAAGGATTATACGTTACCGACAACAATAGATACACATGCCTAAGACTATCAGACTTAACAACACACCCAGCGAATACGCATACCGACTAGCAAGGAAACTTATCAAAAAGGCAGACGACCCACAGGATCTTGTCGACGTAACGTTCATGCTTACGATCGCAATCCACGGTCTTATCTTTGAAAGCCAAGGTGCTGAAGCCACAAAACAGTTCATGAACGACTGGTTAGAGGCAGTAAGACTAGACGTCGAACAACTGGTTCTAGGACAAGGCAACGAACAACCTGAACAACAATAGGCAGAACCCACAAACACCCATAAACTTTTTATATCAGATTCACAACACTGTTACGGGCAACGTTGGAACAAACAGTAAGCGTTAATTACATCCTCAACACTAATACTAACGACGGAGTTTCCACGGACTCCGCACGGCTTGTTCCAACGTTGCCTTACGGACGTGGACGGGGAGTGGAAGGCTTAACCCCTCCCCACAAAATATGGGTAAAGGCAAACACACTAGTCAAGACACCTTCAAACGACTACCATAACGTATGGGGACAAGGAGACAACCTAACGCTACTAGCAGAACAATTTATACTTGAAACAGGCAACACGGTCATCATACTAGTGAAAAGTAACGGAGACATTTTAGTACGACCATACATAACACGGTTTAACCCAGACTACGCTAAACAAGTAAGACGTAGGCTAGGCAAACACCCGTCCATATACACCGACGGCATAATGATAACTCTCACACTGGACCCCAAAATGTTCAGTAGCCTGCACGACGCACTAACATACCTCCAACACATGTTCAACAGGCTTATGGCGGCACTACGCAAGAGATACGGCAAACTCATATACGTTAAGGCAGTGGAACTCCAGGAAAACGGCAACCCACATATCCACATCATACTGACAGGACCCAACGCTAAACACATCAGTGAACAGTGTGTACAGAAACTCTGGTACAAGTATGGGGGAGGAACAGTTAAAGTTAAACATGTCTACGACCCGAGGGGTGCAATAAACTACCTCCTCAAACACCTGCCTAAGGAAGGACAACCATTAAACATGACGTTAGCCGCACTATGGGCAAACATGACAAAACAGTGGACAAGGAGTTTTAATTCCAGTCCACATAGACTAACTCAAACTCTTTTGTCGTCTAAGGACCGTTATGTCCATGTTTGTTCGTTGCCGTTGTCGTTGCTACCCGACTTATTGGCCCTGTTAGGTAACGGTGGGTAGTCCAACACTTCCCTTATCTCCCTAGTATAGTTCTCCGACAACAAACCTTTGTACAGCACGTCTATTGCCTCCCTGGTAGTGTACTTTTCCAGTAGCTTGTTGGCAGTGACGGTACCGACGTGCGGTAGTCCACACAGGAAGTACACGGCACGTTCGTGAACGTTACTGCCCTTGTGTCCGACCCTTACGGTTATCTGTGGTTTGTGACCCGTTGTGCGTTTATAAGCGCTATGTAGAAACATGTAAGCATACGTCGTGTTAGGTAACAGCAAAACGTTTGTGCCAAACCCTACCATCAACCCTGTTAAGGCACTTAGAAAGGCATAGGGGTTACCCTTTCTGACCTTGGTGTGCTCGAACAAAGAACCGTGTACAAGCAAGACGTAGGTTAAGGGTTGTTCTGTGTCAACGTCTAAAGCACTCTTAACCTGGTCAAAGATACGTCTGCTATAAAGTGAGTTGGCAAAGTCGTTTATCTCCTTACGTTCGACGGCTAATACCTTACCGTCTAAAGGAAAAAGGTAGTCAAAGGGCATAGGCTCATACGTTGCCTCTACCCTGAACCTCTTAAGGAAGTTGTTGTAGAAAGGTGTTGTACGCTCACGTGTGTCCACCACCATCATTAAGGTTCACCTGACGTTGCCAAACACCCTTATGTGCAGACGGTCGGTGTATCTGTAACCCTTTTCTGCGCACAAGGGTATAAGCCACTTAGCACGTTCCGTCAACGTCTGTCCGTCTGTACCCTCGGGCATTAACAGCACGTTGCCCTTAGGTATCCTGTACCTTTGAACATAAGTGTCGACTTCCTGGACGTCGTTAGGATCCCTAACAACGAACTTAAAGTAAACGTTGTGCCCCGAACGTGCTAATGCACACCACCTTTTTATGACGTCTGGACGTTCACGATAGCTCTGTGCTATTCCGCTGTTACTTAGCTTAGGACTTAGGTCCCAATAGTGGACTAGGAAAGCCAAATCGTCAGGAAACATAGTGGCGTTTGACTCAACCTCTACCGTCGAACCACCTGTGCCCCTTACTAACTCTGTTAGCTCTGTTGCTTGTAACAGTGGTTCACCACCTGTGACAACAAGGTGCCTGACGTTATCGCCTAACCCTTGTGCTTCTAAGGCGTCTAAAACCTCCTCTACGCTTAACTCAACAACGTCGTTACCCTTGGTCATCCACGTATAAGTGGTGTCACACATCCAACCGCCGTTAGGTTTCCAGCCTTTGGCCGTGTGTGTGTATCCACAGCTAAGGTTACAACCCCATAGCCTTAGGAACACACTAGGCTTACCCATGTTGATACCTTCCCCTTGTATGCTAGTGAATATCTCCGACACAATCATGAGCGAACCACCTTTACGGCCATCTCAAAAGCCCTAAGGATGTCCCTTAGGCTTAACTCTCGACGTACCAAACCTCCGACAGCAACAGGATGTCCACCTCCGCTTATAAGTCCACTTGTAATCTCTGTGACAGCAGTCATCAGTGCGTTCATGTCTAAGGTACCTTCTGGTGCCCTACCACTTAACGACGCATAATCGTTACTAGGAACGCCGTAATTGATGGCTATACAAGGCATGTTCCTGCTTTTGACGTTAGCAACGTATGGTGCAACGTCCCAAGGATGGTTGGTAACAGCCACCGTTAGACCCTCTACCTCGAACGTCCTACAGACGTTAAGCGACAGTGCATCGTTTCGGTGTTCGTTCCAAGCCTGTACCCAACCCTTAACCAAGGCCGTATAAGGTTTCTGTGCGATGGCGTATGTCGGTATGTCCATCAACGTCATGGCAAGGTCAAAGAGTGTGTCGTAGGTGTTGTTCTCGTCCAGCATTTTGCTAGCCAAATAAGCACCCTCGTCATAAGCCACTCTACGACAAACGTTTATGGCAAGGCCTATGGCCGATGCCAACGTATAACGTTGTTCGCCCTTACCGTCCCACCTAACCGTCTTCCACTGGAACTCCGACACACCTTCCTCGGCTAACCCTGTGAGTATGGCTTCCCCACCTTCCGTTTCGTCAGCAACGTCGGCATACAACCCTACGGTAACAAGCGCCTTAAGGAACGGGTCACTGTCCTTACCTGTGATTTCTCTGACGTATCTGTACGTTATACCAGCACCACAATTCTTGACGTCGTTGATGATGTTGAGCTTAGGACTTTGGTATTCCTCGTATTTTTCGTACGGAGGGTGATGGTCTAAAAGGTAGACGTCTGTACCCTTTTCGGCCACCTTTTTCAGGTTGTCCAACGTCTCCTTGGTTGTCCCTAAGTCTGTGACAAAGACGGTAGAGTACTTGGTCATCCACTCAACGTCGAACTTCTGTACACCGAAAGCCCACCATTTCTGGAACCTGACGTCGACAGGCACACCTAATCCGTACTCAAGGATTTTGGCACTGGTAACCCCGTCGGCATCGTAATGGCTTAACACAACGACCCTTTGCCTAACGGACGTATACGTCACCTCTGAACCCTAAGCACACCGTCAACAACCTTTATCCCTAAACTTTCCATTAGGCTGTTAAGTGTTTGTTCGTCGACACCCATAGACTCTGCCTGTGCTTTAACTGTGTTATAGTCACGTTTGAGCATAGCCCATACCTTGAGCTTGGTTATTATCTCGTCGTTGACCTTAGGTGGTTCTGTCTTAATAGGCTCTGGCTTAGCCTGCTCAGTCTTAGCTTCTTCGACTACCCTTTGTTCTGTCTTAGTCTCCTCCTTAGGCTTAGTCTCCTTTGGTGGCTCTGTCTTCTTACCACTCTCCTTGTGTACCAGACCTATGTGTGTTCTAAGTGCTGTGTACGACTTGAACTCCTTACCGCACGTCTCGCACTTAAATCCTTGAACCTGTTTAGACTCTGTTGACCGTTTAACCTCTGTTGGTTTGGGCTCTGTTTCCTGTTTGGTGTCTGCCGACTGTTTGACCTGTTGTGGTTCGAATACCTCGTACGCCGTAAACTCGTAGCTGTTTGCACGCATGGTACCCCTAAATATCCTAACGTCACCTGTCTTAAGCACACTTGTAACCGAAGGTGCCGCGTCGACCACTATTTCGCCACTGTCGTCCCCAACCAAATAGGAACGCCACGTTAGGTCAACGGCATCAACAACGCCGTCCTTTTCGCACTCAACCTTACCCTTGCTCTGTAACTTACGGTAGCACTTAGGGCAACCAATGTACGTCCTTTCCTCTATTTTCTGGACGACGACACCCTTGATGGCACATGGAACGTCTGGCTTAATCTCCGATATTTTGACGACGCTTATAGGCCGACTTCTCCTAGGTACCTCGAAAGGTATCCCCTTTTCGATGGCAAACAGCTTGGCCACTAGTTCGAAGTTGCTTGCGAACTCAGGGTACCTCTCTTGCGCCCAACGTCTGACGTCGTCCTCGCTAAACCCGTTCTCCTTTAAGGTCTCTTTCAAGGACATAAGACCACCAACAAACGAAAATACATAGGAAAATATAAACGTTATAGTAAAGGTTCAGGGGTCCCCAATAAGGGACAGGGTAGCTCACCGACCAAGGTACTGGTCAAGGGTTCGGCATTGGTCAAGGGTCTCGTCATACCTTATACCAACAGTGCGCTCGAGCATGTTGTTCAAAAGCTCAAGGTAGTAATTGACGTCGACGTGTTCGGGCTTAACGTTGCCGTTTAACAAAGGTTGGACACCAGAGTAGGTGTAAACGTACTGAACCTTGTCCCCTACATAAAACTTATACCCTAACTTCTCTGCTTTCTTGGCCGCCTGGACGTGGTGTGGCTCAACCTTGTAGTCGTCCTTGCTTATGCTCTTACTCAGTGCTAACCTTTCGACAGGTATCTGACCTTTCTTAAGCATGCTTACAAACTCTTTGACCAAGGGTGTAACCTTACCGCCATTAAGGTACTCCGACACCACGAGCCTTTGTAGGTCCTTTATGGCCTCTGGCCAATCGCTCCTAACTGTTTCCATACCAACGGTTTCGACGGTAGGGGTTATGTACCCCTTACCCTTTTTCCAGACCACCAGACCTGCATACTTCTTTTTGGCCGCAGTGTTATCACCTCCACGTCTAGGGAAGTATATTTTAGAGAACAGCTTGTCAGGTTCAACCGTCATAACAACGCCCATACGTTCCTTTATGCATAACTCCAAATAACGTGCTAGATCGTAGTAACCTTGTTCATTGACGTCCTGCGGTATAACAACAAACACACTGTCGGTGTCAGATGCTATGACCTTTAACCCTAACTGTTCACAAGCGTCACGCATAACTTGGTTTATCTGCCTACCGTATGTTGCTACCTTGTCCCCTAGCTCGACGTTGAACAGCCTAAAGGAAGGGTTACTCATAACACCATATACGGCGTTAAGGAGTATCTTTAAGGCACCTTGCTTAACGTTAGCCCTAACGTCGCCTCTACTGGCAAGTTCCTTGAGCCTTAGACGTTCTCTGTATAAGTCTTCTATAACCTTAGGTATAAGCACACCTTCCTTGTCTGGACTTATTTTGAACTGCATAATTATGCTTGGGTACATGCTTGCAACGTCCAGTACCAAAACGTTCTCGAACACCCTTAAGGCCTCTGGAGGTTGGTGTACATATGCACCACTGTGTTTAACTTCCTCGTCGTAATTCTCTGGCTTACTCGGTAACGCTAACCCAAGTTCACGTGCCTTTCTTAAAAGTAGACTGTCTATGGGTTTGGATGCCTTAACGGTCTCGTCTGGGAACAGATAGGTATAGTAGGCCTTGGTTATAGCCGTGTCAACAAAGCCGTATGCACGTTCAATCTCGTAGAGTAGTTCACTATCACACAGACAACGTTCGGCTATCTGTTGTTTGGTAAGCTGATGGACGGGCTTGTCGACGTTAACCCTGCTTAAGCCTACTAGCTCCTTAGCGACGTGTTCAAGGGTCCAGGAACTGAACATCTTTTGACGTTCACTTCTTACTATCCAATAAAGGTCTGCAAACCTAACGTTGAAAGCTATACCCAGTTTCTGTGACCTTTGTGTCAGTATAGGTACGTCGAAAGCATCACTGTTATACCCTACCATTAGCTCAAACCTGTGTTCTGTGACTATGTCGTAAAGCCACCTAACAACGTCTGGCTCACTACCCACATAGACTTCCGACAACCCTTGTGCAACAACACTTGCACCAATAATCGTACCTTCCTTGAAACTGTCAAAATCACGTGTTGCTGTCTCCAGGTCAAAGTAGGCAACGTTATACGTGTCAGACGTCTTCCAGTCCATGTCGATCCTGACACGTCTCTCAAAAGGTATGTCGGCCTCTAAAGCAATACCCTTAGGCATGACCCTCCTTAATAGACCTACCTGCCTTGGCAATTGTGTTTCAACCCTTGACACGGCAGTACCGTCTATCGTCGTTAGGTCTGTGTTATGTACCGTTATAGGAATACCTACCCTTGATGCATAGTAACGTGCAACAGACACCTTTGGTTGTTCGACGAAAAAGTAAGGTCTAAAGGGTGCCTCTATGTGTTTCGGCTGTTCGTTGTGCCTAACTACCCTTAACGTCACCTTTTTGTCCTGAGTAACATAGTAGCCCATGTTTACGATCTGGTCCAACGTTACGACGTCACCTTATACGGCTCATACAATAAGGGTAGAAAGCACACCTGTTCTGTTGCAAGGGTATAGGGCATATGCCGTGCTGTTTAGCCTTAACACAGCCAAAAGGTTGTATACCCTTCTTCAAAATGTAATTGACGTGGTACTGGGTAACGTCACGTTTATAGTCGTTAGCTAACCTAAATAACTCTACGACCTCGTTAGGCTCAAGTAGATTGAGTAAATAAGATGCCAAGTGCAGACGTTGGTAGTGGCTTAGGTCGTGTTCACTCCTAAGTTTGTCCAAAAGGTATAGGATGCACGGTGGATGCTTACCCTTGGGCATCTCCTTACGTTCAGTGGTATACGAGCTGTAAGGTATTGACGTCTCCTTAGGCTCTATACTTAGGGGATTAGGAGGGTTGTTAAGCCAAACCAGACGGCTAACACCACCACTCTTTTCGTTAACGGTATTGGGCAGACGTGCCATGTGTCGCCAGTCGCCTATAACCTGCTTGTCTAAGTAACGTTCCCACTCTATACCTTCAAGGAATTTGTCCAGGAAACCACGGACGGTTGCTTGCAAGTCCATAACGGTAGGTAAGAAGTCAACATAGACGTGAAACCCTTTGTTACCCGTATAGTAAGCACGTACTTTGAACCCTTTTATCATAGGCTTAATCTTGACAAGGAAAGACAGTGAGTCATAATAGTCCTGACCGTCTATGTCCAATAGGAAGGTTGTGGCTGTTTGGTGCATCCACTCCCAATCGGAGTAAATGGCGACGTGTCCACTCCTGACGTATTTGACGACGGTGTCAAAATGGGTTTGGTCAAACACACGACGTCTAGGAATGCCAAAGTCACGTGGAAAGGCTGGTACTAAGTCAGACCTTAAGAACTCCTCATACGTCAACAATACCTGCCTCCGTATAGTTTATTTTGGCAACACGTCCGAAAGGTGGTATGTTGGGGTAACGGTAAGTGTAAAGTTCACCTGTCGTCGAACGGTCACTGGGTTTGTTGATGTATACAGCTACTCTTACTGTTATGTAGTACAGAGCCACCTCCAGAAATACGTACCTCCGACGTTATTGGGTTCACACTGTTATGGTGATTAACAAGCCAATAGACGTCACTGTGGTTTAGCATAGAGGCCTTAATCAGTCCGAACAGGAAGTCCTCTGCCCTAGCACGTTCACCAAAAGACTCAGTACCGACAAAAAGGTCTTTGAACACCTGACTAAAGCTATCGACGATCACACACCTGACCTTGTTCTTCTCTATCATAGTTTCGACAGTGTTTTCGCAAGGTGCATAAGCTGTGAAATTGGCCTTACCACTGTGGCTCATGTTCACCTGTGCCTTAACGCCAAAGTGCTTGTAAATGGGTAGGTCAAAGTAAGGCACCTTTTGTCGCGAGTCAAACCTTTGGACGTTGTAACTAGGAAGGACAAACACTTTGACGTCGTTAGCGTCGTACCGTGTCTTAAACACCTTTTCCCACTCGGCTAGGAACACGTTGATACCTCCATCGACGTCTAGCACAAGGATGTTGCCACCTTCTTGCGAACACACGTAGAACGACTCTTGCAACGACAACAACGTTTTGCCCGACATATACCGACCCAGTATGTTGATGATGGTTCCAGGCACTAGACCGCTTGGAAGGACAGTGTTGAGTGCGTTTAAGTCACTTTTCATACGACCACCAACAACCAAAACACGCACCCATATTTTATGTTTTTGTGTCTAGCCTACAGACGTCCCTTAGGGGCTCATTATACCCTTAAAAATCAGCGATTTTTTGCACCGCCCTAAAACACCGGTTTTTACGCGTAAGTCAGCACGTCCTATACCCAAATTGCCATCAAACACTTCACCATTAAAACCCACTATCGGACCTGCCATTTTTAGATCCCGGACCCCTAGGGGTATTCCGACCAAAAATGTCTGGGAAAACGCACGTATTGACATTTAGTACCAGGACTTTTATGACCAGGACCTTAATACATAAAAACACATAGCAATTAGGTATGGGACGTTTGTGCCTGCCTTTTAGACCCACTGGCTTATTGACATAACGCACATATTAGGGTCGACGTACTAAGTATTGTATGCCAAAGACCAGACGTTTAATAATAAGACTGTCGGAAGAGGAGTACGACATAATAAAGAAGCTTAGGATTATGGGTGGGTTCCAGTCGGACTCCGAGACAATTAGGTTGAGTGTGGCTGTGGTGTACATACTGCTTAGAGCCGGTGTGTTCAACCTACTAAAACCAATGCCTGAGCTAGTTAAGCTGATAAACGACAGCTAAGCCCTGCTTAACTCGTCTATCGTCTGTTTGACGACGTCTGTGAACTTTCTGTAAGCCTCCTCCCCAAACCTCTGTACGAATATTTCACGTGCCTTGTCACCGTCCAGCCTACCCTCGGCTATGTCCATTATGATTGTGCGACACTCACTAACCTTGTCCCCAAACACGTCCTTAAGGGTATCACAGACTTTAACCCCTACCTTTTCGGCAAACCCACAAACACTCTCCTCGTAGGGTACGTCTGGTTCAGACGTACACTTCCTTTCCGACGTACCAGACATAAACATACACACACTAAACCTCAACAAAAACTTTACTTAAAACATAGACGACGTGTTTGCACTCCTTACGGTACTCGTAGGACTCACACGTACAGGTAGCCTCCATAACGTCTAAGTCGACACTGACAACGTGCAGGTTACCACTGTCGCCCTTAACCAAAGCAACAACAACGTTACCTTCCCTAACAAGCCTAACGATGTCCATGACTATTATGTGTCATGGATACATAAATAAGCCTAAGTGTTATTCGGGTTATTGGACACGTCTAGGTAGTAGTACCCGACCTCGTTAGGTGTAAAGCTCCAACTAGCCTTGCCGTTGCTATCTGTGGTTTCACTTGCCACCAACGTGAAACTAGACGACGGTATGTTCTGTGGGTTACTTACTGGAGTCTGTGAGTAGTAGTAGAACAGGTATAGTGGTACGTTAGCCTGCGGAACACCGTTAACAGTATAGGTAGCCGTAACGGTTATAGGGTTACCCACTGTGTCTGTGCTAGGAGCACTAATCGTTATCTGTGCTCCAGTTGTTGTCGGTGGTGTTGTTGTCGTCGGAGGTTGTTGTGCAGTAACAGGTTTAATCCTGGTCAAGGCGTACACCGCGACACCAACTGCCGCTAACCCTCCAACAACCACTGCAACCTTAGTCTTCCTGTCCATTTATAGCCCCCCGTTAACAACGTCGTTAACACAGTAAGCAGGTTACTAGTAAGTGTGATTTCGATAATCCTGTCAACGTTCTCCCTACTAGACGGCGTATAACCGGCTAAACCACTGATAACGATACCACCTAACGTGCCGATGGCTAAGGCTAAGGGTATGTTTGGTCCACTACTACCCGACGTGGAATAGCCGTAGGTTGTGCCACAGCTGACACACTGGGTATAAGGGTAGATGTGCGGTACTGTGTACCTACCACAGACGTCACAATTGAGTATTGGAGGTTCAAGCATTGTCGGAGTAACGTTGCCACCATACTTAAAGGTCTTCCAACCCTCGTATAACTGCTCGGTGAACTGTGCAAACGTTTCGTACTCTTTCTCTCCT
>Ga0074076_100081_pt1 | contig 17678 bp, 21 predicted proteins | sample YNPg_D_FD_63713 | JGI IMG/M metagenome (GOLD analysis project Ga0074076, IMG submission 63713) | Hot spring microbial communities from Beowulf Spring, Yellowstone National Park, Wyoming, USA - YNP_Beowulf Spring_D v2 (version 2) | ecosystem: Environmental > Aquatic > Thermal springs > Hot...
TCTTTTTATTTTCGCTCTTCTGGATCAAATCCTGAACGTTTAAATCCTCTAGCACTAATAGGTCGTACTCCTGTGTGTAGAAAACCGAGTTTAAAGAGTCACGCCTGAAATCCTTTAAGTGTTCGTGCTCCTTTGCAAGTCTTTGTTTTGAGCCAGTTTTTTGAAAGAAACCTTTTTCTTGACGCTCTGAAGCATCCTGATTCTTTCAAAAGCGCCTCAAGCGGTTTTGGGTTTTGTAAGGCACCATCTGAAAGTGTGGCAAGCCTCGCTATCCCCAGGTCAACACCCACAGCCTTCACGGGTTCCTTCGATGATTGCTCTTCGACCCCGGCTTCCTCAACCAAGAAGATTATGTAGCTTCTACCTGAAGCGTAGACCTTCACCGCACACCCGGCACACTTGGTTTTCTGGAAGCTCCCTGTGAAGGATTAAAGCGAAGAAGCCCGATTTTGCTCAGGTAGAGCCGAGCCCCCCTCTTTTTGTTTTTGCCTTGTCCGACATCCCTCGTGTTGCAAAACCTCCAACCTTTTTGTGGGAACACTAAGGAAAGAAATTTGTGAGACTTTGGCTTGTTCGAAAGTCCATTGAGAAACCTTTCCCACGCTCGGTAAACTCCGCCATCTGCCACTAGGAGTGTAGCAACTTGAAACTGAGTTATGCTTTCTTAAGTGTAAGGCAAGTTGCCGAAGCTCGTTTTTGCTCATACCGTGCTTGTTTTTTGTCCTCTTGCTCGGCGTGTTGCAAAGCTTGCAAACCGCTTCGAGCTGAGTTTTCAACACCCCGCGATGGTTTTCGATGCGCTTGGAAGCGGTAAGCTCACACGCACAGCAAACCTTCTTTGCATTTGTATTTATACTTTAGGAATCCCTACCTTAACCGGTAGAATCAACAAAACCCGAGTTTAAGAGTATTCTGTGGTTCTTACTGCGACTTTGAGCTGGAATCCAAAAGCTTTCTTAATTTCCTTAAAACGAAACAGAATGCCGCCATTACCGCTTGCCCATACGTTTCAGGATTATTAGAGATAACACTTCTCTAACCTTTCTAATTAAGAGTGATAACGCAGGATACGGTAGCTGTGCTAGGCCAAGTCAAAAAAGCTCTCGCACTTAGAATAGGCTTTTCACATAAAATCACTTCTAGTGAAGGATCCTGAGAAAGAGAACTTTGTACGGGCTTCGAACTATAAATAGTTACCATAAAGTTTAATAGCGTTTAAGAAGGACACATTTTGATATGAGTGTAACGAGTTTGAACACATCGATAATACCACCAGTACATCACGCGCTATGTACCCCACCGACATGCGGCCCACAGTCAAACGCATACCTGTTACTGGTCTTGGGGTTTCTCATTGCTGCCTCCGCGGTTTTGGGGATAAGGTTTGTTATGGCCAAACCAGAGCGCGTCACTGACGATAAAAAATCCGTAACACCCCCCGCTACAACAGAGAAGCGTGAAAACTAGCCCTGTACAGAAATATATAGCTTCTGTGACACTCGTCTTATTTTCGGTTTTGGTTCTTGTGTCATTAGCACCTACTATAGTTGCGGCTCAACCAAGCACACGGCTAATTCCCTCTGAGCTCCGAAAACGAGGAGTCGTGAAGCCGGAGCCTTCTCTTTTTTGTTCCACTTTGGATTAAGCCTTGGACATCCAAATCCTCCTAGCACCAAAACGTCGTACTCCTGTGTGAGTAGCGCCCCGAGTTTAAAGAGTCGCGCCTGAAATCCTTAACACGCTCGTGCTGTTTAGCGAGCCTTATCTTTGTTTTAAGCCAGTTTTTTGAAAGAAACCTCTTCCTTGAAAGTGACCTCTGTAGCACTCTAATCCTATCAAGAGAGCACTCAAGCGGACCTAGGGTTCTCAAAGAAGCGCCCATCTGAAAGTGTTGCAAGTCTTGCTATCCCCAAGTCAACACTCACCACTTTTTTGGGCTCCTTCGAAGACTGCTCTTCTGCTTCAGGCTCCTCCACCAAGAAACGTGGATTCGACCTGTAGAGTTTGACGCATACTTGAGACACTTGGCTCTCTGGGAACACCCTGTGCAGAATTAAAGTAAAAAACCCGATTTTGCTTAAGCCGAGCCTTCTTCTTTTTGTTTTTTCCAAGACCAACTTCTCTTGTATCAGAAAGCCTCCAACCACTCTAAGGGTACACCACCAAGGAAAGGTAGCGGTGAGGCTTCTTTTTCTTGGGCTTGTTCTAATATAGAAGAACCTTTGTTTGGTAAAATCTCTCCGCTACCTGTTGCGCAACCTGAAAGTGTAGCGCTTGAAACACTTTGTTTTTCTTAAGTCCAAGACGAGTTACCTGAGCTCGGTTTTGCTCATCGTGTGCTTGTTTCTTTGGTACTCTTTTTGTTCAGCGTGTAAGCGTTGTAAAGCTTACACGCTACTTCGAGCTGGGTTTTCAACACGCGCTGGTCTTTGAAGTGCTCGGAAGCGGTAGGCTCACACGCACACGAGTGTTTTCTCTGCGTGTATTTACACCTTTGTGATCCCCGAGGGGCGAGGTTTTGAAAAGTTTATAAGAAAAAGCGCTCGTTTAGTGGTTTGAAATGGACTTAATAGTGAGAAACGCAAGGTTGCTAGGCTTATCCTCGACGGTTGACATAGCTGTGAAAGACGGTAAGATCGCCAAAGTTTCTACTCTTATCAACGAAAAAGCGGAAAGCGAAATCGACGCACGCGGGAACCTGGTTCTTCCTAGCTTTGTCGAACCTCACGTTCACTTGGACAAAGCGCTACTTGCGCTCGTCACGGGCGAAGCAAAAAGCTTAGCAGAAGCAAGAGAGAAGGTAAAGCAAGCGAAGACGAAATTCACGAAAGACGATGTTCGAAAAAGGGCTGAAAGTGTGCTTCAGTGGTGCTTGGAAAACGGCGTCACCTTTGTGAGAACGCACGTAGACGTGGATTCGATCGTTCACACGAAATCGCTCGAAGCGTTGTTGGAACTCAAAACAAAATTCAAAGGGCTTTTGGAGCTTGACATCGTCGCCTTTCCACAAGAAGGTGTGGTGAAAGAAGACGCGAAGGAGCTTTTGATCCACGCGCTTGAGCAAGGCGCAAACGTTTTGGGAGGACTTCCTGAGGCTGAGCTCACAAGAGAAGACGGGATAACGCAAATAGAGCTACTTTTTGAGATCGCAAAGTCGAAGAACGTTGACTTGGACGTTCACCTTGACGTGTCTCCGTACACCAACTTTGTCGAGCAGTACGTTTCACACGTGATAAAACAGGGTTATCAAGGGAGGGCGACCGCGGATCACTTGATCGCGCTTTCTTACTACTCAAACAGCTACGCTTCAAGGGTGATTCAGCTACTAAAACAGGCGCAGGTGAACGTGGTTTCCAACCCGTGCACTTCAATCACTGTAGGAGCGAGCGACCCACCGCCAATCGGAAGAGGAATCACGCGCGTAAAGGAGCTACTCGATAGCGGTGTAAACGTGTGTTTCGGGTTGGACAACGTGGTCGACCCTTACAACCCATTTGGCGACTTCGACCCTCTGAGAAACGCGTGGCTTCTTTCGTACTTGGGACAGCTAAACCGCGAAAAAGACTTTGAAGCGCTTGTGAAAATGCCGACGTACTTTGCGGCGCGCGTGTTACGCTTGAACGGCTACGGGCTTGATGTGGGGTGCAACGCTGACTTTAACGTTATTGACGCAAAGGATTTGCGGGAGGCTTTAAGGAAGGCAGCTAAGCCGAAGTTTGTGGTAAAGCAAGGAAAAATCATTCTTGAAAGAAACACAGAGCTAATTTGGCACAGATCACTTCCATAGTTCACTCTGGTGGAATTTCGCTTCAAGCTTATTGTAAAACTTTCAAAAACCCGATTGTTGGAATTTCAATAGTCACGAGCAAAAATTGGGAAGAGTTGGAAGTTTGTGGACGCACGAGGTGTTTTCTAATAGATGCTACCAGTTTGGAACAACCTTCAAAGTGTATGGCTGCCACACAAAAAAGAAGGCTATAAAAACTTACCTAAACCATACAATCGTTTTTGTAGTCTTTGAGTTGTTATCGTCGTAAACCCTTAGCCCATGACCAGTGTATAGAAAAAAATCGTGCTATTCAGTCAGCCCTGATATATCCAGGGTACTTGGTTTTGTACCATACCGCTGTGATGAGCACTGTGAGTAGCAGTAGGAATCCTGTTATAGCCACAGAGGATGGTTAGGGCTGTAGCCATGATATGAGCCAACCGTCAACGCGGCGACAATTATTATCAGGATCGTCATAAATGTCACAAACAGCTTTACATCTCTTTCGCTTTTCCTGATCTGTTGAGGTGATGAGCGATTCATCTGGTGTTCACCTCTGTTTTTTTCCGCCGTAAAGAAGTCTCCCTGTGACTAGAAGGCTGAAGGCTACGAACGCAAAGAATTCTATACTACTCAGAGCCATCTGAAGGTCGCCGCTTAGGATGTGTCCTGATGCGCATCCACCTGCCATTCGCGCTCCGAAGAGCACTAAGTATGAGCCTAAGAAAACGCCTATATCTCTTTTCAACTCGCTTGAACCGAACCTTTTCTGCCATGTTTTCGGTATCCAAGCGTTAAAGGCTTGGAATCTTCGTGAAACGAAGATCGCAGCTAGGAAGGAGCCTAGTAGTGTTCCTATATCACTATACGGCTCCCACCCAATGGTTTTGAACACCAGTTGACTGTAACTATACGAAGGTAGCCATAAATAGCCTACGATCCAGCTGTATGTTGTGGATTCCCCGAAGATTTGGTGTAGGAACATTTCGAGCACCTACGACCGCGCCTATGATCGCCCCAACGAAGGTAAGTAGCCACCTAAGGTCGCTTTTCGGCGCCCAGTGGTTGTTGGCTGAAGTAGGCTAAGTGGTCACTTGGACCAACGGGCATCGCGGAGCCTTCCGTGAGCATTTTGGATGTTTCTTCATGTATGGATAACTCGATTTCAGTCATCTTGTAGTTCGGGTGGGTGGCCATATATATGCAGCTTTTACCGGGTATCTTGGTAGATAGTAGGCGACACCGAACATGGCTACGGCCCACGCAAGCGATATGAGGAAACCGAGATCTAGGTTTGTACCAGCTTTACCAGCTAAGTATATTGGACCATAGTTTAAGGTGTTGACTAGCCATTGACCTACTGCAGTCTGATAGAGTATTGTCCACGAAGCCGCGCCTAGTAAACCACCGAAAACAGCGTAAATAGCCTCCCTGCGCCCCTCGCCTAGTGCCATCCACTCTGTTCCTGGCACATAACCTGCTATTGCCACTCCAATTCCGAAAATAGTCCGCCGAGCGCCACTCCTATTATGTATTCAGGTTTAACACCATAGTGAAAGCCTACACCCAAGGCCGCAAGGCCGTAGAGTAGCACTGCTCCTACCCCTATGGCTATGGCTATGCAGTTGATGAATAGCCTGTCCTCCCATTTCGCTAGTTTAAGTAGCACATCTGAGTTGGATATCCCCCACAATTCAGCAAGCCCGCCTATTATTACACCAAAAATATCCCTATCCAGAGGGGTGCGGTAACCGAAAAACTCACAGTGACCGCCTCCATTTAGCCAACAAACCCACTGTCATAGCAGCTCAATTAATCGATCGTATTTCTACAATTTAAACATGTGTGTGAAAATATGTATAAAAATATAAAAATATGTATAATATAGTATATTATGTCATAAATAGCAAAATATTGAGGGTAATTTCATTCCTAATGCTCTACAAGTAAAACAATTCTTGCGCATACACTTAAAATTGGTAGAATCAATAAAAATGTGCTCTAAGGCACTGACCGCAAATTGAACATTTTTAAAAAAGCTATGCTTGTTGTGTGTTTCGTCTACCTTAAGTCTTCAGTGGTCTAAAGAAATTAAGTGCTGATAGGGGCTTTCGCCTAGCGGACATAATTGGCGCGGAATAAGTAACAGCCTCGTACGCATTCTTGTTTTTATGTGGCAATCGCAACTTCAGCATTTCTTTTTCCGTTTACGGCAATGTTAATTCTTATAGACAGAAACAAGTTTACGAAAGCTTTTGTGCTATCAAACAAAAAGTGGTAAAAGTGCCGTTAGCAAACAATAATAGGTATAGTCGCATTAGTTTTTACTGTAATATCTTTTGCGAAGTTTTACTTTGTAAGCGAGAGTATCGCTTACAAAACATATGGGCCATTTATGATATCGATCGCGCTTCTTTTTATTGGCACCCTTCTTTATTATAAGCGTTAAAAATTGGAATGAGAAAAAAAGGTTGGAATATTTCGTGGTTCTTAAATGGCGATCAATTTTCAAACATTTTTTTCAAAAAATTTATCATTACCCATTTATTTTCAGTTGTATGTCCAAAGCGAGCGTTTTTGTAAGAGACGCCACCGGTCTTGTTAAAGCAATCGGGCCATTTGGGGCTTTTCTGTTCGGCGCTCAGTGCATAAGCCCCCCTTCTTCTGGCTACATCACTTACGCATGGCTTCCCTATCTCTGGCCAGGCTCTAGCATTCTTCTTATTCTGACGTTAGGGATGATCTTTTGCATCTTTCACGCGATCACGTATAGCCAAATAGGTAGCGTGTACCCAAGAAGCGGTGCGGATTACGTGTTCACAAGTAGAACGTTTACGCCACTAGGAGGTTTTGTCTCAAACTTTACACTCAGCGTTTTCAGCGGTCTTGTGGCAGGATCTCTTATCGCTTGGATTCCTAGCACACTCATGTCAAGCTTCTTTTACGAGCTTGGTGTGCTCACAAACAACGCTCAGCTAATCGCTTGGTCTAGCTCGCTCACAAGCGGAATATGGGTTTTCTTTGTGGGAAGCTTGGCCACGCTTGTCACTTTTGTTCTGATGATCGTCACGCCCACAAAAACCGTGGCTTATCTCAAGTACTCCTTTTACCTTGCGATGCTTTCTTGGGCGATAATTCTTGCTTCGCTAGCTTCCGCAAACGCTTCGACATTCGTGAGCAACTGGAACAGGTTTATGGGAGCAAACAACTTTCAACAAGTGATACCAACCGCGATTCAGCACGGTCTCGTGTACAAGTATTCACCCATAATCGGTTCAGCCGCTGGTCTTATCATGGGCTTTTGGATCTTTTACGGTTACTACATTCCAACGTTCTTTGCGGGTGAAGTGAAAAGACCAGCAAGGACTTTGATTCTTGGTAGCATAGGCTCTTTGGTTTTCATGTGGGCGCTGTTTGCTGTGGGTGACGTTCTTCTCACAAGACTTGTTTCAACAAACTGGCTAGCCGCCGAAGGTTACCTTTTTTACGGCTCACCTGGCGTAATGCCCGCTTTACCATTCATATCGTTTTACGCTGCGGTGGCTTATCCAAATTTGGCGCTTGCGATAATCGTGTTTATCGGCTTCCTTCTTTCACTCATCGCGCTTGCCGTGACCTACTTCTACTACGTGAGCCGAAACATTTTCTCGTGGGCTTTCGATAGGCTTGTTCCCGCAAAGCTTGCAGAAGTCAAACCAAATGGCGCGCCTTTGTATTCGGTTATACTGATCACCATTCTTGCTGAAATAGGACTTGCGCTTAGCGTTTACACGACGATCTTTGTTCAGATCAACTTCATCCTGTTTGCGGTGCTGTGCATGCTCATTCCAGTCTTTGCGGCGCTCACCCTTCCTTTTAGAAAAAGACAAGTGTTTGAAAGCTCTCCAGAAATTGTGAAAAGGAGAGTCGCAAACATTCCACTTATCACCCTTATCGGTTCGATAACTTTTGGGTACTTGCTTTGGATGATTTACGCAAGCTACGCGTATCCAGCTGTCGGAGGTTACATCACGCCTTACACCATCGCAACCTTCCTTTCGGTTGCAATTCTTGGAGTCGTGGTTTACTTCGTTTCAAAGTGGTACAGGGCAAAGCAAGGAATCGACCTTAGTGTGATTTACAGCGAAATTCCGCCAGAGTAAAGCGTGCGCGTAAGAACTTCCTTCCAATCTGTTTTTTGTCGCTCGTAGTTTGAGCTAGGCGAATACTTTACGTACTTTTTTTGAGAAAAACCATTTCCTTCAATCGCTCTTTTCGCAAGGCTTGCAACGCCAAAAGCGGTCACGTCTTTAAACGTGCAAACATAAAGCTCCTTTTGTAACACGTCGCTTTGTAGCTGCACAAGAAAACGGTTTTTTGACATGCCACCGTCAACTCTTATTTTGGCGATTGAACCGAGCTCTTTTTGCATCGCTTCGACGATTTCGGAAACTAGATACGCAATCGACTCTAGCGTTGCGCGCGCAAAATGAGCCCTGGTGTGAGAAAGCGTGATGCCATGGATAGAAGCTTTTAGATCGTCGACCCAATAAGGGCACGCAAGCCCGCTAAACGCGGGTATCACAAAAAGTGCTTCGCTTGAGTGCACACTGCGCGATAACTCTTCCACTTCTTTTTCTGATTTCGCAACGCCAAGCTCGATGAGCCAGTTTATCGCACTACCCGCTGAGTAAACACCACCGTCGAAGGCGTAACTCGTTTTTCCGTCAATTTTCCAAGCGACTGTTGTGAGCAAGCTTTGCGAATACTTCGGGGCGTCTCCTATGTTTGCGAGCGCAAAAGCTCCTGTTCCGTAAGTTATTTTTAGCTCCCCTTGTTTGGTGCAGCCGTGACCGTAAAGCGAGGCCTGTTGGTCAACGCAAAGCGCGCTTATTGCAATGGGAAACCCAAAAATTTCGCTTTTAGTATGCGCCACAAATTCGCTGTTTTGTTTGACCTCTGGAAATTCGAGTTGGTGTAAACCAAAAAGCGAAATGAGCTCTTCGTCCCACTTTAAACTGTTGATGTCAAAGAGCATCGTTCTGGAAGCGGTTGAAACGTCGGTTACATGAAAACCCGTGAGATTCCAAAGAAACCAAGAGTCCATTGTTCCAAACATGAGTTTTGTCGAACGCTTTGCGTTTTCGACAATCCAGCGCGCTTTTGTCGCAGAAAAGTAGGATTCGAGCTTTAACCCTGTTTTGTTTTTTATTTCTTTTTCTAAGTGTTTCAGCTGTTTGCAGAGCTTTGCTGTCCTTCTATCCTCCCACGTTATCGCGTTGTAAATCGGCTTACCGCTTTGCGCGTCCCAGATTACAACACTTTCTCCTTCGTTCGCAAGCCCCATCGCTTCCACTTTTTTCACGCGCGCCTTCTCTAGAGTTTCGCGAACGCTCAAAATGAGCGCGTTGAGCGCTTCTATCGGATCTTTTTCAACCCATTGAGGTTTTGGGTAAATTTTTCTTACTCTTTTCCTTGACGAACAAACCACCCTTCCTTTTTCGTCGAAAAGCACGCTTTTTATCTCGGTGGTTCCTGCGTCCACCCCAAGGTAGTAGCGCAAAACGAATTCCTCTTTTAATTTCTCACAAGCGTTTCAAAAGCTTCTCGTATCCTTCGAAAAACAGGTCCAGCTTCTCCACTACCGATTTTCACGCCGTCAACACAGACCACAGGAACAACCTCAGCCGCGGTTCCTGTAAGAAAAACTTCATCCGCGTTGTAAAGGTCGTGTGGTGTCAGGTTCACTTCGCTAACCTGGATTCCCAGCTCTTTCGCAAGCCTTATCACAACTCTTCTTGTAATCCCATCAAGAATTCCCGCGGAAAGCGGAGGTGTGGCCACCATACCCTTTTTTGCTATGAAAACGTTTTCGGTTGAAGCTTCGGACACAAAGCCTTGTTCGTTTAGCATGATCGCTTCGTCAAAGCCGCTTTCAAGCGCTTCTATCTTTGCAAGAATGTGATTGAGGTAGTTCAAGGTCTTCGCCTTGGGGTCTATGCACTGCTGAGGAATTCTTCTTATCGAAACGATTTTCGCTCTTACGCCTTTTACCGAAAAAATGGGCTCACGCGGCTCTGCCATAACGAGAACCGTGGGTTCGACGCAACCTCTTGGGTCTACCCCCATTTTGCCATACCCACGCGTGATGATTATTCTGATATAGGCGTCTTTTAGCGCGTTTTTTTCCACGGTTTGCTTTACGATTCGAGCTAGCTCCTCTTTCGTGTAAGGTATGTTTATTCTTAAGGTTTTTGCGGACTCGTAAAGCCGCTCGATGTGCTCTTCGAGCATGAAAATCTTGTCGCCGTACTTTCTGATCGCTTCGTAAACACCGTCACCGTACAACAAGCCGTGGTCGAACGCGGAAATCGCAGGCTCGTTCGCTTTGACGAATCTTCCGTTGACGTAAACCAAAAGTTTCGAGCGCATTTCGTCCAACTGCGCTCGTAACGTTTCATTGCTCTGCATTTCGTGTGAATTAGTTTGCAGTGTTAATTAAGATTACTTTTGTGAGTGGTAGCTCAACTTCTTTCCTTGCCAAATTGCAGGATCTCCCCATAGCCCTGTCTTCCAGGCGGTGAACTCAACGATCTGTGAATGGTCGACAAACAGATTCACATCGCGCCCAAAAGTGGTAAGGTACCACTTAAAAACAGGAGGGTCGGACGCTTCAAACATGAGCTTTTCACGCCCAAACTCGTCCACTAGCCTTTTTATCACGTCCTTTTTCCACTTTTCGGGAGGTAAATCTTCGGTAAGCCCTTCGGACTCGATCATGATCATTTGAACGCCAAGTTTGAGGTGAGCGCTCACCTCTTTCGCAAACTCTTTGTAGCTTTTGATCTTCATTTGCTGTTCGTACCCCACCACATGGGTTCCCGCACCAGCACCAAGCATGATGGACACTTCGGGCTTTGCCTTAAGACCCGCTCTCTGAACGCTTTTTACGATTTCAAGCTTGTCGCTAAGAGGGATGGGCGCAAGACCGCTAGACACTTCTATCACATCAAAACCCAAGCTTTTACACTCTTCGATATAGCGGTCAACCGCTTCTTCTCCCTGAACGATCACGCGTTCCACAAAACCACCAGTTGACACGTAAACATCGTGCTCGTGGCAAAGCTCGATTATTCTTCTCACCTTGTCTTTTTTAAGAAGTCTCATCGAGCCACCCGCAAACTTGTAGCCGTCTATGTACTCACTCCAGTCGTCAAGAAGGTGCTTTAAGTAACCGTAGCTAACTGCTGTGTAGTAAGGCCCCCTGATTTCGGTCACGCTCTTACTTCTTGGCTTTTTTGGTGGAAGCTCGATTTGCACAAAATCAAAAGCGTGTGACACAAGCGTTAAAAGCGCTTGTGGATTTAATCTTTTTGGATGCTCGGTTGTCGAACATGAAAGTGTACGTCGGAACGTCTGGTTACCAGTACTTCTGGAATCCTGGCAAACCCACCGCTTTTGAGTGGTACCTTTCGCAGGGTTTCAACTCGGTGGAGATCAACGCAAGCTTTTACAGGTTTCCCGTGAAAAGCTGGGTGAACGCGTGGCTCAAGGCGCCAGAGGGATTTGGCTTTAGCATCAAGGTGCACCGCTCAATCACCCACTACTCGAAGTTTGGCAAAAAGAGCGAAGCTCTTTGGGAGCGTTTTGTTGAGCCGCTAAAACCGCTACAACACAAGATCATCTTTTGGCTGTTTCAGCTACCCCCAAGCTTTTCTCCCACAAAAGAAAACATCGAGCGCATTAGCGCTTTTTTCGAAGGCTTTAAACTGAACGCAGTTTTGGAGTTTCGCGATGTGCGTTGGTGGAGCTTCAAACAAAGGATTTTAAAGATGGGCGTCGGATTTTGCTCGGTTGACGCGCCAGAGCTTCCGAGAGAGATTGTGTGCTCTAAACAAAGCGTGTACTTAAGGCTGCACGGTAGAGAAAGCTGGTACTCCTACGTTTATTCTAGCGAAGAACTGGACGAAATCGTTTCTCAAGTGAACGCGTGCGACTCAGAAATCAAGGCGATTTACTTAAACAACGACCACGGAATGCTCGAAAACGCGCTCTACCTTTTAAGAAAACTAGGAATCTTCACAAAGCCTCATTAGCGCGTTGTGTGTGCCCTTCTTAAAGTGAGCCTCGCTCCAACTTGAAAAAAGCTTGAACACACTTTGGAGCTCAACGTCCCAGCTTGCGCATATCCTTCCTTTTTCAAGCCACACTTTTTGCTCGCCCTTGAATGCGCCCTTTTCGTAGAGAATTGTCAAAACCCTTTTTTGCTCGTCAATCTCGACTCTCGCTTCGCCCCTTCCGCCAAACGCGAAAACAACGCTTGCGCGTATTTCTCCATTTTGTTTTTTGTAGCTGAACTTCCTTGTTCCGTGCCAGTATTTTGTGAAGTTGTCAAGGTCACAAATTCTTCGCCAAAGCGAGTTTTCGTCCTTTTTACACTCAAGTGTCACACTGAACCTCATACACACTAAAAATTTGCGAGAGGCTTTTAGGTGTGTTCACAAAACACTTTTTGTGAAAGAAGGGTATTACGAAGACTTTGTGGTGGGCGAAAAGATTCGCCCTAAAGTTGGTAGAACCGTAACCGAGACAGACTGCATCTGGTTTTCGCTTCTTACTAACAACGCAAACCAAGTGCACTTTAACGCGCACTACATAGAAAAAAGCTTTCCAGAGTATTCGGGAAGGCTTCTTGCAAACGGCTTCTTTACACTCGCGGTGGTCACAGGGCTTCTCACAACCGAAACTGGCGCGCAAGGTGTGATGCTTGCGCTCGAAAACGTTTCCTTTGAAAAACCGGTTTTTGTGGGCGACACGATTTACGCAGAGGGTGAGGTGATAGAAAAAAGAGAATCGAGATCGAAAAGTGGCATGGGAATTGTAAAAATCAAAAGCCGTGGTTACAACCAAAAAGGAGAGACGCTTGTGCAGTTTGTGCGCGTGTTTTTGGCAAAGAAAAGATGAGCGAACAAAAACAAAAGATTAGAGAAAGCGTGTGGAAAACGCTTGTGCAAAACAAAGCGCTCGCGTTTCCGTTTAAAGCGTACGGCGCGATTCCGAATTTCAAAGGCTCAAACGAAGCCGCAAGGCTTGTTTGTTCGTCAAAGGAGTTTTTGAACGCTTCTGTGGTAAAGGTGAACCCAGACTCACCACAAACCGAAGTGAGAAAACGCTGTTTGTTACAAGGAAAAAGCTTGTCATGCCAACCCCTAGGTTAAAGCAAGGGTTCGTTTTGATAGACCCATCGAAGCTTGACAGTAACAAAATCGCAAAAGCGTGCACGATCGCAGGCGCCTTGAAATACGGAAAAATAGTTCACCCAGAAGAGCTACCTCAAATAGAGCTAATCGTCGTGGGCTCGGTCGCGGTGTCAAAAGATGGTGCAAGAGTTGGCAAGGGAGAGGGCTACGCCGAGCTGGAGTACGCGATTTTGCGCACGTACAAAAAGGTGACGCGCGAGACGCCGATTTTTTCAAGCGTGCACGAGCTACAACTGGTTGAGTGGATTCCTGTGGAACCCTTTGATTTCACACTCGACGCGTTCTTCACACCAAAAAGAAGGTTTGACGTCACTAGAGAAAAAGCGCGCCCCGAAGGAGTTTTGTGGGAGCTACTGCCTCAAGAAAAGATAAGGGATATACCTTTATTAAAAGAGTTATACAATAAGTTATAAATAACCTTTGCGTAAATCATATATAGAAAAATGCCCCTCTTTAAGCTCGCAAGAGACAAACCAAGAGAAGAAAGGTGTTCTGCGCTGATTGAGTACGATGTGCCTTCGAAAAACCACGGAATTCACAGGTGTGGGCGTGAGTTCAACCACCCTGGCGTTCACGTGTGCGAAACCGAAGGTTGCGCGTTCGTTTGGGGCTTTCTTTCGCTCGACTCTCAGTCCGCCGAAAGCCTTGGTTTGAAGAGCGAAGAAAAGGCGTACCAAAAGGTGCAGGGCGCTTCCCTGAACGCGTTCAACCAAACAGAGTCGCGTTAGCTTTTTATTTTTTGAGTAAAACCAACCACGTGAGCGAAGAGCGAGTTAGCACTTTTTCAATTGTTCGCTGGGGAATTGGCGGCACGATCATGCTTTCGCTCGCTTTGATCGTTTCATCCGCGTTGCTTTACTCGTGGTTCAAGTATCACTCTTACACCTCGCTTGTTTTGTCGATAGCGCTTTTTGCCGCAGTTGCGATCGTCGCTTTCGTAAAACTCAACGAAGAAATTCACCCCACTCGTTATATCGATAGGGAAGTGATCGGAAAAACAGGTGTTGTGATAAGCGCTTCAACCAGCGTCAAACCCGCCGTGGTAAAGGTTGACTCTCAGCTGTGGTCCGCAAAGTGCAGTAGCCCGCTAAACGCTGGCGACAGGGTGGTGGTGAAAGCGAGAGATGGTATTTACTTAATCGTGGAAAAGGTTGAAACTTATATTTCGTAAAAAGCTTAGTGTTGCGTGATAATTTACTCTACGCTCAAACTGGGTGAAACAGCGCGTGAGGTGCTTAAAGAGTGGGAGGTGAGCTACGACGACCCAAGTGATGCGGAGGTGATTCTCGCTTGGCCCACTCAAGTTACCCAAATTCTTGATCGCGCACCCAAGCTCAAGTACATACAAACGTTTTCTGCGGGTGTAGACGGCCTTCCTTTCGATAAACTTCCAAAGGGCGTTAGAGTTTTTTCGAACGCCGGTGCTTACTCACTTCCTGTGGCGGAGCACGCATGGGCTCTTGTTCTTGCGCTCGCAAAAATGGTGAACAGAAGAGAAAGAAACGCGCAAAGTTACATGCTTACACGAAAAACCTTACTCGTGATAGGCTGTGGGGGAATAGGCTCAAAAGTCGCGCAAATTGGAAAGAGCGCTTTTTCGATGTGGGTGCTCGGTGTGTCACGCTCGTTCAAATCTCAGGATTTTGACGAAAGACACTCTATTAACGAGCTTCCTGAGCTCTTATCTCGCGCGGATGTGAGCGTGATATCGCTACCGCTCAACAAGCACACACGCTCTCTTTTTGACTACAAAATGCTTTCTTGTGTAAAACAAAACTCGATTATGGTGAACGTTGGACGAGCGGAGCTTGTTGTCGAAGACGATCTGAAAAAGGTGCTACTAGAAAGACCCGACTTCAGGTTTGGGACAGACGTTTTTTGGAGAAAGAACGGAAGGGAGGAGTTTGAATCGGAATTGTGGAGCTATCCGAACTTTATGGGCACCCCTCACACAGCTGGCGCAGACTCGAACAGAGAAGTTTTCGAAGAAGCGGTTTTGCAAGCGGTAAAAAACGTGAGAACGCTTTTGACCACTCATCGCTCAAAACGAAGTGAAAGTAGAGGATTACTTGTGATTTTTATTATGAGTTGGTGCACTATTGGCGTTAATGCGCTTGTCAGTAGTTACGCTTTTGAGCGTGAGCTTTGACACCAAAAAAGAATTTTGTGACAAGCCACTCATACTGTCCACACCGTATGTTTGACCAAAGGTATTTTAGATTGTGCGACTTTGAGCACTGAATTTGTCGTATTTATGCGATGTTATACTGATTGATTGGGGTTAAAGATGTCGGAGAGTGTGTACACTATGAAACCTTCGTGTAAGAGTTTTTCTTTTTGGTAAACGTCTTTGGCCACTAAGCCGTAAGTGTTTTGATGTGTCGGTAGTGTTGTAGCCTTCTGGATAAGGCTTTCAAGTATTCTTCTTGCTTCTTTTTGAGTTAGGGTCGACCATTTGGCCTCGAACAACACAGCTTTGCTCTCTCTTGTTGAGAGGGCCACTATGTCTATTTCTACATCCTTATCCCACCATGCACCTAAGTAGTCTGGGTGAATCACAAGTTCCCCCTTTCTTATCTTTGATGCTATATGTAGACGGGCTATTCTTTCGAAAACTCTTCCAAGATAGGCGTTATACTCTTGCTTTATCTTCTCCCACACCTGATTTTGTAGGTCGTGTTCAAGTAGTGGCCTATTAGGCAAAACAAACCTAAACCAGAACTCGAAAAAAGGGTCTGTGAGCGTATACCTTGAGGCCTTCTTTGTGGGCGTGCTCTCTTTTGCGACAAGCCTCATAGATATGAGCGTTGCAAGATATGTGGTCACATTTTCACGGCTTATCCCTGTGTAGTCTGAGATTTCGCTTAGTGTGATCTTCCCCTGCGATATCGCGCCCAAGATGTCAACGTAGCGTGCAGGTGTGCGCACTTCCTCCATTAGTAGGAATTCTGGTTCACGATAAAGTGGTCCACGCTTGTCGAGTATTAGCCGCTTGACGTTGTCTTCTACACTCCTACTTGGGTTTACTAGTTCGAGATAAGCGGGAGTCCCGCCGAAGACCCCGTACAATTCGACGAGCTTCGCGTGTTCTAAGCGTGGAAACCATTGGGCTAGGTAGGCTGGGTGAAGTGGTTCGAGCTCCACCACGCCTGTCTTTCTACCGTAGAGTGGTGCGTCACCCCGTAGCGACACGCGTTCAATCATTCCTACGGATGAGCCAGCGAGAATAAGCTTTGCACCGATCCTAGAATACTCTTCATCCCAACTCTTCTGTAGAAGGGACACGGCACCTTTAAGAATTGAAAGGTTTTGAAACTCATCTAAAACCACGACCCCACCCCTGTGCTCTGTGAACCAGCGTGAAAGATATCTCAGAAATTCGTCAAATTCTCGAAAAGTAAAACCAGGGTAAAAATTAGCTTCCACAACCTGTGATAGACTTCTCAGAACCGTTCCCTTTCCTCCATTTGGAATGTAAAAGTATAGCCCGCCTCTCCTTTTCAGAAACTCGAGAAGAAGTCTTGTTTTACCCACTCTTCGTCGCCCATAAACCACCACAAGCTCTGCGCGCGGTGACGAAGCTATCTCTTCTAGATAATTCAGCTCAATTTGTCTATTAATAAATCTTACAATCATAATTGTAACAATCTTAATTGTATTTAAAAACTCATCGCTCAAAACGAAGTGAAAGTAGAGGATTACTTGTGATTTTTGAAGATCGAAACGAGCGCTGGAAAGTAGAAAACTCGAATCACGAACGTGTCAAGAATCAAGGATATTGCAAACGCAAGCCCAAGTTGCCTTAAGAACGAAATAGGTGAAAAAGCGAGAGACCCCAAAGAGGCTGCGAGAATCAAACCGAGCGAAGTCACCACAAGAGCGGAGGAAGCCATTGCGCGAGAAAGAGAGTCCACAAACTCACCTTGCTTTGTTTCTTCTTTTATTCTACTCAAAATAAAAACTGAGAAGTCGTTACCCAATGACATTAAGATCACGTAAAGGATTATCGGAATCAAAAAGATCAGCTCTTCGTGGAGAAGTTTGACAGAGATCACGTAAAGCAAAGCGGTGGTCCAAGTTATGCTCACGAAAACACCGCTCAAAGAAATCACTCAAAGAGCGTAGCGAAAGCGCAAGCACCAAAGCGATCACAAGAACGATGATTAGCTCCAGCTGCTCGTAAGCGACGCGTGAGTACGAGATTTCGTCCAACAAAGAAGAAGTAAGACCTCCAACAAGAAAACTTGGGTTTGAACGAATCTGTTTTACAACCTGAATCGCTTCGCTTGAACTTGGGTCAAAATTTGTGTAAACCAAAAAGTAAGCGTAGTGGTAGTTGTCGAACAAAAAGCTTTGAGCAAAACGGGTGTCAGCAACCGCGCTTCCGTTGGCGGTGGCGCCTAGCACCTTTGTCACACCTTTTACAGAAAAAAGCTGTTTTGCGTACTCTTTGAGCGTGACATCACCGAATGGGTTTCACTCTACGTAGGTACGCATCAGCACACCTCTCGTACGCGTAGAGCTTGGGCCTCACAGCATCATGCAGACCCCTCACGAGTTCATCGGGGTCACTCCGCTTTCCCCCTGTCAGCACGCACCCACCCAAGAGGGAGGGTAGAACCACGCGGTCCCACCACTCCCTCTGGGAAGCGCCCTCCATCCTCAGTTCA
>Ga0074076_100089_pt1 | contig 16770 bp, 17 predicted proteins | sample YNPg_D_FD_63713 | JGI IMG/M metagenome (GOLD analysis project Ga0074076, IMG submission 63713) | Hot spring microbial communities from Beowulf Spring, Yellowstone National Park, Wyoming, USA - YNP_Beowulf Spring_D v2 (version 2) | ecosystem: Environmental > Aquatic > Thermal springs > Hot...
TTGTTATCCCCCATGTGTCTTGCGTCTGTCCTCGGATAGCTTATGATCTTCCACTCCTCGTATAGGCTCTGGGCTATATCCAAGGTACGTTTCGCGGAGAGGCCGTATAAAACGTTGGCTTCCCTCTGAAGTGAGGTGAGGGAGTGGAGTAACGGCGGAGGCTCCTCTTTTCTCTCTCTCTGGACTTCCTTCACGACTCCCCTCCTGATCTTGGCGAGGGAGGACTCCAGCTTGAGCGCCTCCTCTTTACTCAGCTTCGCCTCCTCCCCGTTCCTCAGCAGAATGCCTTGGAACTCCTTGTCCTTCCTGAACCCAGCTAAGACCACGTAGTAGGTCTCCGGCTTGAAGCTCTCAATCTCCAAGTCCCGCTTGACCACCAGAGCCAAGGTGGGGGTCTGAACTCTACCTACGCTCCAGACTTCCCCGTTGTTAGCCTTGAGTGTCACCAGTCTACTCAGGTTTATCCCCACTATCCAATCTCCGTGCTGCCTGGCCAAGGCACTGTAGTACAGGTCGTCGAAATCTTGAGAGGGCCTGAGCCTCTTGAACTCCCTCAATACCACATCCTTGGTGAGGGCTTCAGACGTCCAGAGCCTAAGGGTCTTCCCCACGTAACCTGAGTACCTCAGGATCTCCCTTATGATGAGCTCACCTTCCCTACCTGCATCGCCGCAGTTCACCACCACCTCGGCCTTTTCTAATAGCTTGGAGATGACCCCCAGTTGTCTCTCCTTTCCCTTTATGGGCACGTACCTGAACTCCCTAGGGAATACGGGAAGGTCCTCCAACCTCCACCTCCTGGGAGCTATTCCCTCGTCTATTTCAAGCATGTGGCCTGTGGCCCAAGTTACAACGTAGTTTCCAGAGACCACGTATCCATCTTTTCTCTCAGGCCTTCCCAACGCCCTGGCTATATCCATGGCTACGCTGGGCTTCTCCGCTATGACAAGCCACACGAGTTTGCGCACCTTACTTCTTCTTTCCAAAGGCGTAGGGCATGTGAAGTTGATAGTGAAGAGCTATGAGGAGGTCCCTCTCGGTGACTATGCCCTTGGGCTTAGCCTCTTGATCCAGTATCACAAGTGCGCCTATTCCCTTAGTGATCATCATGGCAGCAGCTTCGTTCACAGACCTGTTCTCCTCCACAGTCACAAGGGGAGATTTCATTATATCTCTCACTCTCCTGGAGAAGAAGTACTCAGGTTCCAGCTTCTCTACCGCCTTGGCAGCCGCCTTCACTGCGTCTGCTGCTGTGACCATACCTACTGCTCTTCCTTCCTCATTCACCACAGGTAATCTCCTGAACCCTCTTCTTAACATCATCCTGACAGCTTGATCCAGGAGAGTCTCCTTGTAAACGGTCGACACTTTGCCGGTGACGAAACCTGATATTGGGAACAGATTCTCCAAGTCCTGGAATATGAGGAGGAAGTCCCTCTCGGTGACTATGCCCACCGGTCTCCTGAGGGAGTTAACCACTGGGAGGGAACCGAAGTTTCTGGTCACCATGAGGGTTATAGCCTCCAATGCGTCACTGTTTTCATCTATCACCGTTGGGTTCACGGTCATGTAGTCTGAGACCTTGGCGTTGGCCAGCTTATACAGGTCAGCCTGGGTACAGGCAGTGGGGCAGAAGCCTACCATCACCGTGAGGAGGTCCCTGGTGGATAGTATGCCCTTCACCACTTCGTCTGCTACTATCACCCTCCCCAGTCCCCTGTCGTTCACCTTCTTGAAGGCCTCCACTAACCCCTGGTTCGTGGAGATCACTGGTGGGTTCGGATTCATCAACGTTTTCACTTGCATGTGTGTTTTTTCTCTCTCAAGTTAAAATGGTTTGACTAGAGTCCCCTACCCTGTCACCTTTAACTTGGTTAAATGACCTGCTCCACGGGGAGGTTGTAGACGTCCCTCGCCAGGTGAACTAGGTCCCTCCTGATCACTTCCATGGTTGTCTCTCCCCTGAGTCCCTCCAGTATTAACTCACGGAACTCCTGGGGGACGTAATCCATCCTAGGTTCGACAGAGTAGAAGTCCTTGAGCGCGTCCTCTCTCTTTTGGGGAGAGCTTATGGCCTCTTCCAACTCCCTCTCCAACCACTCGGGGAAGGGGAAGTTGTTGGTCAAGGAGACGTAGAGGGATACCGTGAAGGAGTAAACGTCCATTTGAGGCTCTGCCCTCCCACCGAACCTCTGGAGAGGATGAGCGTAATAGGGGGTGTAGTGAACCACAGGCATCCCGATCCTTATGGCACTGCCTAGATCCGAGAGCTTTGGAACAACCCTCCCGGTGCTCAAGAGTTCCAGGGTTTCCTCGCCATACCTTGAGAGTTGGGACGTGAAGAGTATGTTGGAGGGCTTTATGTCTGCGTGCACGAAGCCTTGCTTGTGCATGTGAATTACCGCCTCTGCAACCTTAGAGAAGATCAGCGCGACGATCTCCCCCCACCTCACTGAGTGCCTCAGGGAAGAGTACTCCTCATCCACCAGGATTCTCCTGAGATCTCCCCCCTCCATGTACTCCATCACTATGGCAGGGGGAGAGCTGAAGTAATCGGTCCAGTTTTCGTCTATGAAGTTGGCCAATATCCTGACAACATACTTGGATCCTCGGGATATCTCCTGCATCTTCGCCACCTCGTACAGCATCTCGTCCATCTTATACTCCCTCTTCATTACCTTCATGGCGAACCTCCTCCCGTTCTTTTCCGCAGGAGTACGTATCCATCCCTCCCTTTCCTAACACCGAGACTATTTCGTAGCCGTAGAGGACGTAACCGAGCCACTCCTCTGGGCTGAACTCCCTGTCTGAGGGATTGGTCAAGGAGAGGAGGTTGGCCTTAGAACAGGCCTCCACTACTCCCTCCCTGCAGGCATAGGTGTACTCCCTTTGGGCGTGGGTAGGGGAGTTCAAGACCTCGAAGGCCTTACCCCTCAGGAAGGCCAGCGGGGCTGTCCTCCTGATCTTCTGCGCCTCATCCAGGAGCTCTAAAGCCCTCTTCCCCTCTCCCAACTCCAGGAGAACGGAGGCCGTCATCACCATATTCCGATAACTCTTATTCCTCTTTAGCGCCTCCTCAAAATGCTTTAGGCTCTCCCTGAAGTTCCTCTTGGTCATGAAATGAAGTCCTAACTTCACGGCAGGGACGTCATAAGTTGGTAGCACGGATAGTGCATCGAGGAGCAACTTCTGATTTCCGGTCTTCTCGTATTCTCTCATAAGGGAGTTAGCCCTGGCGACCAGCTTTGCCTCCAACTCCCTGTACTTCTCCTCCGAGAAGTAGGAGTATATCCTCAGAGCCTCCAATTCCTTTCCAAGCCTCTCGTAGCACTCGGCTGCTGCCAGGGACTCCTCTGGGAACTTCTCCTCTAGTTGAGAGAATAGTTTGATAGCCTCCTCACACATGTTGAGTTTGCCCAAGGCCACCACTGCCTGTCTCACCATGTCCTGATCCCTGTAGGTATCTAGGGCGTACTTGACTACCTCGTAATCGTCCATGGATGAAATGACCGCAACCTGTCCCACTTCTTGAAGACCTTTCCCGAGACCAAGTCATACTGTGCTCCCAACTCCATGGGTTCCTGAGGAGAGGGGAGGACACAGGCGGCCTCTGATCCCTCAAAGATGGCCACAGGGGGGTCTTTGGATACGACCTTTAGGGTCCCGGAGAACCTCTTCAGCTTAGTACAATCATATACCGGGACTTTGGTGAACTTAACCTTGTCATCCTCTACTAACACTAAGTAGCCCACTGTATCATCCTTCACCTTCAATTTATCCGGTAACTCCGTGAACTTGCCTTTGTGGAACAGGTATCTCCTCTCTCCATGGACGAAAGCGTAACTCACGGGATAACTCTTGAGGTAAAACCTTTTTTAGTGCAGGGCTTAATAATACCTTCATTAAGGTGCCTGGAGAACTCACGGATCCCCCCTAGTTCAAGATCAATACTTTCCTACACAAAAGGAACTAAGGACGTTCTGGTTTGGGAGTATTCCTAGTGAAGAAGAGGAGGTTCGTGAAGAGTAAGAGCGGTAATAGGAAGATTTCACGTTTAGCAAAGAAGGAAATGTTAATTCGCCGAGTTATTAAGGCATTAAGGTTGGGTTTTTATGTTATCTTAGTTAATCCCAACGGTTCTACAAACTCTGGGCTGAATCCTTTCTCACGTTAATAGAAATCTTTTTATATCTGTTTATAACAAATTTTTGTTGATAAATAATGATCTCTCACACCGATGTGGGCTATGCCCAAAAGGGTGGGAGTGATCCGGGATGTAAACCCCGTGCCGTTGGGCTCTAAGGAGTCCCATGACCCACCTACCTTAAGTAGGTGGTTGAGGGCTAAGTCCCTACACTCGATCATGAATGAAGATAAAATGAATGAAATGATAGTGTAGGGACAAACGGTGCATGAGATACTGATGAGGGAGGGAGAAGGGTTATGATAGGCGTAAAGCACCAGCCTATTTAGTAGCGTTACAGCAGTTATTGGATTTTGCCTTGACTTCAAGGCTACACCTAACGAGAAATCCCATAACTGCTGTACGTTAAAAGGACTAGGAATGTTGAATGATGATAGATAATATAAATTTCACGGCTTATCGAGAACTGTCGACAACAGCGACTCCTGAGACACAGTCGGGAAGAGGGTCAGGCAAAGTCGTAGGACTTGGCTATCATCAGTTGTGCCTCCGGATCGTACTCCCTGAACTTCTTAATCTTCTCTCCCACTTCTTGTATCGTTCCGCCTATGTTGACTAATATTCCCGCCTTGGAGTCCGAGATCTCCCGAAACATCACGGATTCGAAGAACTTTCTGCCGTAATCCACCTTACTCGTGAAACACGGGTACAGCCGTTACCCCAGCCTTATCTATATCAATCACCGGTACCAACCTTATGAAACCTCTCCTATAGAGGTATCTAAGGTGTCTCCTCACGGTCTTGGAGGAAACCCTTATCCTCTCGCTTAGCTCTACAGGTGTCATTCTGGGCTGTTCCTTCAACGCTGAGAGCAATTTTAGGTCGAACGTGGAGGCCTTATAGGGAGTTTGTTCAGGCACGTAGATCATCTGTGGCTCCCCTAACTCCTCAGCCATTTGGGATATCTTACTCTTCAGTCCTTCCACTGACTCAGCCTCTATTTCATAGATATTCACTTCCTCCAGACATTCGAACTTGGAGACGTACTCTCCGTGCCAGTCCTTAGTGTTCTTGAAGGAAACGTAACCGTGGTATTTCCCGTAGAAGTTTGGGTTAACATAGAGGGAAACCTTCCTGATCAGCCCCTCTCTCGTCATCCTCTCAACCCTATAATTCACTGCAGGAGGAGAGATGTTTAGATCTTTGGCGATCTTCCTCTGGGAATAGTTGAAGTCCCTCAGTATGAAAAGGACTATCTTTCTGTTGATTTCATCCATAACATATCAACTCCACTCCTGAATATAGGAGTTTTCCTAAATAAACTTTTCACAAGACCCCAATTTTCCTAAGTTTTACGCAAAAATATTGAGGCGAAAGCCTCTTAAGTCCAACAAGTCAAGGGAAGGGTCGTGGCCAGAAGGACTTGTCAGAACTGCAAGCAAGTGGTAGATGAAGTCCTAACTAGGGAGGGGAACAAGGTCACTAAGTCCTGCCCGAGGTGTGGTTACACCTTCGTCTCCTATGAGGTAGGTAAAGGTTACATTGTTCCTCCGAGAGGATAGATTCGAAACTCGAACGAAAATTAATGAAAAGTTTATTTTTATCCCCAGATACTCCCATGTGATATGACCGGAACATTAACTGAAAAAATACTAAGTAGAGCCTCTGGAAGAAGCGTCTCTCCAGGAGACGTGATAGAGGCCAACGTGGACATAGTAGCTTTTCATGACCTCACGGGCTATCACGTGATCGAGGTCATGGAGAAGGCCAACATGATGAAGATATTTGACAAGTCCAAGATAGTGGTGGCCTTCGATCACCTGGCCCCTCCTCCAGACGTGAGGAGTGCCGAGATACAGGTTAACATAAGGAAGTTCGTAAGGGAGATGAGACTTCCCAACTTTCATGACGTAAACGTCGGTATCCTCCTCGAGTTGCTCATAGAGAAGTACGCCCTCCCCGGGCAGGTCATAGTGGCAGCTGACAGTCACACCACGACCTCAGGAGCCCTAGGGGCGTTCGCACAGGGCATGGGTGCCAGTGATGTGGCAGCTGCTGTGATAACTGGTAACACCTGGATGGTAGTACCGCAGCCGTTCAAGGTAGAACTCACGGGGACTCCAGGTAAATGGGTAAACGGCAAGGACGTCGCCCTGAAACTCCTGGGGGACTTCAAGGCAGATTACTTCAACGGTATGTCCATAGAGGTTCACGTAAGGAATCCAAAGGCCTTCCCCACCGACTATAGGGCCACAGTGTCCAACATGGGAATAGAGATGAACGCTGACGCACTGATGTTCGTGCCAGACCAGGAGACTAAGGATTACATTAAGACCATGAGGGGGAAGGAGGTGGAATTACTGACGCCCGACCCAAAGGCATCTTACCAAGACGAGTATACCATAGAGCTAGAGAAACTTGAGCCCTTAGTGGCAGCTCCTTACAGTGTAGACAACGTGAAGACAGCAAGGGAGGTCTCCAACGTAGAGGTCGACCAGGTCTATATAGGATCATGCACAAACGGGAGGCTATCTGACTTCCAGATGGCTGCGGAGATCCTGAAGGGAAGGACCGTGAAGACTAGGTGTATAGCGATCCCCTCTTCCTACGAGATGTTCAAACAGGCCATGGAGAAGGGATATATAGAGACCCTGGTGAACGCTGGGTGCGTAGTGACTTACGGTACGTGTGGGCCCTGTCTCGGAGGACACTTCGGGGGTTGCAGGACCAGGAGAAGTCATAGTGTCCACGAGTTCCAGGAACTTCAGAGGGAGGATGGGAAGCGAATGAGGCAAAGGTTTACTTGTCAGGCCCCTCCGTAGCTGCTGCGACTGCAGCGACTGGGAGAATAACCGATCCGAGGGATTTGCAGTGATCATTGAAGGTCCCGTACTCAAATACGGCGATAAGATAGACACGGATATAATAATACCCGCCAGGCACCTGAAGTACACGGATCCCAACTACCTGGCACAGCACGCCATGGAGCCCCTAGACCCCGAGTTCTACAAGAAAGCCTCCAAGGGTGTAGTCGTCGTTGCAGGAAAGGTATTCGGTATGGGCTCGTCTAGGGAACAGGCCGCCATAGCCCTCAAGGCCGCTGGAGTAAGGGTGATCGTAGCTGAGAGCTTTGCAAGGATATTCTATAGGAACTGTATAAACAATGGCCTGCCCCTCATCACGCTGCCTAATGCCACAAAGGAGATAAAGGAGGGTGACGTAGTGAAGGTCAACGTGGAGACAGGGGAAGTCCGAGTGGGTAACAAGGTCCTAAATGGGAAGGGAATAACGGGGATGGCATTGGACATACTCAAGGCCGGAGGGATAATGGAATATCTGAAGAGAGTATCTCAAGTCCCGACTCAGGGTGGTTGAGGTTAAACAATAAGCAGTTTCAGGTTTTAAGCCTTAATTCCTCCTGTACTTTTTACTTTCGTCGATAAAGTTTGGAAAACCAGGCAGCAGTTTATTAGATTTCGCCTTGATCATAGGACGACAATTGATGGAAAGTCCATAACTGCTGAACTGAGGTTGGTCCTTCCTGGGGACTAAGCTCTCCACGGTTTTGACTCAGTCTTAAGGTAAAGAAGTGTAACTCAGAGAACGATGAACTTACATGGGGATCATGGAATTACGAGAGTTGTATAAGAACGAAGTGAGTTAGCACTGGATCACTGAGTTTGTCCCCTCCAGGAAGGAGTCTACGAAAAACTCAGTTGAGCTGCCCTTACTCCCTCTCCCAGGTTTATGGGTTCTCCCAGCCTCTTTAGAACTCTCTCCAGGACAGCCAAGGTAGCTATGGCATCGTTGGGCGTCACCCATCCCATATGACCTATCCTGAAGTACTTCCCTGCTAGGGCTGGATGGACTCCTGGAGCTAACTCCACTCCCTCAGTCACTACCTCCTTGAGTACATCTGCTGGGTTAGCCTTCTTCAGGAGCACTCCAGTCACGGTATTACTGTAAGCCTCTGGCCTCTTGGCCACTATGTCCACACCCATGCTCTCCACCCTGCTCTCATACCCTGAGCTACTCTCTCGTGTCTCTTGATCCTGTTCTCCAACCCTTCCCTTTCTATGAGTTCGAAGGCCTTAGCCATCATGAACACTAAATGAACTGGGAGTGTAGCGAAATATGACCCTTTACCGACCTCCAGGTTCCTCATCACGTCCAGCCAATTCTTCAGATTGAGGAAGTAGCCTGCCACCGACTCGTCGGATAGTCTGGAGACTGCCCTCTCAGAGAGTACCAGCAGACCGGCTCCTGGAGGTATACCTAAGGCCTTCTGACTAGCAGTCAGGTAAACGTCCACCTGGTAGTCCTTCATCTTTACAACCTCGGCTCCCACACTACTGACTCCGTCTACAACTATGAGTTCAACCTTATCCCTTATCCTCTTCGCCACCTCCCCCACTGGCTCCCTCACGCCGGTGCTGGTCTCCACATGAGTCATGGTCACCATGGTATACTTCTCATCCTCCACAGCCTTCTCAACTTCCTCAGGTTTCACGTAGTCACCGGGGTTGGCCTTAAGCACATCCACTGCCACAGGATATCTATTCAGGAGTGCCTTCCATCTGTCTCCGAATACGCCGTTGGATACTACCAGTACCTTATCCCCCCTCCTCAAGGTGGAGACAACACCCTCCATGGCTGCAGTTCCGCTCCCAGGTATAATGAAGGGCTGATAGGACTCGTCAGCTCCAACCAATTTCCTGAGGAACTTGAGGGAAAAGGACATGACGTCTATGAATTCCTGAGACGTGAAGCCGACGTCTCCCCTTAGTCCAGCACTAGCACATCGTAATCTATGGTGACTGGGCCTACGTGCATGAGAAGTTTTCTCGTCATTGGTATAATGTATCCTCTCCCCTTAAATCTGTTACAGTGATCCTCTGGCTGGACTCCAAGGTATCCAATTAGCATCTCCCCTGGGAGATCCCTCTATTCCTAACCGTGTACTAGTTTGGATCTCAGCTGATATTTCCCTATCCTTGTTTCAAAATCCTAGATGATCTACCCAGGAGTAAGGCAGTCAACGCTATGGAGATCACGTTCAACAGGGCCATGGTAAAGACCAGGACTAGGTCGCCTGTCCTAGATAGAGTAGACCGGAATAGCCAGCTAGCGCCACACCTTCCAGACTAGCCAAGGACAGTACCATGCCCCAGAAGTCCTTCATGTAGGAGAGCAAGGTTAAGACCGAGAGGAGTCCTGCCAATAGTCCAAGCAACTCGTGGGCTGTCAGTAAGATGTAGAAGGGTAGGTTCACTACTCCCTGTGTATCTCCCAATACTGCACTGCCAGATAAGTATGCCAATATCTCCACCAACACGAGCGCTCCAGATAGACGTAGGGTTAGCACGACTTTTGGTCAAGACTAACAGTTTAAATATTTTTCCTAAATTTTTCTTATCAGTCCTCAGCCTACAGGTCTCTGACGCCCTTGTGATCAACCTGAGGTTGAGGTAGAGTACCCCTGCTGATATGAGTGGAAGACCGTAATACATAAAGGCGAAGTATGCAGGGGAACGGAGAGTGAGGAGGATGGAATAAGACATTGATGGAACGGATAAGACTAAGGTATAGAGTAGTATTGTTGGGAGAGCTAGACAGCATGAAGCTCCAGACACCAGGCTAACCCCAGGCAGGAGGACGAGCTCGCTTCCCAGCCTCAGGGTCCTCCTCTCCCTATTGAGTGTCACGAGTCTGCTCACGTTGAGACCCATGAGTTCCCCAATGACGATCCCGAGAAAGAGGGAGTATGGGACGACGTCTGCCTCGTATACCCCGAGGAAGAACCACACGGCTGGACTCTGAAAAACCCAGAGCGGGAAATATAGAGGGTCAGAGGGCGGGATTGCATATCCGTAACCGGATGAGAACCTGTTCATTGAGGTGAGGTAGGAGAGACCCCCAGGCTCCACTATTCCTAGGACTATGCCGTAGAGTAGGGAGTGGTACACAAGGTATACGGTGAAGGGAAGGAGAAACGATAGCTTGTTCTCAATCCTGATCTTGGGGAAGATTAATATTCCAAGGGAGGACCAGAAAGCCAAGGAGGAGGATAAGGAGAGGTAAAAGTAAGACGCTGATTTCTGAAATGTCAGGTAGATCAGGAAAGACGTAACTAACAGCGAAAGGGCAACTGCGAATTTTGCCCAGCCTCTCCTCTCCCTCACTTCCTCTGAACCCTTGACGTATCTAGTCAACACTCCACAACAACAACTCGCAAACCTGACTTAAAAATATTCAATTTAAACTCTTATATTCAGTAATTCCTTCATTGAATAAGTCTAAACCGAGAGATATATTACAATTTGCAAAGGAGCCCTGAATCACCCTTCACCCAAGATTTGGGAAAAAACTTATTTAAACATATCGAATTTACAATTATGAAATCGTGGCAATTAATCCTAGTTGTCCTTGTCTTAGTAGCAGGAATTGCTGGCGCGGTAGCTATAACACAGCTGAGTCACAAGACTTCCCCCACACTCAACACCACCAAACCTCCAGTTACAAATACCACACATCCAGTGAACGTGAGCACTAGTCCTCCAGTGAACAATACTACTAAAGTCACTAGCACTTCAAACTCTAGTAACACAACACTGAAGTTACCTCCAGGAGCAGAACAACTGAAGTTCGATGCCCAGAACAAGACCGTGTTTATCTACCTTACCGTTACATCCGCCAATGGATACATAAACTACAACGGTACTACCTACGGTTCTCTCAAGATATATGTGCCAGTTGGCTGGAACGTGTACCTGACTTTCTACAACCAAGCTCCCCTAAATCATGGTCTGGCCCTAATAGAGAACAATACTGAAATGCCCAACCAACCAAACGTCCTCCAAGACGGAAAGGTTCTCCTGCTGTTGGGATACGACAACGGGAACGGTATCCCGACTGGATTCTCGGTGTCTGGGCTCTATCAAAACCATATCTGCTGGCTACTACAGGCTTGCCTGCCCTGTATTCGGACATGCTGAATCTGGAATGTGGGTGGACCTAATAGCGTCCAACAACGTGTCAATCCCATACGAACTGATGTGAGCCTCGCTTAAGGTTATAGTCTGGAGACCTCCAAGATCCTCCATAACTGGTTCAGGTCAAATACCCTCCCTTAGGAACCTCCTCCTAGCGTAAGAGCAGAAATAGCGTCCTTACTCTTTTTGGTAAAGGAACTACTCGTCGCCTGCCATGAAGTCTTTCGTTTTTATAAAATTTTAAAAAGAATTAAAAACTTAATTGAATGAGAAGAGACCTCATCAAGGAGACTAGTCTATTTATAAGGTTTTGAATGACCCTCTTGTAGAGGAAGAGGAGGAGATATCTTACCCTTATCGTAGTAATTAGACGCTTCGCGACCCTCTCCTGCTCCTCTAAGCTCCTCATTAATACGGTGGAGCTCACGTGAGACTTGAGTCTCTCTACAAAGTGGAGGAAGTCCTTAACCGTACCCAACAACTCCTTAGTTTTGGACGTCCTCATGAGGCCCTCGTACTCCCTGTACTTGACTCTCAAGAGGTTTGCGTCTAGGATATCCGTGAACGTCAAATTCATACAAGATATATTGTTGTGTATTATCATAAAAGAGGGAAGCCGTAGTACCTATTAGGGACTGGATACAAATGTTGCTTTACACATATTAAAAACGTGTGTGGCTAACAGGTATTCTGGTAAACTTAAGAAATGAGATTTGAGGAGAGGCTTTGGAGGTGGAGGAGGTTTTCAGAGATATGCTATAGGTATAGGTCTGAGGCACTTTATGACGGTCCCTTGTTTGCAGCCTTAAGGTTCAAAGAAATAGAGGTGGAGCTGGAAGAGATTTTGAACAAGTTCTTCGTAGATAAGATAGAGTTTCACGGAGAAAGATATCCTGCTGTGGAGGGCGTGTTCTACTTTGACGATGGGGCCAGGACTGAAGCTTATAACGGAAAGGACTTCGACTTCATCATCTTTTACGCGGACAGTGAAGAATATAAGAAGGAGAAGGAGGATCTGGTGAGGGGGACTTTCAACAGATCCTGCTACCACTGAGGAGGCAGAGATTTACGCGTTCCTCACAACGCTCCTGGAGTTCGCAGTGATAAAGTTCCTTGGCAGGAAGACAAGAGAACCAGACTGTGTGAGAGGAGTGCTACTTATCTCTTAGGGAATGAGACATGATGTTTGATAGTGGAGATAGAGGTTCAGAACTTTGACGACCTTTAAGTGAGTCAAGCCTGAAAAGGGCAGTTGTTCGATCATATCAGTTCAACAGCGGCTGACCATTCATAACCCAGAGACAAATCCAGCTACAACTCCGTTGATCACGTTGAAGGCTATGACCAACCCCACATATGTCTGCACATAAGGAACAGTGAAGGCGTAAGGCAATAACGAAAAGACTAGGAACCCCACCGCAGTGTACATGGCCAGCCTCCTCACTGACCTAAGCTCCTTGGACACTGTAACGCTCCTCACAGGTAGGACGAAGAGGACCAACGCCAAGATCACCAGGATCTGCACTACTCCCTCCACCGGTGACTCTACAAGGGACTTCAGGGGGGCTATGATGAAGGGAAAGGGCGGATAGAATCCTTTCAATACGATGGAAGTTAAGGCCATGATCACCGTCAGAATGAAGGAGTAGCCTTATCCTCCTGCTATGTTCCAGCTAAGAGCTCTTGGATTGATCCTGCTCGTTTTTCCCACCTCCCATGGTCACCTGGAACATCCTCTCGGGTAAGTTGACTAGGGTGGAAAGGTTGGGGTAATAAGGAGTTCCTATGGCCATGTTGACGCTGGCCGGATTGCCTTGTTCGGTTAGGATTCTCGCCAGACCCATCCTGACAGCCTTCTCCACATCTAACCCGAGGTCCCTGAGTTGAATGATCCTCCTGAGCTCTGGATCCTCTGGTATAAGCCTCGTGACCCTCACCGATATTAGCTCAACTCCCAACTCCGACAAGAATTGCTTTAGTGCCGCGGTCACAGCTGTGGATATGTCTGAGAACCTCTTGTAAACCTCGACCAACTTAACCTGGTTCAGAATAGAGCTGACCTCCTGGTCTATTACAGGGGCCAAATACGCAGCTAGGTCGGCATCCTTGAAGAACAGACCAGCGAATTGTATGTTTACTACCAGCTTGGGAGCATCGGTTACCCTGTAGTACACGGCGACCTCGTAATCGAGGGGGACCAGGTCATCCGTTTGACTCTTTCCTTGTATCCTCACCTCGTGCCTCGTCATAGAAACGAAGAATGCTATGGTATCGAAGGGTAACTGATTGTACCTGAACCTCGCCATGAAACTAGAGAGGGGATTTTGAGGGGACTGTATGTTATGTGTACCTGGAGGGAGAACTGCCTGAACCTGTCCCTGTATTACCACCACACAATTTTCCTGGGGCTGAACTATTATGATGGACTTGGAAGTCACCTGTTCCCTAGGGTAACGGAATATGAGAACGTCCGGTGCCATAAAGGATGAGCCATCTTCCCTTTCTGTGCTTATAACCTGACCTCTGATTTGAAGAGACATAAGAGATTCTCCCCTAGAGTATTTTAAATCTTTTCGTGATATTTTCGCAGGTGGACTCCAATCTGACAGTCCCTTGTCTTAAGGGACGTTATAGGACCGGGTGAACTGTCATAAGGGATTCCCGTCCAGGTATAACGCTAGGCCAACTAGGGAATTACAGAGATAGGACGGAACGAACCAAAGGTCCAAAGTCACACTCAAAGGTTTCGATCGATCCTAGTTTGTATTATTCCTTCAAACAAAAATCAAACAAGAATAAAGTCGCATAAGATGGTTGAAAAATATCACGTTGGGTGTAACGGTAACCGAGGATGGCGGTTTCCTCACATCCTAAAACATCACGAATGTGGTTGGGGTTATCCCACTAAAGGGAAGGAACAACGGGTAGGCCAAACTTCAGTTAAGGCCGTTGTCAACAGTTTCCGATAAACTGTGAAATTTATGTCATTTGATGTTATTCGACATTCCTAGTCCTTTTAACGCTATTAAGTAAGCTGAGGCTGTATGCCTGTCAAATCCCTTTTCTCTCATCACCTTTTCATGCTCCTCCGAGTTTGTAGTACCCTTTGGATTAACTAACACAATGTTAAAACCCAACCTTAAAGATTTAATAACACCGTGAATTAACAACTGCTTCTTAGCAAAACGCGTTATCTTCCTATTACCGCTCTTACTCGTGGTGAACTTCCTCCTCTTAACTAGGAATAAGTCCTCAAATACAACGTAATCAACACCAACCCTTGAGAGGGGTGCCCGTGGCGGAATTAGAAGTGATTAAAGAAGATAAGTTACGCCACGGGTAGACACATAAATTCATGAGATCCTATGAATGCCGGGAATCCTGGATTTACCTGTACTCCTGAGGGAAGAAGAGGCCCTGCCTCTGTATAATTATCTGCCTGATCCAATCCAGTACAGACTCTAAGCCGATCTACATTTCCCGATAGTGCGAGTTGATAGGCTTGATCCGCTAGCTGAATCATGTTCAGGTCGTTCTTAACTATCTCGTCCAGTTGCTCCGTTGAGATCTTATACCTCGCGTAAACGTCTGCGCCACCGCCCTGTGCTGAGACCAGTTCGGATATCAGTGTCCTTATCTTGGAGGCCACGAACTCTATCCTTTTGAGCTGAGGGTTGAATGGAGAAACAGACACTAACCTTCCCTCTAATTCAGCCAACTCATTTAGGGCGTTCTCCAGTTTGCTCTTGACTGAGGTTCTTATCAAGAAATCGTCCTGCCTGATTAAGTCTTTGGCTTTATAGCCCCTGTAGCCTGGCACTAGTAGCTGAAGTGCTCTCCAAAGGTGTCAGTTCTTTTCCCATATGAAAACATGAAACAGTACGTAACTAAAAGTTTACTTTCCTTTGTCTACGTTCAGCAGGGGAGAGATGGCCCTGGTAACCCTCTTGATGACCTCACTTCTCACGGGTTCCTCGTAAATGGTTCTTGAGACCACGTCTATCCCTAAAACTGACGTACTCTGAGTAGCCTCAAGTATCTTCACCGAAGGCTTCTCAAGGAGACCCTCCATGTCCTTGAGGGATTCCTCCACCTTCTCTATCGCCTCATCTGGATCCAAGGATTTAGGCACTTCATACCTGGTCCTTACCCTTCTCCTCTCCTCCTTGCTGTGTACGAAGAGAGCTGCCTGGACCATTATGTTGTTGGGTATCTTAACCTCAACCAACTCTTCTGTCAAGATGGCTGTGTAGAGGAGGGAGATATCCTTGACGTAACCCGTATATCCGGGGATGAGGTAGTCATTGGAGAAGTATTTGGGGGAATAAGTGGGAAAGCTCAGACTGAACTGCCAGGTACTATCCATCTCCACCCTTACGGATGGAGTCTTCCGCCCCCTTTGAACCCCTTGTTAAGATAAAATATTCCTGAAGTAAAAGGTACTTATACATCCCAAGGGTTCACATAAGGTCACCCTCTTAATCTTGAGATGAGTCAGGAGAAACGACGTTACCACCCTCTCTGATCACTCCCCCGTGAACATTGCCCGTCATCAATTGGGAGCTCGTCAATAGAAATTGGATGGTATACATGAACATAAATTACATCAAGACGATATTTAGAAGCGATTGAACGTCTAAAAATTACTCAGAAACGTTATAGCCTCAACCCTTGAGCAGTTCGAGTATCATGAGGGCGGCGTTCTTCACGGCAGTGACGTGGTTGAGGGCCTCATTTTTGGTCAACCCCTCAGCGAACATTATCCTAGCCACTTGCACGCTCTTGGGAGAGGTCTCGTTTGGCGTGAAGAAGAATTCCACGTTCATTCTCAACAACTCCTTCCTCATCTCTTTTAGGACGTCTGGTCTGTCCTGAATTTTGGCAGTATCGAGTTCCATGACCACCGCGACTATGTAGTATGTGGAGTCTGGGGTGGTCCTTATGACGGAAACAGGTAACCCTCCCATGGGTGGAGAGATGGCTAAGTGAAAGTACAGATTCCCGCTGGCCACCTTCTCCACCTTCATGTTTAATTCCTTAAACCAAGAGTAAAGGTCGGTGTCAGTGGCCATCACGTACACCTCAGCGCCGAGTCGCCCATAGTTCCGTCAACTCTCTGCTGAGCAGTGAGCTCGGCTAATCTCCTAGACTGGGGACTTGTATAATACCTAGACTCTCCGGTACCCTGTAATTTCTCCTTAGTAATACCACTCTCATACCTAACTCCCTAGAGGGGAGGGCATAGGGCAAGGATGCCGTTAGGAACGTAGTAGCCCCGACCACACTGTTTGCCCTCCTTACTCCAAACTCCAGGATCTCCCTGGCGGGGAGAAATTTCCCGACCTCCTCAGCTGAGATCACGTCTTGCACAAAGACGTCCAGGTTGCTTCTAAGCAATAGGGACTTGGCGTCCACTTTGGGAAGGTTAGTTATCACGTATACTCTGGTCCTATAACTCAATTCCTCGAGGAAAAGTGAGTCCTCGAAGGGTTTAACCTTTAGGAGCCTGGCGTAAAGCTCAGGCGAGATCATATCTGCCAAGGCTTTAAGGGGCTTAAATTGTCTGGAGTTGTTGAGTGATAAGGTGAGGCTCCTCAGCTCCTCCATTTCCTTGATCTCCCCGAAGTTGAAGAC